>OFCJ01000084.1_pt1 | contig 89772 bp, 106 predicted proteins | sample 1520791 | NCBI WGS metagenome assembly OFCJ01 (sample SAMEA2699027, study PRJEB24076) | metagenome | biome: Human gut stool | place: Spain | collected 2012-01-21 | reverse complement strand
GTCGCCGGATAGCCTCGGAACAGTGCAATGCTGTCCAGAATACGCGTGATCTGAGGCTTTGTTGAATAAATCAGCTTCAGGACGAGTGACTCTGTAACTGACCGGGTTTTCAGGCAATACGCACGCTTTCTGGCATACCAGCCTTCGTTATTTTATTCAGCGCACGCACCATGCCCAAAGCCTCTACTACCTGACCATCGTAATCACACAGCGTCAGTGAACCTCCGAACAGTTGCTTTACCCTGTACATGGCCGTCTCCGCTATCGAGCGACGGTTGTAATCTGTTGTCCATTTCCACCGGGCATTACTCCCGGTCAGCCGCTGATTCGCTACTGCACGGTTACGGTCTGCGTACTCTACGGGCCAGTAACCCGCTCCTTTTCGGGGCGGGATGAGGGCACTGATTTTCTTGCGCCGCAGTTCATCGTGACAGAGTCGGGTGTCGTAAGCGCCGTCTGCTGCGGCTGCCCTGATTTTTCTGTGAGTCTGCCGGATAAGACCCGGGAAAGCTTCTGAGTCCGTGACGTTGTTCAGAGACAGGTCCGCGCAGATGACTTCATGTGTTCTGCTGTCAACGGCCAGATGCAGCTTCCGCCAGGTACGACGGCGCTCTTTGCCGTGATTTTTGACTTTCCATTTGCCTTCACCAAAAACCTTCAGCCCGGTGGAATCAATCACCAGGTGTGCGATTTCACCCCGGGTGGGTGTTTTGAAACAGACATTAACCGACTTTGCCCGCTTGCTGACACTGCTGTAATCCGGGCAGCGCAACGGAACGTTCATCAGGGCAAAAATGGAATCAATAAAACCCTGCGCAGCCCGCAGGGTCAGCCGGAATACGCGTTTAATCACCAGAACGGTGGTGATGGCGAGATCAGAATAGCGCTGGGGCCTTCCTCGTGATGAAGGCGTTGCCGACTCATACCAGGCCTGAATCGCCTCATCATCCAGCCAGAAAGTGAGGGAGCCACGGTTGATGAGAGCTTTGTTGTAGGTGGACCAGTTGGTGATTCTGAACTTTTGCTTTGCCACGGAATGGTCTGTGTTGTCGGGAGGATGCGTGATCTGATCCTTCAACTCAGCAAAAGTTCGATTTATTCAACAAAGCCTTATTAGTGTTATCCTACTCCATTTAACTCGCCCATCAACCCCCTAACATCTAGAATTATATTTAATAAAATATAGCTCCATAATAAAACCACTCATGTTCTTTCCTTTTTCTATAAAAGAAATGTTGCTTGCTATTTCAGTTAAAGATAATAAAAACTCTCACTGAGAGGAAGTCATATCATAATACTGTCCATAGGTTAATTTTTTAAACTCAGGGGGGATAGATACTTCGTTTCTGAATCTGTCTTCTCTATTCGGAATACAAAATACCAGAACATCATTTCTTTCACGGAGCATACCGCAATTTGTTGTCAGCATGGCTGTGGCATGCTTGTGGAAGGAGGATGGACCTCCTTGTGCTGTACGCATCACGCCATAGTGGTTAATGATGTAAGATGCCCAACAAGGGTAAGAACCGAGGCTTTCATTTGCTGATTTAATGACTGAATCCAGTTTTTTATTGTACTCACGACCTTCCTTTGTGTTGCCTTTGCCACGTACAATTACTACCGGTTTATTATTGAATATAGACCGTTCTTTTATCGTGATGGGGCACGGAAACGTAAAATCGGCATCCCAGGCAAAGGCGCGCAATTTATCCCCTTTATCCCCCAAACCGCTTGAATTAATGAATGCAATTGCCCCGACTAACTTGCAGGCGTCATCAAGCACCCTGGAACGTTGTTCGCCGAGTGCATAATAGGATTCAATTAACTCCTTAACCTTTGGCCCTTCAACAAGGTAATAATCATAATACTTAGCCTGGTCCGACATAGTGGTCTCTCTCGTGTTGTTGATAGTTGCTGCAATCAAAGAAAGTTACTTTTCTGAGACAGAAAGCCCAAGAACTTCTTTCATCTGTTTCTGTGTCCATATCGTTTTGGTAATGGTCAGTTCTACATCACCGCGATAGGCCGTACCATCAGGCAAGATCACCAGGCTAATTAGTTTTTTACCTGGTTTAGAAATTTCAAACCGGTCTTCACTTCTGTTTACGGTATAACCCTTTAACAGAGCCTCCTGTACGATTTTTTCTATTCCTTTCTTCGCCATAGCCCCCCCCCGGGTTTTAAAGCGTAGCAATCAGGGTTTATGATCAAATATCAAGGACTACATCGCCACAGGGACGGCAGCAGCATGGAAGAATTTCATCCGCACCCACGTAAGCCAGGGGGACGCAGTCGTAAGTGACTTCTCCTGATTTTTTCTTGAGCCTGCATGCACCACAAAAACCTGAACGGCATTGTGATTCAACAGGAACCCCCGCCGACTCAAGTTGCTCCAGGATAGAGTTTGCACTATTTTCTGAGGTTATAAGCATTTTGCTTTTTTCAGTAAAGATAGTCTGACAATTGATACAACCTGACATAAGCCGCCCCCTTTATCTTTATCATATTATATCATTTCACCAAGCCACCATAACCCCCTAATTATGCGATGAGTGAAAAATCACCTCGGAAAAGTATTATCATCATAAACATTCAGAAATTATGAAGTCAGAACCAGCCCTGTTGGAAAATCATCAATCATAAATGGCGGATGTTTATGGTAATTAATTTATGAATTTTCACGATCAAACTAAAAATGACCCCTTGATGCAGCGTTTTAATATGCAATCATGTTTTCAACAAAGGAGAAAATATGATTCATTCATTTGAAGAAAAGAACCTTGAGAAGTTATTTAAAAGCGGGAAATCGCAGTCAGGTCTTCCAACGGATATAACTAACAGTCTGAAAAGGGCGCTTGAGGAGCTGCATAATGCGGCAAGCGAAGCTGACCTGATACGCCTGAAGAGCCGCAACTATGAAAAAATCCATCATACCCGGCTGCGTGAACGTGAAAGGGCAGGCGAAATGTCGTCTATCCGGGTTTCATCAAAATACCGCCTGCTCTTTACCTGGGGTGATGGTGGCGCAAGCCGGGTCAAGCTTACCGCTCATGCCCATGCGTAAGGAGTTATGATGAAACAGCCAGAAACGGAAAGTACTCTGGACGAGGTACGGGCGATCGAACTGTTCAAGTCTCTTGGTCGGGAATGCGTACAAACCCGTCTTGATAGCCTTTCGGCTATAGCGATATCACGCTGGGAGGATGCAAAGCCGTTGCCGCCTGATTATTCGGGTACTCCGATCGATTTTCTCACGGATGAGGAGCGCGGAGAAAGGCATCTTATGTTGATAGGACAGATGCTCTGCATAGATGAAAGAGCAGAAGCCCGGGTACGGATCAAACAACGTATAGCCAATCGTCAGATGAGACGCCACCAGCTTTGTGCTGACTGACATTAATCATAGAACGGTCATTAGATTAAAATGTTAGAGAAAATTTACTACCTCGCCCTTATTCTGATTGCGTTTTTTATTACCTGTGGGTTTGTTTTAGCATGGTGCAGACGTAGTCCACTCGCTCTGACTTTAACAGTCAGCGCCCTGGTTATTTGTCTGGCTTTCCATTCCCTTGAAACCTCTGTAGCGGTTGGAATTGAGGAAGTATCGTCCGGCTCCAGGGACTTTACTCAGTGTACGTTCATTGACCAGCAAGGACCCGAAGTAAGCGGCCTTGGTTATCCCATCGTCGTTCTGATGTGTGATGACGGGCAACATGTTATCGACGCCAGGATTTATAGCCAGCAGCTGACGCACTATCAAGTGTGCAGCACTTCAGAAAATGAGGGGACTTTCTGCCCTTAACAGTCAGAGAAAGTAACTTTCAAAATATAAATTGTCTGTAACGGCGTTTAATGGTGCCAAACGGGAAAAGCTCATTTTGAATCTGATAGTCTCGCCACTGGATAGAAAATTCAGTGATAGTTAACACTCAAAATTACATAGAGAAAAATCATGGCTTATGAACACAGCAAGTCCCCTCAGAATAATGATGCAGGTAAGAATGAGAAGGGTTGTGATAAAAAAGACCAGGGCAAAGAGTGCAGCATTTTGGCTCCTACGCCGGGAGTAAATAAGATTTTCCTCGACCAGCTTCGTGGTGGGCCTATGGACAAAGCATCGGTGAACTATGAATACCTCTCACCTGATCCTGCTGAAACTGCACAACGTCTTGCTTTAGCTCATTATGTTTCTTCAGGCCTGGACAGAAAGGTCTCTTTCAAACCTCTCAATCTGATTCATATTATGATGGACTATAATTTGGACGCGGATAAAGTTGCGGTGATCGCGGGTGTCGATTCTGCTGATGTCGAATCATGGTTTCACACCGGCCTTGCCCGCGAATCGGACTTATATAACATCGCTAGTGCTATTGGTGTGTCAACGGAATGGATACGCGGCTTTGTATCCGGAGAAGAGGATTCGTTGAAGGCTAATTGTGACGGTCTGGCTAAAGAACTGCAGAAGCTTCCAGATGAAGAAATCACTACTCTGGAAAGAAGCTTCAGGCTCAAGCTTGAACAATGTCAGGCGCTGGATACTCTCATCGAGCTTAATGAACCGCAAGAGAACCGGGAACAATCGCCTGATACGGTTAATCCATTCGATAAGACTGATTCAGAGCTTCTGATCTCGATCTACCGGTCTATGGACGAACCTGAGAGACAAAATCTGTATCGTATCGTCTGTTTACGCAGTAAAGAGCTCAATGCGTTACTGGAGCATCACAGTCAAAATATTTTACCTAATTATTGAATCTGTATGGTTGATGAGCTGGGCATTCGGTTTCATAGGGTGTTCAGTTTCACTCCCCTAAATGGTTTCAACTATTAAAAACACCATAAAGATTGAATGGGTTTATATATAACAGCGAAACAAATCTACACCTGGCAATGCCATTTTTAATACGATAATATACTCATGCTACTTATTGTTTTTATGGTGATGTACTTATTTAACTCGAAAATAAATGTTCAAGGATTAATTATGGCAATCTCAGACATCAGCAAAGCCGTTTCAGTCAAGGACCAGGACGTTTTCCTCGTTGAAGTTGTAGATGGCAAACCAGTTGTAAAACAAATTACTGAGGATTTTGTAATTATCAGTTCAGGAGATATTCCCTCTAACCGGGAAGAGTTCATGCATTTCAATGAGAAATACTTGGCTCCAAATGGGGTCGGTATCGATATAAACTCACTTTCTGACGACAAAATCGAGAAGTATATAAACGTATTAAAAGAATCCTTATCTAAGGATATGGCGTCTGAGATTACGACTGACTACTCTGGCCCCGCATTCAATTCACTTAATTAAACTACGGCACCAGCAATCAGGGGGGGCGATATGCCATCAGAAAACAGCGTAAAAATCACCTTCACTTTTAACGGTATGGCTCCTCAAAATTGGAAATCTGCTTTAAACAGTCAGAAGAAGGATTCGTGGATTGATCCGCAATCCAGTGGCAGTAAGGTACTTCAAGAAATCCTCCGCAATTCCGGTACCTCGGAAGACCGTACCTGTGGTTACGATGTTCTGTCGTTTTCGTTTCCCTCTCAGCGTGATATTTTGTCGCAACTCCTTGGTCTCTATGCTGTTGCAGACGCCATGGTCCTTCTCATGGCTGCGACGCCTCTTTGTCGCAACGTGTATACCGTTGTAGTCACCACCCACCAGCTGCTTTCAGACGGGAGCTCTATTCTCTCAGAACAAAAAGCCGTACGCAGCCTGTACTTCATGACACAAAACGGCATTTGTATTCAGTCCGACTTTTCAGTGGATCTGGATACTGACAAGTTACCGGGTGCCCGGTTTTTTTCCAGCGGAGATGACCTGGAACAGGCAGGCTTGCAGTACTGGGGGGAGAATGGAGGGGATGCCTGGAGAGCCATTGTTACAACCATGCATGGAAATAAAATGCTCCTCAATGGGGCCGGACAGATACTTGAACTTGGGGATACACCGGAAGAGCGAATTAACGCTGTCAGCAATTAAATTCATTTAAAGGGCGACGTTTATGAACACAACTTTTCTGGGTCAGAGAGAGTTTATCAAGCATGGATGTTTTTTATTCCTGTTATCTGACGAAAGCTGTTTTGCTGTTAATAATATTGAATGGGCGGAAAAAATCTTATCCAGTGATAATGTTAAATTTCAAAATGGTCGGATGTCTCATGAAGTCGCCCGCGAAGTTATGGAAGAATCTCAAGATGTTTTATTAAACTTTTTGAGTCTGACATTACCGCAAATTTCCACCCGATAATTTATCTACTGGAATCGAAAGAGACTATCGGGCCCCCTGAATTCAGGAGGGGCTCGTAACCATAACCAGAGCTCCTTCAGTCAATACAATCAGAAGTAAATAGTTTTATCAAAATATGAATGCAAACCAACCATAAACAGTTAATGTTTATGTTGGTGTCATCAACAACACACAATAAATTTTCCTTTTTTATAATCTACCCCTGGCGTACAGATCTAAATGTGAGATAATGGGTTTGTGAAATTTACCGGAGTCTTTTATGTCACGTCTGAACATGGATTTAATCGAAGCTATTTATTCTGAATCTGACCGCGAACTCACTAATGATGAGTTGTATCGGGAGGTTCAGTCTCGCCTTGCTATTTCAGATGATGCGTTCAATACAAAAGAAAAATTCGGTACGGCGGGTGTTGCCCATAATAAAATTAAACACCGTATTCGCTGGTTTCAACAAACACTAAAATCCATGAACGTCATCGAACGTTTAAGCTCTGGCCGTTCTCTATGGCGTCACTGCAGGAAAAACAAATCCGGACTTTCCGAAGCGCGGGAAGGGGCACGTCTAGTGGCATTCAGTACGGACCTTGGGGTAGCTATTTTTGGTAACTCTACGATGGCTCTACCAGGAAATACAGAACCGGTTCATCTTTGCCTGACGTCTCCGCCATATCCGCTAAGAAAGCAGCGTGATTATGCCGCCGCCTTCAAAACCGACAGTGACTATATTGATTTCATCGTAGACGCTATTCGCCCGATTGCACGCCAGCTGGTCGACGGTGGTTCTCTCGTACTGAATATCGGTCAGGACATTTTTAATCCGGGTCAGCCTTCACGTTCTCTCTATCCGGAGCGACTGTTACTGTCTTTGTGCGAGAAGCTTGACCTCTACCTTATGGACCGGTTGCCATGGGTCAATATGAGTAAGGCACCTTCGCCGACATATTGGGCTTGCCGCAAAAAAATCCACCTGCTGGCAGGCCATGAAATGATTTTCTGGCTGACCAATAATCCTGATGCTGTCCGCTCCTGCAACCAGCGTGTGTTGCAGCCCCATACTGAGAGGCATAGCGCATTGATCGCCCAGGGCGGAGAGATGCGTACGGCCATGTACGGTGACGGTGCTCATACCCTGAAACCCGGGGCCTTTTCTCACAACACAAACGGGGCTATCCCTAAAAATGTGATTATCAGAGGGCATGCATGTGCAGACACTCGCCGGTTTCATCAGGAGGCTAAGCGCTTAGGGCTGCCGGCACATGGGGCAATGTTCCCGACGGCCATCCCTGACTTTTTCATTCGGTTCCTGACAGACGAAAACGAACTTGTCGTTGATCCTTTCGCCGGGTCTCTCAAAACAGGCCTTGCCGCCGAACGGCTCAACCGCAGGTGGATGTGTTTTGATAGTATTCTCGAATGGTTACGAATTTCGTCCACCGGTTTTTTCTCAGAATTTCCGGGATTTGAGATGAACCCGATTATTGATAACGGTGAGTTATTCGCGTAGCGGCCGTTTTAGGTAAAAAACTCATTATTCATTCTGCCTGTAGCGGAGTGAACAATCACAGGAGATGGCTTTATGCCTGACATTATCCCACACGAACAGCAACCAGAGCGCCTTCAGAAATTCCATTCTCTCCAGGGTGGACAATACTGGCGTGCTAAGCACGCTATTCCTGAAGAACGTATTGAACAGGATGAAGTGCTACTGATTGAGTCGCTCCGCTGGGTCGATAATGCTCTGCACACTGTGATCCTCCGCACCCACCCATCAAAATTCAATAAGGACTTTGTTTACAAATATACCGATGCAGCTGGTCGCAGCTGCAGCACAGCAAAATCGTTCAAAGAGCATCGCTTTCTGTTCAACGACTTTCTGGACAAGTTTGAATTTGCAGATGACGGACAGGATATCCGTAGCCACGAACTTATGGCTGCTCAGAACCGTGTGAGCCAGCTTACTCAGCAAATGACCGAAACCATGGCTGATCCTGATGCTCTGCGAACTGAATTACTCTCGCGCGTAGAAGCTAAGAAGGCTAGTTCATCAGCTGCAGGTAATGATAAAAAACAGCTGCCCATGCTTACGCGTCACTCGCCGTCTACCGAAATAACCTCTCTTGGCTCCGCTCTGTCATCTGGTATCGACGAAACAAAGATAGCGCAGCTGCAGCAGGTCGTAGAGTTCAGACATGAAATCGCACAGGCTCAAATCGACTGGATTAAAGAAAAAAATTCTGCGATTTCGAGGGCGGTTCAGGCTATCACACCCTATCTGGAAGAATCAGCAGCAGCTCAACTTGCTGTCGCGGAAGAAAGCCGGGAAACGCTTAACAAGCTGATGGATGGTATTAAATCCCTCGACCTCTACATCGGAAAAGATGTTGTCGTGAACACTATCAAAGAAGGCGATTCGGCACCGGCACACGTTCCGTTAACCTTTGTTCAACGTAAGCTGGTGGTCGATGAAGAAACGGCGATTTACCTCGATATCGGAGAATGGTTCGATTTTGAAAAACTACCACTGTTTTTCAAAGCACTGAATGACCATCCTGGCTTGGTAGAGCAGATATTCCCGTCTGAGCGGTGTGTCGTGTGTATGACAACCACCCGCCGCTATATTGATTATCAGGACCGGTGGGCTAACTGGGAGATGAATGCCAGAAACCAGACCGTTTTCCTTATGGTCCGGGACGGAGAAAGACTGTTCCAGGTATACTCCGGTGTAGAATCTCACCTCGGCGCCCATACGCTTTTCCCGACAACTGATGAACAGGGGAATATTTTTCGCGGTGCTGATGGTGCACAGGTTACCTTCAATGACGTGTCCTATACGGACCGCCTGAAAACGCATGAGATGGTTGCTCTGCACTATTATCGGTTCCTCATCCTCTGCTGTGGTCTTGACCACCGGCTCAAGCTGTTTGGTGAGTTCTACGACCCGCAGGATCGCTTTAGTTTTGTTTCTATGGACTTCCAGGAAAAGTATTGTCGCTTTATTCATGACCATGACGGTACCGGGTTACTGGACGATCCTGACGCAAAAGTCCGTCCTTCTATTGAAGAATACATAAGTGAAGCCAACAGCCATTTGCGGCCTGGTTCAAGGGTGTTTTGCGAATGGAGAACTGTTTGTAACCCTAAAACCGCGCCGAGTGCTACGAAACCTGACACTGGCTCCAGTTATCGGGGCTCCTATTATTTTACGGCCGATTTTATCAATGATGAGGGAATGGCGGTGGCCTATACCCGAAACAATGAGATCTGCGTGGATGTACCGGTCAAAAAGGATATCTACCGGCGTAAACGGCCTAATGATGTGCGCGAGTTTAATGCGAAAGTGTCACTCACGAATTTCAAACGTGATGTGTGGGAAGATTCCAGCAGTGTGGGATACCTCTGTCTTGATGCGGTAAAAGCAGACGACCTCGACTATTACATTCACAGCCGACCAAGCCGTAAAGGTTTCATGTACTTCATAAAGCTATTCAAGCGTCTCTCTGCCGTTCTTCGAAAGGAAGAAGAACATGAGCAGCCATATCGACAAAAGCTCCTCAGAGCGCTGGTGGATGGCAACATAGGGACGAAAGCAAACCGTGCGGAGATCGTCGATAAGACAATCATCAACTGGCGGGCAGATAGAAAAGGCCAACCACTTAGCGAAGGCATTGAAAACGAGAAAAGCTGGAAAGAAATACTTGGCATGATGGACCTGATCGCATGGCGTGGTTTGAGCCATAAAGAGGCCGCCGTGGAGATGGCCATTTCTCGTGGGAGCCTGCCATTACGTCTGGTTGTTACCACTAATTCCCGGCTGGCGTTGTATGTTACCCCTACTGACGAGGAACGAGATGACCGCCTGGAAACCCATAAATGGGTTATATTGCTGACCTTTAAATTGTCACTAAAGGGGCTAAAACTCGATTCTTCCAGACCTGTATTGCTAAGCAAAAATAGCGTATGTGAAACCACACTCTACCAATGGCCGGAGGCCAGCGAGTGGAAAGGGTTGAAATCGGCTTTCGGCAGTTTCGAAGAGAAACAAAGAGCCTTTGAATTTATTGAAACGGGTAAAGAGGATCTGCAAAAGCTGTCTCCGGCTAATCCCGTAGAATTTGAGGCTGGAGTGCGTGAATGGATGATGGCTTACTGCGAAATGAATGATTACCGCAAAACCGGAGGCCAGGTGCAACAGCCCACTTTAATGATACCTGTTGGCATCTACATCGATCGCGGAGTCTGGCAGTACGTATACGTAACCACAGGAAATGAGGCTGTGGGGTATTTTTACCACAATGCCAGCGATTCCTTAAAAAAGGAACTTTTCCATGAGTACGTCTCGCGCTTTGCTCAAAAGGAAGGCAAACGGGAAAGGATTGAAAAACAGGGTAACCGACTGGCATTGGGCATGTCGCAGAAAACTCCAGATGTCGGCATGTTTAGCGCTGACCGTAAGCTTAGTATGGATAACGTTGAATACGGTTCTATTTCGTTCAGTGCCTACAGCCAACTCCGGATGTTAGAAAACCGACTCTTTTTTGTTATCTCGGAAGCTGAACGCGGACTACACCGCAATATATATATTGCCGATAATCTCAAAGACGATAACGACGAGTTTATCATCGATAAACTACTGGGCTCGTCTCACCAACAGGAGCAGGAAGCTGTTGATGTATTCGAAGTAAAACTGCCCAAGTCTCTGTCAGAAGGCCCACTCCCGGTGCTGAAATGTGATGGGGAAATATATCGAATTCACCACTGGTTCGATATCTGTCCACAAGGGTCGGACGGAACCATTTCATTGAGCAATATCGAAGCGCCGGTACATACGGTCACCAGGCACAGTTTTGATAATAAAGAGTTGGCAATGATGTTTATCCTTAAGGAGGACAGTTCCGTAAGGAAACATACGTCCGGTGATAAATTCAAACCGCCAGCAGGAATTAACGAAAGGTGGTATTAGGGGGGCTTAATGTTTAGCCAGTTCTTTGTTTTAACCAGTATTGTTGTGTGGATTATGCCGGTGATGACCATCGCCGGAGCAATTTTCCGTAAGGACCTGTTAAACCGGAAAGAATGGACATTTCTCGTATTCTTTAGCGTTATCGCTGCATCGTACGTGTCTTATTCCAGCTGGCAGGACAGAAACATGGGCCTGGTACCAATAGGGAAAGAATATTTATCTTGCAAGTTAAAATCGCGTAATGAGCCAGACCTCACAAGTTTCAGTTTCAGGACCGTGACACTTGATTGTGGCGGAGAAGAAAAAATGGCTAAAGAGGAATTGTATGATGCAGCCGTAAAAGCCGCCACGAAATACGGTTACGAGTAAATCATCAAGATCCACTTTTCTCCATTTTAACCCCCTGCAATTTAAATTTCGTTCAATCCACCAGCACAGGCCCACGGTCCCCGGTTTGCCGGGTACCGGGACCTGTGCCGTGAGACCACTTTAGCCGGGTCACATCACTTCAAAGGGAAGCTATCGCCGCCTCAGTCACCCGGTCACAAAATTTTTACAGGCATTCAGCCTGCAAAAATTTTGAGCTGCGGCTTCCTTCATCGCCCTTTTTTGTTCTGTTTTCCCCGTCTGCGTTTGTCTCACGGCACAGGTCAAGCCGCACACTATCCTTAACTGCTGGAGAATCCGCAATGAACGCTTTTAACAATCTGTTTAACCGTCACTGTCAAAACACTCTGCTGGGTCATGGTTGGCCTGCCGATCTGGAACTGGACTATTCATTACGTTACTGCCAGGGAGATGGAGTGGCATTTTACGGTGTGCTGCATGACAAAGAAATTTTGACCTTACTGTCTGGTCTGCTGAAAGATAACCACATCTCTGAAAAACTAGCAGAAGAGGTTGCCGAAGTAATAAAAGGCAGTGGCACTACACTCATCCTTGAGCGCAACGGTTATGGCTACCGATATTCGCATGCCAATACAATTCGGACCCTGTTAGAAAATTACCCTGACAACATCGAATATGAAGTCCGCTTTAATGACGTTCTGGAGAGCATAAGGGAAAGTATTGAGCAGATTTGTAACACGCTTGAAAACGACGGTTATAAAATTCATGAAAGCATGACTCCAGCCTATGAAGGCGAGCTTGTTATGTCACGAGCAACAGCCAATTTCGAAATCATTGTCACCGAAAGCGAAGAGGAGTTCTGGGACACGTCTGATACTTGGGATGATGAATATAAAGATTCGTGTATAGCGGATATTCTTAACGGAAAATGTGTACTGAAGAACCTCGAAATCATAGTGAGAGGGAAATCTACAGGAAAAGTTTACGGGCAACATTATGCCGAACTGGTCCACATTTACGAAAATAGTCCGGTGCGGAACTGGTTTGACCGGGAATGGTTAAGGGTAGCGTTTGAAGAAGCGCGTGGAAATATTGAAGATGCACGTAGTGAACTGAAAAACATCAGGTCATAATTTGTATTCAGGGAGGTGCGCCTATATATGATGTCGCACCTTATTTTAAATATTTCCAAACGAAGAACAAAAATACCTGTCACATTCAGAAAGGAAAATCATTATAGCACTATCCAGTAATTCATAAGGAATTATGGCGTAGAGAATATCCGATGTTTACTGGCTTAAATTTCGCTGAAAAAAATACGGCTGTTAAGTAGATACAGGTATCGGAATGCCCAGAACTTCCGTCATTTCGGCCCCGGTAGGGCAGTGGAACAGCGAAAGGTGATTGCCGCGCTTCGCCTTTCCAACCGGTGACAGCGAACGAAGAAATATCTATTCGTCCCCTATGGACGGTTCCGGTTAACGTCCTCAAAATGGTCAATGTCTCTAGGCTTTCAGGGATCCGCTTGGCCCGCTAATCCAACATTTCGCAGATCCTTTCCGGATCAAACAAGATCTAACCTTTCAGCAAGCCAATCCGTCAGTCAATTAGCCCCTCAGAAGCCCGTAAACGCTCTCTGGACACATTTATCAGAAAAAAGGTATCTACCTACGTAAAAATTTTACGATTAATCCTGTGGCGTTTCAGGGGCATTTTGTCCTAGAGGCGATTATTTTCACCGTTAGCTGTTCTAAAATTCTACCACCAGCATTGCCCGGCAGAGATACAACAGCCATTGTCATTTTATTTATCATATTAATAAATAACAGTTTTTAAAACAAAATGACAGCGCTCGTACGTTGTCTTTTTCCGCTTGTTTGCCGTTGTTTATCCCGATCTGGAATCCAGCTTCGGGAGGTGCAGGGGGTGAATACCCGGAAAGGAGCTATTTTGCTGGTTTTGCGAGCAACCTGGAGGGTCAAGACACTTATCACCGTTATCCACAGGGTATAACCAATAATAGATCCCAATATGATCCAAGATCTAACCCAAATAAAACCTAAAGGATCCCCGCTCCTTCATCCCATTGATTATATGAGAAAAATCGTCACTTTTTTACATCGTTCGTACGGGATTTTGACACCGTTCGTACGTGATTTTGTCATTGGTAGGTTGAAATTAGTCATCGTTTGTATGTATTTTTAACATCGTTGATATGATATTAGGTACTCGTTCGTACGTTTGCACAAGGATAGCCTGTGAAGAAAGTAAACCAAGAAATATCTAAAGATATCAGTGGGAAGGGTGATTTTTCTTTTGAAGTGACAGGACAAACAGGCAAAGTTACTCACTTCGCACCTGGGAACACAGGCACTGTCCAACCCGTTGCGCTGCTAAGACTAGGGGTATTTGTCCCGACTCCCTTGGCTACTGGCAAAACACGTTCCATTGATAAAGTCGTGACTATGGACGTGTCAAACGAGCTCCAGCATATGGAGGTCGCTTCCAGTGAAGGGTACAAGGAGATCTCCCTATCTAGCCCCCGGCTGGATATGAACACCGATTTTCGAGTCTGGCTGGGAATTGTCAGGACGATTCACGATTTTAACGATGTCTCAGTTTCGGGAAGAATAAAATTACCATTCTCAACGTTCCTCAAAAACTGTGGATTTGACCCGGCACGATCGAATAAGCACATGAAAGCGCGTATCGACGCCTCGATGGTTAAGCTAAGAATGGTGACCTTTCAGTTCAGAAACGAAGATTCCACGCTTACTACCGGCCTGATAAACTGGGCACGTTATAACATCAAAACAAATGAGATCGAGATAGAAGGTGACCCCCGCATCAAAGAGCTTTACGCGATTGATTATAAGGTTTTTTTGCGGCTTAAGGCACTGGACAGCTTACAACGAAAAGAGTCTGCACAGGCGTTGTATACCTATCTGGCGAGCTTGCCGAAGAACCCGGCTCCAATCAGCATGAAACGATTCCGAGACCGACTGCGGTTAACTTCCCGCGTCTCCGCTCAGAATGAAATTATACGGCGCTCACTTCATGAGCTACATGAGATAGGTTATCTGCAATACCATGAAGAGAAGGTCGGTAGAAACATCAAATTTCATATCCTAAAAAGAAGCCCATCTCTCGGTGCGAAAAAGGAACCTATTCTGGCACCCGCACAAAATGACCCGATCCTGGATGACCCGTTGCTTGAAAAACTGAAAATGATGAAAGCAGCTGGGTTTACCGGCGAAGAGATTGCTGCAGTTCTTGTTTCCATCGATAAGATGAAAAAGATAAACGGCAAGAATAATGATGAAGAGGCTGAAGACGCGGATTTTAGCGAGGAGTGAGACTGCTCAACTAACAGAGGGAGACTTGGATTTCTGAAACTACACGGGAAGCGCTTCCCTACCGTTCAGGGATGCCATGAGACTCGTTCATTTTCTGATTGCCTTCCTTCGGACGCAAAAAAACCTGGGGCATACCCCATCTAACTATCAAAACGTCATCGTTCGTACGTTCAAGGTCTCCGGATGCGTGTATCCGGACCTATTGTCATCGTTCGTACGTTAACGTACTTTGCTCGTCAAAAATACTCCCGACAAAAAGGCAAATGCCAGGAACGTTCTGGAACAAAACAGATTGTATGGATTGATGATTAAATTAATAAAAATCAATTGGATATATTGTCGCGAGCTACATATACACCTTCCCTTCACTCATACTGTCTTCTAAAGACAGTTCCCGCTATCACTAGCGCAACGCAAAAAGTCATCGTTCGTACGTATGAGCGATGACAAAATGGATCAGAATCATTGTTCTACTGAACAGAAAATCTGATAACAGATGTGTGCGGAACTAGTCTCCGGCCTAAACCCTTAACATTCAGCGTTATTTAATTGGTATTGATACTCGTACGGCGGTACTCCCTTACTCAAAAGTAACTTTTCATACTTGCCCGATGCGTTGTCCTGTTTAAAACTCATCAGAGTTTTCCAGACAGCGCGCTTTAGAGATTCAATCTTCCACCACTTAACTGGGACTAAAAGTTACTTTTGGCGATAAGCCCTGTCAGAGCAGCTGATCCCATTTCGTCGTGCATCCGGACGAACATATAAATGAGAGATAGGACTGAGCAAGGCATCGAAGGCCATAAATGAGTCTTCACTTGTACGTCTGGCTTGTCCTGGCCTCAATTGATCACTCAAGGCTTATCACAATCAAAAGTAACTTTTTTAAACTAACCCACCAGATGTAGCACCGGAATGTCGTTGCTCATCACAGGTTGAACAATTTTACAATGTGCTGAAATAATTTTTCGGAACTATGGGACTTTTTGGGAAGGATATAGGAAATAAACTCATTAGATATCAATACTGTATAAATAAACAGTGCGTCGATGATGCAGTAATCGATCTTCAAACTTTCAGTGAGGAAAAGAAATAACTTAAACAGTCCGTTACTGCTAGGAAGTCAGGGAAATGCTTTTAGATGGATGGTTATAATGAGTATTATTTAGATAGTTTAACTTCCGGGCGAGGTAACAAAATGAATAACATGAAACATTTACCACTCAAAGACACCCTTGTTGTGGGTATTCCCGCATTGCTGTTTATGGCGTTGCTTTACTCACTTAAAAGCAACTTTCCAGAGGTAGTCGAGCTTATAGGTACTTTAGTCGTTTTTATCATAACACCAGCCCTGGTTGCTCTGTTGGCAATAATAAGACGGGGAGCTTTCATGTTCTTTGCCGGAGCTCTCGTTACACAGGTGCTTACCGCTTGTCTGGTTTATCTTGTTTCTACCCGGGACATTAGCGAATCACTGGGCCTTGGAGCGTGTGCAATCGTGATTTACGTAATTGGTCTGTCGAAATTTGAAGATATCAACTCATAGGTAAAATAGGCAAATAAGCATAACTCAGCACATTAGTGCTGGCGGGTTTTACTTCCATCAGCACAATTTCATCTCAACATTGTAGCTTCAGTCTCTTCATTCATTTTATTCTAAAATCACTGAATGTTTATGAAACTAAAAGGATTTTTATTTCTAAATATTAACTTTGGGGGTTTACACAACGTTTAAATCTGTATAATTGTTCCTGTTGATTAGGAAGTAAAAGAAGGTGTAGAACGCTTATGGGGGGGAGAGGAAGCTGTCGGAGAACACGTAGCCTGCGTTGCGTACCTTGCTACGAAAAGAACTGGCACCGGGCCAGAGCAGGGCTCGATTATACTGGTTGGGAAGACGTCTCGGTCGAGGAAGCCAAAGGTACCGGCTATGTCTGTCGATGCAGGCAATGTGGACATGAATACATATCTTACTCATCTGCTGCGCGTCGTGTGCATCAATACCTGATGATAAGGAAAACAGGCATACTTGGCATTCAGGGAAAATAAATTTTCTACAAAGGGTAATTCATCTACATAACTAAGAAATTTATTTGTGCTTCAGGATACAATTTTGTTGTATTCAGGTCTTGCACGGATGTTATGAACAAACTATGTGCCGGTCACAAGATTCTATGTCCTTATATAGTTAATAAGGAATTATATCGGAGCAGCGAAGGTATATGATCCCTACTATTGAACCATTTCTGTATGGAAGGAATATTTCTGATATTTCGGAAAAACATTTCGCGCCCTGGTTTTGCCCTAATGATGAATACCCAGTTCTGGTGCTGGCCTCAACGATCACTGTCCCTGATTCACCCTCACAGGACTGGTTTCTCGGGGAAGAACAATGTGGAGGGTACAGTTGTAACCAGTTCCAGGCTGCGGTGTTACCGCTAAAAATACTCCCAGAAAAAATTGTGGTACTGGAGCAGGTTGCAGGCGAAGTATTTTGTCCAAAATCCCTCGACTATTTTAACTTTGATAGCGATGAGGTTCGACAATGTATCCGTCGGGATTACCAGTCATTTGTTATGTCTGCCGGGTTAACGTGCTCGGATGACAATGCGCTTCTTTTGACACAACCGCTATACCCCCTGGATGCGTCTGAATCAAACCTCAGGGCTTTAACCTCAGATCAGATCAATCTCGACAGACTTAATGTCAGTAATGGATTGGTCCTTTTTGTTGTGGGGGTGAACTGCGACTGAGAGCAAAGAAGGGTAGTCACACAATACACGAACTGCACATCAACCAATAAAAGTAACTTTTGAGGTAAAAATGAAGAACATTAAACGCGAAGCATTACTGGTGCCCATCATCGGCCTGCTGATTCTGTCTTATCATATGGGCTATTTCCTCTCGGATTGGGCGTTCTGGCAGGTATACGGGATCCTGGCTGTGGCCTATTTTATATGCCACATTGGACTGAAGAAAAAAGAAGCAAAAGATGCTGACCAAACGGGTGACGCAACCGGACAGTAAACAATTCCAGTGATGGCCTGGACTTTCATAATTCTGGGCCACACGATTTTGCTGATACACGTTAACTCAGAAAAGGAATCTTATGAGCAGCATGACAGTTTCATTTTATAGTCAGAAACACTACCAAAACTCAACTGAAGCTATCAAGTCAAGGGCGACGGTATCAATTGAGATCTGTTGTAATCCCAGCCTGAACAAACTTATGGCTATCTCAGAGGCTATCTGCACGTGCGCAGGCATTGAGCCATCGGTTGGTATCATTGTCGATGATGCTCTCACAGAGGACATTAGTGAGGGTGAGAGTATCTGTGTGGCCTTCTATAACCACAACAAGTACAAAACTGCTGATGCGGCTAGTCAAGCAGATGCTATCAGGCGCGTGAATCTGGATTTTTCCTTAACTCTTAATGATTTGCACATGATTATTGGTGCTGTAAGTCGATGTGCCGCTATTGATAATGTAATCGGTATTGCATTCCCTACGGCGACGGTTATTGATATTGGGCATTCCGGGCAATCTATGGACCAGAAAAGCATGCTGCATTCTTAAAACTCACTCGCAAAAGTTACTTTTGCATGGAGGTGCTTATGCTTTTTCGGAAATTGGTGCTGTTGGGTGGGGGCTGTATCTTACTTCTGGCCTATCACGGAGGCTATTTATTACGTAACTGGCCTTGGTTGTTTTATTACGGGATGATCGCATGGTTGTTTTCATTTAGCTGGCATCTTTTCATTACCCGTAACGCAACTTTTGAACCGGGAACGATAAAGAACGAAGAGAAATCATTACCCATCTTGGGTCAACCCCAGACTCATCGGTATAAACAGAATGATAGTAGTGATTCTTCACTGATTATGCATAGCGCTTATTATTCATCAACAAGCAACAATCATGCGGAAAGCATCATTAACAATGGTGCCGATTGCCGTAATTCGGATACTTCAGATTCAGGATGCGGTGGGGGTTATTAACAGTCAAGGATGAATAATTAATTTTCTCACAAATCAGTAGATAAGGAGGAGATATGGTATACACAGGAATAACCGATCACGCCAGACTCAGACTTATGCAGCGTTCCCGACTTCCCCTGCATGTACTCACTGATATGATCGACAAAAGGGAATATGTCGATTTGGGTTCAAAGCCAGGAATATTAAAAAAACATATACTGATTTATAGTCGCCTGGATGAAGGTTGGTACGTACTAATCAGGGATATAACATCTGGATGTATCGTTACGGTATTACCGGAGAATTATCATGATTCATCATTTATTAAAATCAACGAGTCAGATAAGAAATCTGCATATGATTTAGCATTTAAAGTAAGAGCTTTGCGCCCAGAATTAATTAGTATAAACCTTTGTTATAATGATTTCGATGGTTACCGGCACTCGAAAAATATTTATTCCATACCGATTTCACAGGTGGAAGTGTCGCAAGAGTCATTTTTAAAGTCAAAGTTTATAAAACTGCTTAAAAGAAAGATAAGGGAAAATAATGCACGTGGACTTTTCTTTGATGAACACACCATAGAGCCAGGGTATACGCCGCTGTTCCTGAACGTGAGGTTCAGTCCGGATAAATACAAAATATTATATTTCTGATTACAGGAGCACATCAATGAATGACAGGGCGGTTTTTTTAAATATCCATGGAGAAGATAAGACCCCATTTATTACCGAGGTAGAAATGCTTATTGGGGGAGTTCCACGGCTCATGTATCCAGATGGCACCGAGCAATTCGCGGACGATGAAACCGAGACAGTCCTGATTTATTCACCTCGACTGACCGAACCAGAACTTGAAGCCTTTTGTAAATCGAATATTGAGCATTACCAGGCTTTTCACGAGGCTAATTTAAAGAAACTACTTAGGGGAGACCGCGTAGCGATAACCCAGTTTTGGCTTGAATAAACTAAGCTGCTAGATCTGCAACGTTTTGGAGGGAATCATGTATCTGCATCTTGTTCCAACGCTATACCACATTATTTCAAATAAATGCCAACTTGAATCAGTGACGATCCCGGAATTGGAATTCGAGATTAAAGGTGATGCGCTTTCATGCGGAAGACCGTATCCAAATAAACGGCTTAATGTTGGCATGCTAAAAAACCGGAAAGCCATGGTTGGGTTGCTTCTTGAATATGACAAGCAAATCAGTCAATTTACAACGGAATATAAATGGGCTATTGAAAACATTGGCGTTGTTCAGCACAATATTAAAACGATTGTGCTGGACAGTGAATTTGACCTTATTTCGCAATGCATAGGGTTAAATATTGGCCTGGATGAATGGAAACCAAGACTCCATCCCTCTTATCAAAAAGTCGCACCCGTTAAAATACAACCTATGATGGAATCATACCGAACCGGCGAAGCGGTTAATAAATTGCAGCATGATGTATGGGCGAATAATGCTCTACTGTTCAGGACAGAGACATTGCTTTTGCATACTTTGGAATCAGAAAGACTCTCTAAGTATAGTTTTTTCATCGACAGGCTTCCTCAATTAGATTCTAAGATTTGCATCTGAATTAATTCAAAAAGCTCCGATTTTATTGAGGGGCTTTCCACCCCAAAGATACACCAATTTTAATTATACCCAATAAATCCACAACTATACCTCGAAATACAATCAGAAAAAAATTCACGATTTCAAATTGTTTCGCAGAGTCTGTTAAAGCAACTTTAAGTAACACCATAATCACTGAGTGATTTTAGTTTTATTCTGCTCTCCAGTTTTTATATTTATCGTAAACACTACGGCATCATAATCTCATGATTTTAGAATCTGAACGCTCACACTCCAAAAAGTAACTTTTCTATTAAAATTTTAAAAATAGGGGGTTGATGAGGTGATAAAAAAAGGTATCCTGGTTTCATCGAACAACACTTTGAATACTAGCCTTATCTACCCGGGAGTTTTATATGTCCGTAGAAAATACACTGACTGCTGAGCTAAACACATCAGAGAACACAGGGGAAATTATTCCTTCTGTTGCTATTGATTTAATTATTGCTCAACGCACAGCTGGGATTGCGGCGTTTATGGAAGGTTTAGAGAAACTCAGAGAAGCGGAACAGCTGTTTGCCGCTGCGGCTGAAAAGGACTGGTTCTCGGGGCTGGATGAGATCGTTGCGACCGGCAGGCGTTGTCATAAAGAAAATGATATAGAGGCTGTCCGACGCCGGGTGGCTCGTTGCGTTGATAGCAGTATCTGGACACGCTTGATGACCCAGACTGGGATGTTTACGTTGATGAGCAGTGAGCAACATGACAAATGGAATGACCAGCTATACAGCGAAGAATGCCCGGAAGTCACCCTAGACAATGTCATCAGTACGTTTCAGCATCTTCATGCCTCGAAAAATGAAACTTTTGTTACTGGTATTATTGATGTTTTCCGTAATCTGTCCTGGGACTACAAAACAAATAATCCCTGCCGTCTGAGCAAGAAAATTATCCTCGAAGGTGTATTGTCCATAAATGTGTCACGAACCCGATATGCTTCGGTCAGGTCTAATGCTCAGAACTGGATTAACGATCTCGCTCGTGCTTTTTGCCTGCTCGACAAGAAAAACGTGCCAGATTCCCGGGTTGCTGAAGGAAGCCAGTACAGGGATTTTATTAGCCTAAACAGCTATACGTTAGAAGGTGTATTTAGCTGTGAGTGGTTCACTATTAAATCCTTCTGGAAAGGTTCAGCTCATGTGACTTTCACACGCCCTGACCTCGTTGAAAAAATTAATGAGATTATGGCTAGTCGATACCCTGACGCTCTACCATCCAGAGTCTGAAAAATACACCCACTTATTTAAACATACAAGACTAATTGTTAAGGTAACCTGACATGACTATTGAAATTAAAGAAAACTACACCACCGCTGTTATCAGCACCGCGCACATTGCTAAAGAAGATACCGAGTTATTAACGGATGCCAGTTATAATCCACGTACAGATAGTGGACGTAGCTGGATTCACGTAAACGAATATGGTTTTATTATTCGGACCAGCGTTGAAAATCCGGGGTGGAAACAGCTTTTACGAGATGATGGTATCTCATGGCCTACAATTGAAAATATCGAAAAAGTACTTAAAGCAGGGTACGAATGTGTTCATTTTGACCGTGACGCAGAAATCGTAGATGGTCTGCTGGCGTGGGACTGGTAACAACTCATTACTAAGGACTCTCAACCTATCTGGCCGAGGTCTAAATGTTATGGGTAGTATAGAAAAACAAGGAGTCGGAAATGGGCAAAGAACACGGGTGTAATTCAGTTCAGCCGGATTTACCAGCCACCGATAATGGCGGTCGACATGAAGTTATTGTCACCGGCTGTGTTACAAAAATCGGTAGAGGGATTCATTTCTGTAATAATGAGCTTCTCAGTGGTGCTAATCATAATCTCTGGTTCCCGTTGAACTCTGACGACGACTGGTTTTCCGGAATTGAACGTGTGCTGGTAATGAATGGGGTGGCAGAGAATGTCGTTAAACTCAGTCCTCTTAATGACGGGAAAGACTATCACGACTGGAAAGTGATTTATAACTGCCGTGTCGTCTGACTACCTGGAAAGTAACTTTTTATATGTTTTTACCGGTTGCGCCAGGGAGTCATTGAATCTATTAATCTAGCGAAATTTTTTTGCCCCACCTTGCATGTGAATCTTATGTGCAGGGCCGATACCTGTTTTAGTGCAGGATAAATTTTTTCCGGAATGCCATCGTTGCTATCACACATACCGAGGATATTTTTAATGTTTAATCAAACTGAAAAGTCTATTGCCCAGATCGTGGAGTACATTCCCAGGGCCTGCCGTGATATGCAGTTAAAAGAGGCCAAGGCACGGCTTGCTACAAAAATTGCACTTTATATTGTTGACGGCAGTGATGCAGGGGTGCTCAACAATACCTTCGCTCGGGCACTCAACAGTCACACAAAGGAGGCATTCTTTGCAAACGTTGCTGCTCAGGTTGTTTATAATGACCCCTTATTACCATCAGAGTAAAAATAATCACGCTGTTACTATTCTGATTATCATATTCTCGCTGTAGTTCTCCAGTGATTATGGATGGTATGACGTATAAAATATTAATAGGGGTTGATTTAAGACTCGAAATTGCTATCCTGGTGGTAACAATAATAGAATTCACGTAGTGAAAGAGACAGGCAAATGAGCGCTCATATTCGTAACTTTAGTTGGAACCGCGTTAAACTGTCTACACTCACTTACGGCGAGTTAGACCAACTCAAAAAGAAAGTCGAAGAAGAACATGCCTGTAATAATGGGATCTACCTATATGACAAATCTGGGTTGAAAAAACTGGACGCTTTGAGTTGGGCTGTTTATCACAAAATGAAAGCAGATAAAAAAGGCAAAGCAGGGATAGTTAAGTTTACTGTCATAAATATAAATTCTCTTTTTGTTGCGCATAACCTGAAAATGCGCCCAACAGGCCGTTTTAAAAATGTTCTTCGTTTATACTATGACAAAAAGCTTCTTGGTTCTAACGCACAGATTGGTTACGTCAGGAAGCTCTGATTATAAATCGTGCACACAAAGAATTTACCTGCTTTTTGGGCCCAGTATCTTCAGGGTGCATTCTATATAACCAGGCAATAAGGATCCGCTTTATGTTAATAAAATGCATCAAAGACACTGAGGGTTGGTGGACCGAGGGCGAATATTACGAAGCCAGAGTTGTAAGTGGCGGTTTTGCGCTAGTTGGCGATGATGATGAACCAGACGGAGAAGGTTGGAGCGCAACGCCTATAGATAACAAGGACGACGGCTCGATAATTTACGCCTTAGGCGGTATCGATGGCGAAGTTCTATTTGAGGAAAGCGCAGTATGAAATTTGCGAAGTTCTGTGAACTGGTGACAACCATATGGGCAAACAAAATCAACCAGCGCCGCGATCCTGAAGTCACGATCCTAATCCACTCTCCGGGTAGTATCGGAGCAACACCATCAGTAGAAGTCGAGTCCATTCAGGCTGGATTCGACTGGGATGCCGGTCAGGTGTTGATTTACCCGGCACAGCCTTTGACCACGCTGACGCCAGAACAGGTAGCGGACATTACCACAAGCGTGCGCAAAGGCCAGTCCTGGCACGCCTATGAGGCTTACAAGAAGCATAAAGCCGCAATGGAAGCCGCCGCGATTGAGTATGCGAAGGTAGCAGGGCAACGTGATGAATTACTGACAGCCCTGGAAGGACTTTCTGCTGCTTGCGACACCGGCGAGCGCGACCAGGATGGAAAACAGCGTGGACTCGCCATTCCTGACAAACACTCTGTATGGGCAGCGCATGAGGCCATCGCCCGCGCAAAAGGTAGTCCAGCATGAAAACTGATATCACCGTACTGCCGCCTAAAATTAACAATGGCGTACTCCGACGTTGGAATGCTCAGCGTGGGCAAAGAAATGGCAGGGGGGGGAGATATAAACGCTTCCCTTCAGTTCACAACTTGAACAAGTGGATCGTTGATCGTTTGATCTCAGAAATTATCGGTGAGGACAGAGATGCCTGATATCACTGAACTGACACAAGATGAAATCAATGCTGCGTTGGCACAGCTGAAGCTGATCAGTGAATTCCCCACACCTTCTACTCAATACGCACGGGTCGTACGAAAATATATTGCAACGCTGGTGGAGGCACAGAAGAAGGCGCATTCAGTGATGAGTGGAGTCGTAACCGCAGCCTGTATCCGGGGAGTCAGACCATTTGATGGAATTGAGTGCGATCCCCCAACTCTGGAAGAAAATGCGGAAGCGTGTGGCGATGCCATGTCTGCTCGAATCAGAGAACTGGAATCTAACCCACCAAAACCTAAGGAATTAGCCGAAGCGCTTTTTCTGATTGCAACTTTACGTGAGCAAAGCGACGGTTGGGAGCGTAAAGCCATTAACAGTTTCGCTGAGCGTACGCAGATGTTCCAGCGCATTGCCGAGTTGGAAAAGAGAAACCAAGAACTGGAGTCAGGGCTGTTAATTCCAGCCGAAGTTGTGCGACTGGACCGAGCATCTGGCATGAACGCTGAGGCAAGTTGTGTCGACAGGAACAAGCCTGGAAAGATTGTGGCGGTGCACATAGATGCCGGTGACTTTGTTAATGTTAATGGTCTGATATTAAGGGTAATTGAAACCGATTTTGACGACCACGACGTAACTTTATATTTGGCTGGTGGTCAAGAGTTTAAATGTGCTGCTGGTTACCAGATAGAAGTGGTCCCTGTACCAGAGGATGAGGAGTAATGGCTAAGCGCGATTTTATCCCTGCTGGCGCGACCTGCTGGCAGGGCGGTTGTTGTACTCACAGGGGGATTACCCGTCGCCATCGTTATGTCACAGGTGGGGATGGGAGGAAGTTCGAATCGTGCTCCTATACTGACGACTGGTACGCACTTGGCGACACGATAGACTCGTTCGGGAAGCCATACAGGTATCGAATAACTGGCGAGAAAGCCACGGCCCTAACGCAGTTCTGCATTGACAACTTAAAGTCAGACGGAGCCAACCAATGACCAAATATGAAGTGCTCGATTTAAAAATAATGAACAAAATTGGTGGGCAACCAACGCCATTTTCCAGTGTGTACGTCAGGGATGTAGCTGAGGAATGCAAAAAAATCGCGGCTGAAGAGAACAAGCCGGAACCGTTCAGAATCCTTGACCGCAGACTGCAAGCACTACGTAAGGCAGGGCAAATCCGTAGCACCTCTAAAGGTTGGGTGAGGGCTTAACAAATGACCACTAAATTACCTTTAACAGACGAACGCCTCTCCACCATCAGTGATTACTTTGTTGCGATGGAAGAACATTACAGTGACCCGGCAGACAGAGAGAATTTTGAAATCTTCAGTGATGCTAAAGCCTTTCTGGCAGAGCTACAGCAACGTCGCAAGGCAGCAACAGGTCGCGAACCGGTGGGCATTAAGCTTCCCCCTAAGATGTCGAATGATCGCATAAATGCGCATGAATTAAGCACAGGCGTTGACGTCTGGCACCGATGTATTGATGAAGTGGCAAAACTGAACGGAAAATGTATCCCGTCAGTTCCATCCGGGCTTCACCCGGATACGCAAAAGCTGGTGACCAACTTCTGCACAGCACTGGCTGAAAAACTGTATAAGGCGCAACTCAAGTACGGCCACTCAGATAACTGGTCATACGCAAATTGGGAAATTGAGTGCCAGACAGCTTTCCACGAGCATATCGCTAAAGGTGACCCCCGCGACGTTGCCGCGTACTGCGCATTTATGTGGTATCACGGCTGGAGAACCGAGGTCGAGCGGCGAGAACAGGTCGTGCCAGATGAGGTCGAGCATGTAGCCGCCGTACTAGAGCTTATCGGTGGTTTTGAGGCTGCTGATATCGATAGCGACACAGTAGATTTACGGTTTGAGATCGACGATGTGGACACTGGCTCTGACGTATCCATTACTGAATATGCCGCACGCGGTTCCGCTATTATCCGTATGCTGGCTGGCAATGCTCCGGTAAATCCAGACAGTTGCATTCTAGAGGCGCTGGAGAACATACAAACCGAGAATGAAGTGGCACGAGACCAGTTAGTCATTCTCCAGCTAAAGCTATTAAAGCAGCAGAGAAAGATTGCAGAGCTGGAGTCCCGCACCGTGAAGCTGCCGAAACCTAAAGATTCTGGCCCGGGTTGGAAAATTGATCCGGAATTTATCAGCAAAGTTCAGAACGCGATAGGCTACGACGACAAATGCGAATGTTGGGAGGGCACTCCTTCCATGGAGGTAGTAGAGGCCGTTTTGCTAGCTGCTGCTGGCATCAAGGTGGAGGCTGAGTAGATGGGCATAACTGAGGGATTTTGCGCAGATTTGTATTGCGACTGTGAAGGTTGTCAGTCTGGGGAAATTTATCCGCAAGGGCAGGCTGATTTTATTGGCCGGAATATGACCGACATTTCTCAGCAGGCGCGCGAAGCTGGCTGGCGGATCAGCAAAGACCGGCAACGCTGTTATGCTCCGGGCCATAAAATTTCACGAGGAACCAATCAGTGACCAATAACCAGTTAACAGATCGCCGGATTTCAGAATTGTTGGAAAGTGCCACAGAATACGATTTAACAGCGTTTGCAAAGAATGACGACCTCGCACTGGCGCTGCGAGAGCTACAGGAACGTCGCATGGCCGCAATGGACGGCGAGCCGATAGTGTTCACCGATGAACGAAACCTTCATCACATTGCTATGGGCCGAGAAACCTCTCTGATTTGGGGCAAACAGAACCATGAGGCGGGAGATATCCCGCTCTTTCGCCACGCTAAGCCAGCGCCGGTAGTGCCGGTAGTGCCGGATGCATTGATTAAAGCTGTAGATTTTTATGAACAGGTTAAACGTGAAAATCCGTCAGTAGAAACGGGAGCCTGGAAAGATGCCGTGGAGTGGGTACTGAAGGAAGCCTGCCTGGCTGCTAAAAAGGATGAGTCATGACACAGAAAATCAGATTAACAGACGCGCAAGTCTATACGCTGCGCCGAATGAAAAGCGGCACCAGATACTTTCTACAGGGCGATGGAAGGCGTGGAGATGAGGACAACGGTACGCGCAGAGTCAACTGCCCGTCGCTTCCCGTCCTCTTTAGAAATGGTCTCGTTGATTTTTGCAGTGATTGCGTAAAGCAGAATTACACCTGGTATAGCGTGAAGTTGACGCCTGAAGGAGCAAAAGCCGCAAATGGTTCTCAGACAAGGAAAGAGCGCGGTTTGCCCTGATGAGGGTTGCTTACAGTGCCATGATGCAATTGATCTCGGATACCTGTCAGCATAACAGTCAGAAAAAGTTACTTTCTTTTCTCCCCAGCAGTGATAATCCCCGGCACTATCGGGTGTTTTTAGATATTCTCCATGTTTACTTTTTCATGCTTCGGGGAGAATATTTTAATTCATCGTTAATTATTTCTCAGTGTTTATGAAATCACCATGGTTTATTTTTTGTGGAGCGACCATTGGATGCCGTCAGAAAAAGTTTCTTTCCTGGTGATATGCAATTAGGGGCTTGCGAAAACGATTCGAAATAGTATCCTGGTTTGAGGTCGAATAATTTTATCCAAGACTGGACACCACATTCCGGGAGCGATGAACATGAGCAAGGTACCTGAACAAAAAAAGCATGTAATTAATTTTGAATGCGACCATTGCGGACGCAGCTATGACGATACTGATGTTTGTACTTCTGACGATTGCCCTGATAATGAAATCGCTATGCCAGACCTACTTAATTACTGGACAGTTGATGAAGTGGCTGAATGTCTCGACGGCGTGGGTGATGATCTTTACAGAAAGCTATGGTCGTACATTACAGCAGAGACTGATGGTAACCCGCCACTGGCTAAAGTTGCCTGGGAAGCGTTGACTCATGAAGAGAAGGCTGAAATGGTCCAGGCAGTGGAACAAGAGTTCCCTGACGGTGATTAAGTTCAGTAATGTGTGACAAACAAAGTGTCGTGCCGATAATGGGTAAAGAACGGAAATAATACACAGCAAACCCTATAAATACCTTCCACCAGCAGCAATGGACATTTACGCTTGTATCCATTCTGGAAGAGCAGGCGACAGGCCTGCTTTAAAAAAGAACAACTAAACAGCTGGTGGATTGGGATAATTTAATCAACTTTAGTGTTATCTGAGTGGTAACGCGATATTTTCACTTAAATATTTCATGGTGAATTAAATGAAAGCATTAAACGAACTACAGTTACGCCAGATATCCGCATGCCCTGGGAACATTGAGTTACAGGATTGGTTGAAAATACTTGTTGCTGATAATGCAGTGCTCGTTCGTTCTTTAACGGTCATCGCTAATTCAGATGAGCATCATGGTAAGACGATGGTCTGTGATTTTGATTCGTTGATTTCTGTAGCTACTGCTGGTCTGAAAGAGCATGAGCAACTCCTTAAAGGGAACACTTCACCTGATTGCGAACAACAAGAAACAAACATCCCTATGTTCTACGTGGATGGAGAGGCGGCAATACGTCTTCTCAAGGGGCATACTCGTTATGCAGCCATGACGACTGAGCCAAAGTCTGGTAAGACGTTGCCGCTTTACATAAACGCTCAATCTGCGTCAGTCGCACCGGCAGAAACAGAGCGAAAAGGTAAAAGGCTCCGCGTTGCAGAAGGGAGGTATGCTGCTTTTTTCCCTCAAGAGCGGCCACTCGATGGAGCGCAGATCATCGCATGGGATGAGAACGGTAATTTGTTAGGCATTGGTTTTGTACGAGACACACGCGATACGGGAGTTGCTATCATCGTCAACGGAAAAAAATACGACTCAAACCATGTGATTCACTGGTGTAGTTAGCCATTCGAATGTGGCCGGTATGAAAGGAAGATGAGAATTATGACCAGTACCAACAGAGTTCGGGACGCTGAAATCTTTCGGGCCAGAACGGGGGAGTATCCGGTTGACATGTACATCAAGTGGCTGAAGGATGGCGCACTGGATTTCGATGCCGACTATCAACGTGACTATGTCTGGGGGCATGAGGAACAACAGGCTTTTTTACAGGGGCTGATATCCGGCTTTCCTCTGGGGTATGTGGCGCTGGCGAGAGCCCCCGACTGGGCGTCCCGGGATGGTGCATATATTGAGGTTGTTGACGGCAAGCAGCGACTGACAACGTTAAGGCTGTTTATCAACAACAAAATTTCACTGGCGCTCGCAGGGGGGCCGGTTTTCTGGCAGGACCTAACTCGTGGTGAGCAACTCGCCTTTGGTGCCCCCACGTTAACCGCCGTGGTGCTTGATGACGCCACGCCACAAGACCGTCTTGACTATTTTATTGCAGTTAACTTCACCGGCATGCCACAAAGCGAGGAGCATAAACACAGGGTTCTCGCACTCAAAGGAAATATTCAGTAACGATCAGTCAACTTGTCAGTTAACGAGAGCATGATGAGTCAGTTGCTGGTTTGCACCAACCCTTTCAGGATGTATATCGGGAGGTCTGTTAAGTGGATCAGAATCAGGTTTTAGACGCAATCAATAATGACGATGTTACAGCACATGAATTGTTGAGCGAAGCAATGCCAAACGCCGCCTCCCGTTTTTACCGGACGGCAAAAAATCTCTCCAGACTCCTGGATGAAATTCACGAGCATTTCCCGGATGCATCGTATTATGCCGCATCCGGCACGTTATGCTTACTGCTGGGGGAGAGCCATAGCAAGTCTGACGTGGCGCAGCAGGAGCTTTTAGCCCATGCAGCTCCTGGCTTGAGGGTTGAAGGGGGGGACTGGTAGTGGAGAATACTTTCGGTAAAGAGTGACTGGTAAACGTCATTGTGGGGGATATTAGTTGGCCGATTATTTTGTCAGTAGCCGTAAATCCTGAATACCGTTACTATCCGTAAATCGGCAGTCTTTCCTTGAACGTTGAGCCGTATATTAGCATTAATACCTAAAACCCCCTCCGGCTATTCGCCGGAAAATCAGATACTGGGAAAGGGAGGAAGAAAGTGATGCTTATGAATTTTTTCCATGAAGGTGGTTAGTATGCGTAAATCCGTTTCATTTGCAGTGGTTACTTTTTTTACTGGTATCAACCTCGTTATAAACCCGTTCCTGGAGGAACCTGCATTATGGGGGGCGCTCCTTGCAGGCATTTTCATTCTGATAAACATTGTGGCGGAAAAAATGCATCTTTGGAGTGGCGTTGCGTGGATTATAGCCGCTGGCATAATTCTCGCCATGATGATTAATGGTTACGTTCTAGGCGATAAATTCAAATATCTTATCTGCGTTTTCTCTTTCTTGTCTTCTGCCTGGTATTCCGTTGTAGAGTTTAGGAAGAAAAAAGCAGCGCAGGCTTCATAATATAAGGGTTTATGCGCGAGCAGATTAATATACTTTTCGCGAAATCTAACCTGATTTTTTGTGTTTAACCAGAAAGTAAAGGCTGAATTATGGTAACTGAAAAGGAACTAATTGAATTTGACCTACTACAGAACTTCGGCGAACGATGGAAATACCGATATTCAGCTGGCGCTAAATATATCTTTGCCAGCAGTAAGGCTCGGGCAATTGAAGGTGCTACAGAAGCATTCAGGAAAGCTAGACCGGGTGAGCTTTTAACACGTGAGGAACGCTATGAGAAAGCAAACCAAGATGATATCGAACAGTCGGATAATCGGTGGAAACACCTTAACCTTGACGATCTGCAAGCGCTTTTCTCACGAATGGGAGGTGATATTAAGTCGCTACAGGGGGCCTCTCTACGTGAGTTCACCGGGAACGGCGGTCGGCGTACGTCAAGTGCGGTTGCGGCTCAGGGGGCACGGGATACAGCACTAATGTGTATGCGACTTGAGCGCTACATACAATGGCGGCGGGAAAAATAGACTTTCTTGGCTCCATATCCCTGCATCAGCTGCAATACTGTGATAATTTTACGTCATCAACGTCTCGGAAATTCAGGTAGGCCGTATGAACGCTATTTTTTCTGATCTCCCAGTCAAAGACGGTAAATCCGGCTCGTGGACATTGGATACTTTCACTATCACCGAAAATGACGCAGAACGTCTTGCTATTCGTGCCGACTTTTCAGGCAATCAGGATGAATTTATTCCAGCGGGAGAGTATCGTCGTCTCTCATACAACAGTGATGTCGTGATGTCCAACACACCGATGGAAATACGGACCTGCATGGATTTCATCGAGCGGGCGACAGGCCACGTGCTTATCAATGGACTGGGCCTTGGAATGGTGCTTAATGCAGTATTAATGAAAGCAGACGTCACGCACGTTACTGTTATTGAGAAAGAGCAGGACGTGATCAACCTTGTCGCCGCGAGCTTTGCGGACGATAAACGCGTAGAAATTATCTGTGCAGATGCGATGACTTTCGTTCCACCAGCAGAGGTCACCTATGATGTATGCTGGCACGACATATGGCCTCAGTTCTCAATGGGGAATCTTGATGAAATGGAAATGTTGGAAAGAAAGTACCTTTATCGTTGCCAGTGGCAGGGTTCCTGGGGTAAGGAACAATGCCAGAAAGAGTTAATTAATTTTATCCAGATTGAGGGTGAAATTGAAAAATGGCTGCAAAGGGTTTAATGAAAATAAATTTTCGTATATAACACCGGTATGGCCGTGTTTTAATTCAGAAGTTATGACGTGGTATGTTTAGGTGCTATTGTTGTTTTTCTGGCTTAATTCGAGTTAATAGATCTTCCGTTAACCTCCATCTTTGTTATTAAAATGGGGGTTGCATACGCAATTAAATAATGTACCCTGGAGTTCGGGTTATCTGTGGTTTTCGCACATAAATTGCGCATCACTACAAGGTGATATATCTGCTTACTTTATTCTGGGGTTTATTATGAGTACACAAAATTCTTTAGAAATACTTCTCGCCTGGCTTAAGGGTAATGTTGAAATGGAAACAGATATCATCTTTGCTGATGATATTGACTCCGCAGCCATGATACCCGCAGTTCAGTCTGCTATCGCTGGTTTAAAATTTGATGTATTTAACGATGAAGTGAGTAACCTATTAAAGGTTAAACATAAGCAGGTCGTTAAAGACGCTCTGGACGCAAGCTCAGACTTTCTGGATGCGGATTGCGTCATGGACCGACTGGGTATTTCATACAGTGATGCAGAACTCCGGACTTCCGGTGCTCTGGAGCTGCATAACGCTCTTCTCGGATGGGCATCAGAATGACCGAAATAGCCCAATGCCCGGCAGTTAAGCAAATTAACTTTTATATACTGGAGGCCTCACCGGAGTTGCTGGTGGATCGCCGGGTATATCTTGAAGTTGTGTTGCTGAAAATCTGGCGAAGCCGACTTGAGACCATTCGGTCCTGGAATTGTGTTTCTGATGAAGATCGCATTCTGGCTGAAGCATATCAACGTGGCATAGATTTTCTGACGAAAACATTCAGGCTCGTCACCCTGGATTGATCCTTTAACTCAACTGAGATGCAGAGGACGGAACATGTCTGAGAGCAAAGCCTTCAGGCCCGATGGCGGTGGAATGAGCTTAGGGCGCATTAAGGAAATTGCTGATAACCCGTATTGTGATGAAGAAAAACGGTGGCTGGCTCAAACGTTTTTGGCAAGAGCCAGTCAAAAACCAGTTGCATATGTGGATGCGGTTAATCTGCGCCAACTCCAGCGGGGGGAAGTGGAATCAGCGGTAATTTTCACCAATATGGAATGTACAGCACTTTATCTCAATCCTCCTGCCATTCTTAACGGCGTCGATACTCCGCAGGTGACGAGATGTGCAGACCTGCTCGATTTAGAGCTACGCATTGCAGAAGCCAAACGAATGGGTCTCGACACGACCTCGGTTGAACAGAAGTACAATGAGTTAATTGAAGAGATTCGAGCGAAAAGGCATCATTCGGGGAATGGACGCTGACCTGCTCAGCATGAGCATGGTTTGCAGTCAGAAAAAGTTACTTTTAAAAAACACTATAAATAAAATGGTTAAGAGAGGTTTGAATGAAAACTAACGAACAATTACTCAGTGCACTGGTTGCTGCGCTGGAGTGGATTGATGCTGTGCCTTCTGATACGGTTCTGCCCGCAATGCCAGGATTTGACCGCGACGAAGTGAACGAGTTGATCGCGAACGCTCGCAAAGAGCTGCAATCAAAGGCGAGCTAAACAGATGCGCTGATCTGTGCATAGCAGGATACTGGTACCTGCTATGTTTCCGACGGCGTGGTTCTGAACCTGCAAAGTTACTTTTTCATCGTCGTTCGTTCGTCCATTTTTCGAACAGGAATCAACATTAGAGGTCGAACGTCTATGATTTTCACAATCAGATAAAAATAATTTTTCCTTTCCCCACAAACTTTGCCTCCTTACCCGATCGTTGCTTTTATCAAAAAGTTACTTTTGAAAACACGGACTCAGCACCTGAATAGTTACTTTTCTGCCCTGGTAAACGTGTCCGAGCGTCTTTTCTACCCTCAAAAAAAGTAACTTTTGACGATTTATGCCGTAAAACCAATGAAACACGCATCCTCTCTATGACCCTTCATTTCTCGCATCTCATTAAAAATGCTCCAGAAATTATGGAATACGGGAAACCACTACAAAAATTTTCTTCCTCTAAACACTAAAATCCGCCTCCTGGTTCCCTTGTCACAAAGAAATCATGTGTAGAATTTTTGCCGTGAACAAAAAAAAGTAACTTTTTTCACGCCAAAGTGAAAATAGGGGCTTGATGGAGCGTTTTGAAAATGTATCCTGGGTCTAACAACGGCAATGACCGTTTAACCACATACAACAGGAAGAGGAAAATTCAATGACTACTGCAACTATGGCAACTCCAGCTAAAACCAAAATCGAAAATGTTTCTCTGCGCACCTTCTTAGAAAAAAATGGTATCGGTGGTCGTCTGGGCAATGGTCTTGTTATGGACCCGACGCATCTGAACATTATCCCTGGCTTCAACACCCGTACCGCAGGCCTGGGTGAGGCTTACTGGGAACTCCCGGAAGTTAAGGACCACCTGGCGCGTCTGGCGCAGCAATATGCCGATAGCCCTCTGGAAATGGCCCCTATGGTTGTCCAGGTTCGTGATGGCCAGGTTGTCATTCGTCAGGGACACTGCCGTCACCGTGCAATCCCTCTGGCTAATAAAATTCGCGAAGAACGTGGAGAAGGCCCGGTAGATAAAATCCGTGTTGACGAGTTTCGTGGCTCGGATGGTAAAGCAGAGCTCTTTAACCTTAAAGGTAACGATCAACTGCCGGTTTCTATCGTTGCGCAGGCAGAATCACTGTACCGCCTGCACAACGATAGCGAAGAGCCTATGAGCATTGAGGAACTTGCCGAAGCCCGGAAAGTCTCCGTTACCCATGTTCGTAAATTGCTCAAAGTTCACACCGCCCCGGAAGCGTTAAAAGGTCTGGTCGTAAAAGGTGTTGTCGCATATTACGCGGCGCTCGACGTGATGGAAAAATACCCTGATAACTGTGTTGCTATCATTCAGGAAGCGTTTGATAAGTTTGGTAAAGCCACTGACAAAACTATTGGTCAGGTCATTCTGGCTCAACGGACAGGCGAAAACGGCCCCACCGGTGAATCTGATGGCAACGTGACAACCATTACAACGACTGATGCAGGTGACGCATCCGGCGCATCCGGCGCATCCGGTGGTGCGGTGGATGGTTCTGCGGGTAGCGTGGCTGGCGCGGCTGGTGGCTCGGAAGAAGGTGCAGAGAGTAACAATACCGAACCAACACCAACACCGGCACCGAAACGCGAACCTAAACCAAATATCAAAACTCAGCCGTCTGTATTCGATGTGCTGCCGAAAAAAATCTCTAAGGAGATTGTAGACAACTCCCTTGATGTTATTAACCGTATCGTTACTGAAGCGAAAGAAATTCCGTTTATGGAAGACGGTGCGGAAGTTCTCGCTAAAGCGCAGTATCAGCTGACTTTATCCTATGAAGAGTTTCTGCTGCTGACTGCGGCCAAAGACAGCTACGATAAACATCTGGAAAAAATCCAGAAAAAAACTACAGAACAGTAAGGTAATAATCCGTAACCGGGGAGATATCCCCGGCTAACATCCTGTTAAGTTCATTTCGAACACATTACCGGCTTGTTTTCAGACAAGCCAGGGACATACATAAAATGAATTTTATTAAGCTTATTATTTTATTTGCCGTTGTGGCTTTGCTGGTTTATGGATTCAGCGGTTTATCAGGAAAAGATTCCGTCGCCTTTACATTTCTGAGCTTTGGTTTTTCAGCTGTTATAGCTGCATTTTTCTGGATAATGATTGTGTTGCTGGTGGCTCTGTATTTGTTTGCTTCAAGCTCAATCAGTATTTATCCAAAAATGCTTTTCCTGGAAGGTACACTTTTTGGCTGGTGGTATTTTGTTTTCAATTTTCTTATACCAGACGGACAGTCTCTAACCTTGCTGGGCGTAAATATCTATAACCTTGGGGGTTATTTTATATACGGAACGACCGTGCTTATTGGTATCGGTATTGTGATGATGATGTTCCGGCGGTCAACTAATCAGGTTGATAAGGTGAAAAAGCATGGCTGATTTCGCTTCAACAAAACAAAATTCATCGTTTGAGCTTTGGTTTGAACAACTCCAGATTTTGGCTGAACTGAATGGTGATGTCGCTGGAGAAAAGGCTGACTGGGTGCAGGCCTATGAAGCGGGAATGGCTGTTGATTCTGCGTACTATGAAGCCTTTGGTGACAGTGATGACTGACACGAACAATCAGGAAAGAAACGGTTCAAAATTTCTGTTTGGTGTGACTTCTACCGACCGCATTATTCAGACTGAGCAAGGCGATGGATTCATTAATTCATGTATCGCAGCTCACGGGATTATCACCAAAATTATTTTGACGAGCTATCGTGCTGCTGGTGCTCTTACGGAGATGGTTCTCTTTAATGAGCAAGGTGCTACCTTCGTTATTACCATTGAGTCAGGGGTGTTTACACCTTCTGGATTAGTGCTAACAGATGAAGATATCCAGATAGCACACAAGCAGATCACATTATCCGACACAACAGACATATTAATCCTGGCAACGAGGATGGCTAGACGTGCAGGGCTTAAGCCTGTTTTTCCTGAACAATCGGAATTTAGTTCGATTTTAGAATTTACAGTCAATTGACGCACATTTATTAAGGTGAAAATATGAGTTCTGATGGTGTTGAATTGTCTTCTATATGGGAGGCGGGTTCCTGGTTTCCCGTTCGTGCGTTTGGCATTCTGTTATTAGTTATGCTGTTCCTGATGATTGTTTTTGGTGTTTTTAGGAAAGATTTTTCCCATTTAAAACCACTGCTCACATTGTTTGTTTTGTTAATTGCTCTTGGCGGGACGATACTCTTTACGACCTTATTCTTTTCTGCCAAAAACAAAAATGAAGCTGAATGGCGAGACTGGGCAAAAGACCACTGTAAAATTGTTGCTAAAAAAGATGGGTCAACAACCACTGGTGTCGGTATATCCCTGAAAGGGCAGGCAGGCCTGTTTATTGGCGGAGAGCCAGGGCAGACCGGTTACAGTTGCGATGATGGCGTGACTTACTGGAAAAATGATTGATACGTATTTTAGTAGTGTTCTTTTTTCAATGAAATAAAAACTAATAAGGTATTTTCTATGAAACGAGATAATGCATTGCCCGCTTTAGTAAAAGCAAATGTGGAGAATTACAGGGGCGCGATTGCCCTTTATCTAAAGCAAACAGAAGATAACGCACTGGTATTTATCATCGGTGAAGCAGGCGCAGGTAAATCTTATCTGGCAAAACTCGAATTACCGAATGCTTTATATCCCACACCTCAGCAATTTGCCGAATGTGATCATATCTCCACGATGTTCACAGGATTTGACGTAGTCATTGATGACATTCTCCGGTTTGACTCAGACAAAGTCATAGAATGTATTCAGGCGGTCCATGCTTCTGGGCATAGAGTCATGGTCACCGGGCAACCGGTCGACCTTGAATTGTGCACGGGCCTACTGTCGCGTTTACCAGTGGGTTACCGCACTATGTTTTCGACGCTGATGGGGCATAGCGATTTGCAAGAGATGAAAGGCAAAGACAACTCCGTGGAACCACCGAAAACAGGTCCCGTTCTGCACTAGAAAATAAGTGATCAGGTGAAGGCGATCATCCCCCACCTTTTCTGGTTGAGGTCTTTCATACCCCAATCAAAGAATAAAATGTCCTCTCAGTCATTTCTCTGGTTGAGGGTGGACAGCGGTTATGCATTTTTAATCTTGCCGCCATCGCTATGGTGGGCTTTTAAGGGGAATAATTTTGACTCATCCAGTCGATTTAGTCTTTCAGTCGCTTACACATATCGTGGAACCTTTCATGGGGGAATCAGTATCTATCCCTCAAAAATGTTCATGTTGTCAGCGTGACCCGGACGAGTTTGGTCATGCCGGTTTCCTGATGGTCAATGGCTATGGTGAAAACGTGGCTCATTGCCGTTCCTGTCAGACTTTTTTTGTCTCAGCGCCAGAGCTTATGGGCGTCGAGAACCCAAAAAAACCCACCACCGGACAGAAATTTGGCATGTGGTCAGGGGTAGGGGCAGTCATTAATCTGGAAAATAACAGCGCTGTTTTATTGGCTCCTCAGGGGGTGGTCAATAAGCTACCCACGCATTTTTTCGAAGCAGTGAACGTTGTGACTGCAACGAGCGGTCAGCACCTGGAATATCTGTTTAACACCAACCTGAAATTCCCGATCATTTATATCCAAAACTTCGGTGTCAAAACATACGAGCTTATCCGGTCATTACGGGTTAGTCTTAGCGGCGATGCTATTTTTACCTGTGCGGATCAGCTAATGACCACTCAGAATGAAGTCCTTTTCACGCTCGATTTAAATAAAGCTAAAGAACTTCATCTGGAAATGCAGAACTATTCCAAAAAAGAAATAGATGCCTTTATTCGAACGGTAACCCAACTGGCCTTTTCACGGATAACCCCTGAGGCAGCATCTAATCAGTTTAAAAAAGACAACCTCATTCCTTTGTTGCAGTTGTTACCGACTGATCCGCATCAGCGCCTTAGCATTTTGCGTCTTTTGAAAAAGGTATAACTATGATTTTCTACGATAATGCATTTCGTTTACGGATACCGCACACGAGTATTTATCGAATCCACCAGCACCTGGATTTCTTCGTTCAGGAGCGGAAGGGGGAGAAGCTGCCATATTCTTTTAAAATTCTTCCTGGTACCGCTAATGATGCACAGTTGCTTGTTCGCACAGCATCACCTCTTGGCCTACCCGGTGAAAAACCGCGTGAGCTTACGCTATCCGAGGGGGATGGGATTTCGTTCATCACTTCCATGGCCATTTTCCATAAAGCCAATCAGACAGAAGGTACTGGCCGACGTCAGTACGCACCTTCTGACGATAAAAAACATGATCTGGCCGTTAACAAAATAATCAATGCCGGTTTCGAGCCCGACCATATTGTCGTAGGTGGGGCTGAAATTGTTCACGTTGGGAAGGGCAATTCCGGTCGTGGCTTTACGCTACCGGTGTTCACGATCCAGGGTACGGTCGTTGTCAGCAACAAACAGGAAGCAGAGAAAGCTATTGTCTTTGGCATTGGTCCCAAACGAGTCTTTGGTTGCGGCTTCATGCACCTGACAGGGCAGGGACTATGAACATGGATACAGCTGCTTGTTTCACGAGCGCCGGGCTTTCTTTACGTAAAGTCCAGCAGGACTTTATTGAGGCCGCTGGCCTGGGCCTTAATGTCCAAAACAAGCTGGCGTTACTCAGCGCCGAAACAGGTGTGGGTAAAACGTTAGGGTACCTGGTTCCGGCCATGCAGATTCTGGTGAAAAACCCTGGGGCAAAATTTGTTATCGCAACTAACTCCCATGCCCTGATGCATCAGATTTTCAGAAGCGACCGTCTAAGTCTGGAACGTATGGCAGAAGAGGCCGGAATAAAAGTTACTTTTTCCCGTCTGATGGGGAAAGCCAGCTATATTTCGCCGGATAAAGTGCGGGAGCTCCTTCGGGTGAGTGATACCTATGATTCGGAGACCGTTCAGCTTCTTGAAAAACTACGGGGCTGGTCAAAACCTCTGGTTGAATTTGAAGAGGAGTATGGTGAACTACCGACGCTGATAAAGCCGGATATGGTCACGTTTTCTTTCTGGGATGATATCCAGAATGTTAACGATATTCGACGTGAAGCACTGAACGCAGACTTCATCGTCACAACTCACGCTATGGTGATGATTGATTGCCTTTGCAATCACGGCATCCTGGGAGACAAAGAGAATCTGTACCTGATCGTCGATGAGGCGGACATGTTTGTCGATATGTTAGAGGTCTGGAAACAACGCCGCTTCAATCTCCGCGAGTTGCTCAGTTCGTTCAGCGCATATATCCCTAGAACTGGCGTTGAGATTATCAAAGAGCTGGAAAGCGATATTACCAAAATCGCTGGTGGTCTGCATTTTTGTAGTACGCCCGAAGCCGTTGAACTCTTTGACCGCAGCTTTAAAGCGCTGGCGATGGTCGGGCGAAAAATCAAAGATGAAGAGCCCCGTAAATCTTTCTTTGATTGCATCTACAGGTGGGAAATGCTCGGGATGTCCGGAGGGCAGAAAGGGATCGGTGTCTCCAAAGTTCGCTATGAACCCGCTTTAATCGCTGTTAATCCGTTTATTGGTATGAACCTTGGCAGGTACTGCACCCAGTGGCGCAGCGCATTACTGACGTCCGCTACGCTTGCGATTACCAACACACCAGAGGGCGGCATGGAGTGGTTGTGCAAAACGCTGGCGCTCAATGACGATATGGTTTCAATCAAAAGAATTTTCGCTCCAGAAAGCTATGGCACTATGACTCTTACTATAGCCGGTGCGGCTTTCCCTAAAGTCTTTAGCGACCCCAAAGAACAGGAGTTTTCCAGTAAATGGCTTGCTGCAGTCACTGACCAGCTATCCCGCATGCCTGGCCCCGTCCTGGTGTTAACTGCGAGTCATTCAGAAACCCGTGCTATCGCCGGTCGACTGGGTGAAGTTTCGCAACCGGTATATATCCAGCAGGCGGGTCAGCCGCTATCTGAAATAATCAAACTCTACCAGAAGAAGCCTGGCATTCTGATTTCAGCTGGCGCATCTGTTGGTCTGAGTCCGAGAGGAGAGCAAGGCGAACAGATTTTCCACGATCTACTCATCACCAGAATCCCTTTCCCGCCGCCGGACAGGATGAAGGTTGAAAGCCTTTACGGTTACCTGAAAGACCGTGGCTATGGACTCACTCTGGAATCCGTTCACCGGACTATTTACCTCGAAAATTTGCGAAAAGTTATCCGCAAAGGGAAACAGTCGGTAGGGCGGGGTATCCGCAGTGAAACCGATAGTATCAGAATAATGATTCTTGACCCGCGCTTCCCGGAACCTGCCGACCTGTCGTCAAGGCATCGATCCCTGGAACATATCATTCCCGTTCGATTCCGCCGTGAATACCGCTCATGCGAAATACTCTCTCCGGCACATTGTGAAGAGGACATCCAGTGTTAAATCTAAAACCGTATAGGGTAATTATGTCATCCCTGACGCCGGTAGTAATCAGCGGGATTGCCCCGTCATTAGACGGCATCCTCTATGAAGCACTATCTCAGGTTATCCCCAGTAACGAGCCTGATACTGTTCTGGCACGACTGAAAGAAATTCTTCTTTTTAACGACGAACTAGGTGTTTTCCACGCTTCATCTCTGCGTTTTGGTATTACACCTGAGCAGGGGATAGGTGCGGCCAGCAGCGTGCGGTGTGATTACCTCGGAGATGAGAAATTAAGCTCCGCTATGTTTTCACCTCGCTCCCGTGGCGGCAAGTTCACCCGGGTAATCACGACCGGTGGCCCAACTAAAAAAAGGATGACAACCCGACCTGCGTATTCCGCACCTTATTTAACTTTTGATTTTGTCGGCGACGACGAATCTGTAGAAATTCTCCTTAACCACGCCCATGTTGGCGTCGGGTACGACTATTTCTCAGCGGCTAACGGGGAATTCAATAACGTGATGATTATTCCCCTGGATTGCGACACGAGCATTTCCTTCGAAGGGATGGCGACAAGACCCGTACCTGTTAATAAGGGACTAGATGGGATTAGAGGTGTATCTCCTCTCGTTCCCCCCTATTTCATCGGTGATAAAACCAGCGTGGTTTATCCAGCACCAGTCCGAACTCAACTGATTTCTGCTTTATTGCGAGGCTAACTAATATGAGAACTTTAAATTTCAACGGTAAAATTTCGACTTTAGAACCAATGACCGTTTCCTTAAAAAATGCAGTCACAACTACAGGGCATCGTTTGCCTCGCAACGGTGGCTTCAATTCCGCACCGTATTTCCCCGGCACCAGCATTCGAGGTACCCTCCGCCATGCTGCTCACCTGGTCGTTGTCGATCGTGTGGGTCTCAATACCGAAGGTAAAGCTCCGTTCGACCTTGCCGAGCACTTCATGCTCGCCCAGGGCGTAGATATTAATGGTGAGGCGGAAACTTTTGCTGCAGGCGAAATTAATGCCGGTTCTGAACTGCGTAGCAAAAATCCCCTGCTCAGTCTTTTTGGCCGCTGGGGTCTGAGCGGGAAAGCTGGCATTGGAAATGCTATTCCGACAGGTGATAACCAATGGGCTATGTTTGGCGGCGGGGCTCGCGCCATTATGTTTGAAAGAAACGAAAACTTGATGGATTATCTTGAGACGGACCAGGTCGACCGCCTTGAACGGCTGTTGGAAGAACAGGCAGAAGCCAGTGTTGATATCTCCCAGATTAAATCTGAACAAGACGCAATCAAAAAAGAGATGAAGTCTGCAGATAAAGACGCGAAGGCTGAGCTCCAGATCAAATTGAAAGTTCTGGACGAAAAGATTCAGGCAAGGAAGGACCAGAAACAGGAATCCCGTGAATCTATTCGACGTCCTATCGACCCGTACGAAGCATTCATTACCGGCGCAGAACTCAGCCACCGCATGAGCATTAAAAATGCGACTGACGAAGAAGCCGGACTGTTCATTTCCGCGCTAATTCGTTTTGCTGCCGAACCTCGTTTTGGTGGTCATGCAAACCATAACTGTGGGCTGGTGGAGGCAAACTGGACAGTGACTACGTGGAAACCGGGTGAGTTGGTCCCCGTTACTCTGGGGGAAATCAGCATCACACCTAATGGCGTAAATATTAAAGGGGATGAGCTGACTGCGATGGTGAAGGCATTCAATGATAACCAATCGTTCGATTTCACTACCCGCTAACGCCATTAGTTGGTAGATTTGCGAGTGGCATTTTATTATTTTACAATCAATTGGTTAGTTTTGGAGTATGTCCCCCGCTGGCGGGGGTTATCGGCGATTGGATTACTGGCTCTCGTTGTTGGGCTAGTATGTCCCCCGCTGGCGGGGGTTATCGGTATTTAGTCAAACCATGAGACCGCGCACTCTGGTATGTCCCCCGCTGGCGGGGGTTATCGGTCTCCGTTAACAGTTTCATCGCCAAGGACTGTATATGTCCCCTGCTGGCGGGGGTTATCGGTAGGCAGAAATGACCTGGATGAGCGAGGTTATGTATGTCCCCCGCAGCCGGGGGTTATTGGTGTCCCATTTGCGGCGCTGTTGCCAAAACGCGGTCTGTTTCTCGCAGGCGGGGGTTATCGGGGCAGGCGCTCTACCTGCTGAGCTTAACCAGCAGTATGTCCCCCGCTGGCGGGGGTTATCGTCATATCAATGATCCCAATTCTGTTCAGTTGCAGTGCGTCCCCCGGGGACGGGGGTTATCGGTCCACAACCAGATCATAAAATCTCCTTCCCGAGTGTGTCCCCCGGTTGTGGGGGTTATCGGTAGACTAAATATGGGGCGACGACCTCGCCACAGTTTATCCCCCGGATGCGGGGGTTATCGGTTGTATGACCGGGTTCCACCTGGTGTCTGGAAGTGTATCCCCCGCATCCGGGGGTTATCGGTTCTTCAGCGCGTCAGTCCCGCTTCCCTGTATGTATGTCCCCCGCATGCGGGGGTTATAGACCAGTTGGTCTTTTCGGAATTGATGGTTTTCGGGGCGGGCCCCGTAAACGGGGGGATGGACGATAGCGAAAGCTCTCCGTGATTCCTCTCTTGTGTGCCCACAATCTCGTGGGGAGTGATGCGAATGAATTTTGGCGAGCAGGGGGCGCATCCCTGATTTCGTCTAGTCGATTAACTCAAACAGTAGCGCGTTCCTGGCAATTTCTTCTCCTGCATTCATGATGAAGCAACTCAATGTTAGAATATTTGCTCAAGGAAAGTTACTTTTCTTTCGTATAGACGTTTACACAAAATTCAACTCAATAACCTAATATCCTAGATAGCTCCACGGTATTATGCCTGGTGCCAAGGGGTTACATATGAGTTATCAGGTCGTTTTAATCTAAAATTGACGTGCGGGAATTCTCCCCGATGCTCCACTATCCATACTTCCTTGACCACTTCTTCGCGTCCTGAATTCGCCTTAACTATGAATGCTCTTACGGTTTCATCTTCCGGATCGATAACAATACATCCCGACCTAATGTCATCGCCAAATAAGGTAGGACAATCTTTATTCCCATATACTTCTGCAATACTTCCGTGATCGTTAATTCTCCAACCTGGAGAAATAACTATCGATGGTAATTTAAAAGCATCATCCATTAAGAAAACCTGCTTTACATAATTGTCAACCGAGTCTTTAACTTGATCGCATCCAGTAAGCAATAAGCCTGACATTATTGTTAGAATGATAGGTTTCATTTTCATGAGAAACGCCCTCCTTTTTTTATAATTTATCACGTGTCGTAATTGTAATCATTATTTATGAGTCACAAGCGGGAATTAAAGGGCTGATGCAATCAAAATGGAGTGTACGATCAGCTTCATCATTTGATATCGTCTGGTAGACGCCTCGATGCCAGTGTTTGGGTTTACCCAGATGAAAAACAGCCAGAAATTATGAGGTTGCCTTTGAATCTGTTTACTTGAGTCCTGATGGACTAGGCACCTGAAAAAATACAAATTATACTGTGTATTTATACAGTTGTGTATTTTTGAGAGATTCTGCTTATGTTTTTGATTCCTAAAGATAACCCTGAAGTAATCGCGCTCCCATTGTTTGTGGACCGATGCGCTGCCGGGTTTCCAAGCCCGGCCCAAGACTATACCTCCAGTGAGTTAGACCTGAACGATTATTGCATAAGGCATCCCTCTGCAACCTATTTCGTCAGGGCGCAAGGGAACAGCATGCAGGATGTAGGAATGCGGGATGGAGATTTGCTGGTGGTGGACCGTTCACTACGTCCTCAGAACCGAGACATTGTGATTGCCGAAGTGGACGGTGGCTTCACAGTTAAACAGCTCCAGACTACTCCGGAACTGGCCCTTCTGCCCATGAATAATGCCTATTCGCCTATTTTCCCTAATCCTGATGAACTTACTATTTTCGGCGTGGTGACACATTGGGTTCACCGTGCTCGGGGTAATATCTGATGTATGCACTGGCTGATGTAAACAGCTTCTATGCAAGCTGCGAAAAGGTTTTTCGCCCTGACCTTAGAGATAAGCCATTGATTGTTTTGAGTAATAACGACGGCTGTGTAATCGCCAGATCAAAAGAAGCCAAAAAATTAGGTATTCCTATGGGATTACCTTGGTTCAAATTACGTGATCAGAAGTTCTCAGAACCTGTTATAGCCTTTTCGTCCAATTATGTACTCTACGCGAGTCTAAGTTCCCGGGTACAGTCCTGTCTGGCGGAATTATCGCCTGGCGTAGAAGAGTACAGCATTGATGAATCTTTTATTTGGGCGGGTGGCATTGAAAACTGTATGTCATATGAAGATTTCGGCCACCAGCTGCGTGAGCACGTCTACCGAAGTACAGGCCTGACTATTGGTGTGGGGCTGGCTCCGACCAAAACGCTGGCAAAAGCCTGCCAGTATTCCAGCAAGACCTGGCCCCAGTTCGGAGGGGTACTCGCGCTGACTGCAGGCCAGCGTAATCGGATCGACAAGATGCTTTCTCTGATGCCGGTAGAGGAGGTGTGGGGGGTTGGTGGACGAACCACGAGTAAGCTTCATGCAATGGGCATAACCACTGCGCTGGAGCTGGCTAGGGCAAACCCTGCATTCATACGAAGAAACTTCACTGTAGTCCTTGAGCGTACCGTAAGAGAACTCAGGGGGGAAAGTTGTATTAATCTGGAAGATGCCCCTCCGCCAAAACAACAGATCGTATGCAGCAGGAGCTTTGGACAGCGCATTACAACGTATGAATCCATGCGGCAGGCAATTTGCCAGTATGCTGAACGTGCTGCGGAAAAGCTGCGGCAGGAACGTCAGTACTGCGGCCACCTGTCTGTTTTCATTAAAACCTCTCCTTTTTCCAAAAATGAACCGTATTACAGCAAAATTGCAAGCGAGCGACTCAGCATCCCATCACGTGATACACGAGACCTTATTGCAGCTGCTGGGCGTGCTCTGGATAAGATCTGGAAAGAGGGACATAACTACGCCAAGGCAGGCGTCATGCTGAACGATTTCAAACCAGCTGGCGTGACTCAGCTCTCGCTGTTTGATGAAGGGAAGCCTTATGCGAACAGCGATGCACTCATGAACGTACTGGATACGATCAATAATTCAGGCAAAGGCAAAGTATGGTTTGCAGGTCGAGGCATCGCACCGGCGTGGACAATGAAGAGAGACATGCTCTCTCCGGCTTACACGACCCAGTGGGACTCCATACCGATCGCTACACTCTGAAGTATCACAATCAGGGAAAATGTATACAGGCTGCTCAGTCTCATTAGCTGGTGGTTGATATTTGCACAACAATAACTATTCCAATATGCCGCTACTGCTATTTGATAATGCCTGGGGAATTTTGACATGGTCACTCGTCGTTTTTTTAGAGTTAATCTTCAAACAGCAGCCCCGACCCTTCTGTAAACAAAAAGTACGAGCGTATCTGGAGAACAAGGGGGTTGTTTTGGCGCTGCTCTGTGTCTACACAGAACCATACATAGCCCAATACGAACGTGGTAACTGGACTGTTAGTCACCGCCTGGCACGACAACATGGGCAGTTGCAGGGAAAGCAGAAGGGGATAATCGGGAGAAGACCGGCAGGGAGCAAGAGACGACTCAACCTCAGAAGAGGCTGGTGAGCCTGGCAGAAAATACGTCAAAAACTATCTAAAATATTATTCACTTATCATCATTTTAGACCTGGGAGGGTGGGGTTATACAGGGTATAATGATGACGGCGCTTGAGGCTTTTTTGCCTCATGATGTTTGAGTGGTTTGGATGTTGTGTGGCAGAAAGCAGAAAGCCCCGAGTAATTTTTCAATTAACCCGAGGCCCACTGTATGTCTAGTCAACACCAGTATGGCCTCTTACCGTGCAATTTGCAAGGAGGAGTAAACCATGAAACTACCGCGAAACGCCCTTATCTGGTGCGTATTAATCGTGTGTATCACGCTCTTGATATTCACATGCCTGACCCGGAACCGCTTATGTGAAGTCCGGCTAAAGGACGGGAACAGGGAGGTCGCGGCAAGCCTGGCTTACGAATCCAACGGTAAGTAGCAACCTGGAGGCGGGGGAAACCCCGCCTTTTCAGGAGCTGGGTTGATCTGACATGCCTGAAGCGCTTTATGAAGGGGTTACCGGTTCGCTGGTAGCCCCTTTTTCCTGCCCGGATACCAATTAAAAAACCGCACGACCGGGGAGGGGAAATCAAAAAAAAGCCCACCAGTGGCGGGCAAAGACTACACACAGCTACTACAGGAAGATTCAGGCGGTTTCTTCGTAAACGTTGTAATCACACATTGCGCCGCTGTAATTCTGAGAGCTCAGCGCTTTATTCATCGCGCAACTGAAGGCGTTCGAGCGATCGCCAGCTGTACCGTTGTGTCCGTAGCGGGCAATTTCATTCGGTTTTTCATAACTGCATTCTTCCAGAACAATAAAGGCAGCAGCTTCACTATCCAGCAATTCGATACCGAGCCCTGCATTTTTTGTGTTTTTTAACTGGTAATATGCCGTAAGTGTCATGCCGGACCCCTCATAAGTCATACCGTTAGTAATAACACATTTCTATGGGTAAAGTTGAAATTTATTAATCCGCCCTGAAACCCGACATTAACAATAATATTCAGGGTGATAAATGATTAAATCAATGCATCGATGCTTCAATTTCCGTTATGTTAATTTATTATTTAAAAAACTGCAATCAGGAAAAGAAATGTCCGACCACTGCCACCCGGCGAGACTGGTTATTATTATCCGGGGGGGTAATTGCTGGGCATATAGACACTGACAGTTTATTAGTATAGATAACTGTTCGATAAAATAACACAGTCCATAAACAGTGCAAAATTATGGCCTGAGATAAACAGGAAGGTAACTTTTTAGGCTGAGGTCATCACACAGACATAGTTCCTCAATATTAAACCCTTCATCGTACCCCTTGAACGGTATGATTCGTTAATTATTTTGGGTCTTGATGCGTTGATTTTAATTGCTATCCTGGTTATCAGCCAGCGGAGTGTTCTTAAGGGAGCGCCGCAACGTTAAAGACAGGGACAATAAAATGACTACAACACAATTAATCACTGCTGCAGAGAATGAAGATGTGTTTGCCAATATTATGACCACGCTGGTGGAGTTGGCAAAACACGAGGGCGATTTCATGTTGCATGACGCCATCTGTCGGGCGGAAATCGATATCGACGAAGATAAATTTTACAGCATGATTGGGGGCCACAGGCAATCCGCTGCACAATGTGTCCGCTTACTCAGGCGCTGCGGGGCTATCACAAGTAAAGCAGTGTACGACCTTGCGTCGAACGTCGAGCGTCTGGCTCTACGGCTTGCCCGCGATGAATGGCTAAGGGATATGCCATTTCCGTTAAAATCCCTGGCATTTTATCAGGACGAGGCGACAGCAAAACGCGAAAGCTATCTGGTCAATCAGAAAGAGAAACAGTATCGGTTCAGTGTCTATGTAACAGGGCGTGTGGAATACCCTGAAGATGACCCGATGCAAGGCACCTACATCACTGACGGGACATTCCTGCTGGGTAAAGCCCAGACCGTGGCAGATGCGCTGGAACGGGCAAAGGAAGCCGCTATGCGGGGTGAATGGAACGAACGTGGGGAGGAAGAGGATAGTTATGATCCGTGGATGTGCAGAGACTGCGGACCGGTCAGCTTTTATGAAAGAACGATCGAAATCCGGGATGAAAATGAACGGCTAGTGGTTGCCGGTAATGCCTGCAACCTGGAATGGTACGGGCACGTTGCTAGTCTGGAGGAAATCCGCCGAATTGAAGAGCAACAGAAGGCACTCTACGAGAAAGCCAGCTACGAAAGCGGCTGGGACAACTATGAGACCGCTCGTCAGTTGCGACAGGAAGCAGAACAGTTATCCGTCGGTATTGTGGATGAATACTGGCGCAACCACCCGGACGTTATTAAAGCAGTGGAGGAGTTTAATTATCCGGCGTTCATGGATGAAGAGGCGATCGCCTTTAACGCTGACGAGGACATGGGGATAGAATGACGGTCAGCTGGTGGGGCAAGCATGTACAATCCAAACCAGCTAAAGCACCTGGCGGGCCAACTGGCGCACGCCGATCACCCAAGAAACCCGGAACCTTTCTTCTGATTGCGATTTTTCCAAACGACCAAAAGTGTTCGCGGGCACAGAGGGGGGTAAGGGGGAGTGGCTGACCGCACGTATCCGATCCTTTCCCTTGTACTGATGCAGGTTGCTCAATCGTCATGTACTGTTTTCTGAAAGAAGTGATGAAGGCAATCAGAGGAAAAGTTACTTTCGCTCACACTGGCAGGCACCCCGCACATTACCTGAAGGATCTGACGCAATGATGACGTGCAGAGCGGGCGTGAAACGCCATACCGCTGTCAGGGCTCTGTAAAATATTCCGTGGCGTATTCAACCGCATCCAGCGATGCGCAACCTGTCATACCGAAGTAACGCCGGTCAGTTACGCCGTCAATCCTGAACGGTACCAGCGTGCCGGTCTGTCCTACCTGCACCCCTCGTTCCTCAATGATCACATCCTTTTGAGTTAAATGGGGCTTCGAAAACAGCCGTTCGCCATTTAACAGGACATTCTTTAAAACGGCGGCTGTGGCCTGCTCTGTCGTCACTGAAGGGCAGGCGCGTATATCCGCCTGGAGAGACGCACGGGCGTCCAGCCAGTACCACGCTATAAGCACTGCTATAAACACGGCCAGCGCTAAAACAGATATCCCTGCTACTTTTAAAAACTTCATCATGGTCAGCACCACTTACCGATTATTTTACACCGGGCCGAAATATGACACAGAAACATAATGCCAACCATCCCTGATAATGTCAGTGGCCGGAAAGGATGACTGGGGTAAACAAAACACAATCAGAGGAAAAGCTATTTATGATCGGCATCATTGGGCCGGTATGAGTTTGCATAATGCCTGGATAAATACGAGTGAGGTAAGGGACATCCGCCTTAAGTGATTGCAAGCTCATAATGCCTGGTAAATTACGGGTTATCGGGTACACAGCAATAATGAATCTTCAGGCGAAGAAAGTAACTTTTGTCGACGGTGGACGGAAAACAGGCAACAAGACGACCAGGACTCAATGACGTCATAACGTCGGGGTACGCTATCTCTACGCCAGAGGGCCAGTCTTTGGTATCAGCTGTAAAAAGCCTTCAGGAAGCGCACAGCACGACAGCTGGCGCTCTTTAGTGGCATTGCCTGTAGTTCCGGTTCAGTTCGGCCCGGTATGCCTCTGAGTCCATATATGAACGATCTGCCGCGTTCCGTCTCAGTGTGTCGGACACAAACACATCATTAGCCAGTGTGTCCTGCATACGTTTTATGGTCATTGTGTCATTGCAATTATGTCTACGCACACTGGCAATATCAGAAATAATCAATCCGATTACCGGAGACAGTTCATATAATGCGATTATTTATTTTTTCTCTGGCGGTCTGACATCAGGGTCACTTTCTGCAGAAATGCCTGACGCAAGTGGGACGCAAAGAAGAAGGGACAGTATTAATTTGTTCATGGCTTCTTCGGCCTTGAACCACGCCAGGCACAATATGAGAGGTAGGATACAAAAGAGAAAAATACAAAAGGGATGTAAAACCAGACCCTCAGGGATTTAATTTCTTCATCTGAGACCAGAAAGGTCAAGGCAGATATTATGGCGAAACAGATGAGTGTCAATGTGAGTGTAAGAATAAATACAAACTTATCATCTGAAGTAGTAGGGATGAGGCATGATTCTTTCCGATCGCTTTTGTGTTCCATGTAGGCTCGCTATTAATGATGGGTGAATATGCGATGATATTATCACAACAGGTCATGATATTCGGATGGAGTAAATCTGAAATGCTTTTCTGGTGGCGATAAATGTAGTTAATCGCAAAACGTAATAATCGGCTTCAGTAATGTTCTTCAGTAACTCAGAAACTTTTCGAATAGTTAGTTAATGCTGACAGTAGCGGCTCATGCGCGCCCATAGAATGCCATTGTGCTGGGCCCGAAGGGGGGGATATCATCACATCGATGATGTTGGTTTTGCTGGTGGATGTTGGCAGTCACCAGGGGCAGGCATTCAGAGAAAAGTAACTTTTATCTACCGCCGGATACTAACCCTGAAATGCCAGGGTGATTATGAATGGGCGATGATATAAAAAAACCTGAAATGAGCTGAATGCTCTAACCAGTGGCTACGACAGACAATATGATTATGTATAATGCTGAAAGACAGTCATTCGCGTTTTTAATGATTACTTATTTTTTCAGGAGTCAAATATGGGCATTAAATTTCATGATTTCAGAGATGACAGACAAACCTTTGACAGGGGGGAGTGGCAGGCCACCATCGACATGAATAAATGGCTGGAAGATAAAAACATAGACGTTATATCAGTTGAAACTATTTTTAAAGTCTCAGGATCCATGGCGAGCACTTCCAGCAGGTTCGAGGCAATCCGACTCTGGTACAAAGAAGTCAGCCCGACTATCTGAAGTGTGGAGTGGGTTAATCGAGCTGGGTATGCTGGTTAACCTTTTCACCTGAGCATAATAAATCCATCCTCCAACAAAAAGACATTCACATGAATATCAAAATTCAGGAACCACCTTCTCGTACTCAAACCTTTGTCATGAGTACGCTCTACGTAATTCGTGGGCTTGCGGCAATGACAGTATATTTTTTCAGAACGTTTCCTTTAGCATTCTTCTATGTATTGCTGGTGGTCACTTTGTTTTGTGATATGAACAATATACCGTTGAAAGGTCTTATGCAGGAGGGGATGCTCATTAAGCTATCCGCCTATGCATTACAAGCAAACGTGCTCTGGCTTGGTGTTAAGGTGTCGATGAATTCAGACGAATTTTTCTAGGGGCATAAACTTCATGGCACCGGACTCATAAGGCAAAAGTAACTTTCTGAGTCATGGATATAAACCTTTGCCTTGCTGCTGCTGGTGGATGGACTGGATGATCGTCTTATTGAATGGAAATTAACGTAATGAGAAAACACACAATACTCCTGGCTATTAGTTGTATTGCGCTTTTATCACAGGCGGAGGCCGCAAGCCCGGACACATCGTGGGTGCATTCTGCTGATAAAAACGGCACATTGCAGGCCAGTGCCCTAGTCGAAGGTTCCGACGTCTCCGAACCCGATGATGACAACTATGTTCGTCTGACAAAAAACGAGTATGACGAGCTGGTCTGGAAGGCTAAAACCTACCCAGTGCTAAACTCTATAGAAACAGGCAGTCCCCGGGATAAAACTTTTTTTTTCCTGGGATTTCTTTTGGGCTTGGCTGGGTGGCTCTTTTACGACAGCCCTCATTTATTTTTTCGCTTTTCGGGGGAAAAAAAATGGATCTAAGAAGTAATAATTTGAGTCCTGCTTCATACGTCACCTACGTGAATGTAAATTCAACGAAAGCGTATTGTATAGTGACCACTCTATCAGACCGCAACGAAAGGCAGGCAACATGAAAAATGAACAGCAATCAGAAAATAATGGATGTTTGGTTTTGCCCTTAACCCACAGCAATCGGGGCCTGGATTCACTATCACTCGAACAGATAGCTGCATTACCAGATGCCCCAGCGTCTGGAGCAGGACGGAAAAGCAATCTGTCATTCTTACCGTTTATCGCCTCTCTGAACGGCGTACGCTTCGCTGACCTTGACGTGGAGCAGGCACACCGTTTTACCGCTCTCAGGGACATTGCTGGCACGATAGGGTTGGTACTGGTAGCCGAGGTCCATTCAGGCCCGGACAATGCTGTTGTGCAAACCCCTGAGGGGATGAACGACAAACAGCTGGTGGACTGGTATGTAGAGAATAACGCGATGATATCAGTCAGCCGGTTTGTGAAGGACTCGCCGTGGTGAGCAGGCTTCCCTGGCGTCATTAAGCAGGTGGTGCAGAGCTTCAGACGTCGCAGCTACTGTTCCCACCTTTGGGGCCTGCGAACCCACGGCACATCCCACGTGTTGTATACTTCGACACAAGTCACTTTTAATCACCGGGGCAGTCACATCATTGCGCCTCATAATTCCTGGTTGTTTATGATTACCCGATCACCTTAATCCTGTCGCTGACCATCCACCCAAAGTACCGGTACCAAAAACTCGCACTAAATATGGAACCAGACCTGGTTACGATGTCGATAAAAGTCACTTTTACCGGAGCGGGCGAAAGTCACTTTATTGCCCGGGTGAAAAAGGGGGCTTTGAGGAGGCATTTGAATCTTTATAATAAGAGACTGGTAAAGCTGCTGGTGGACCTGACATGACATTTCTTAAATCTCTGGACTCACCGCCATTCATCGCAACGTATCGTTGGGCGGGCTCATTCGATGGACGGTATATGCCTCAGGCGTATTCACTTCTGCAGGATCTGAATCTCCGTCACTACCTGCCAGTGGTCAATGCCGAGTTTGATATATGTGTCATTCACTGCGGCAATCAGTGGTGGCGCTTCAGGCTGGTGGATGTGAAATCTGATGAACATCAGAAAAGGATGGTGGCCCGGACGGCATACCGGCTAAACCAGTCAATGGGGATCGCGGAGCAAATGGTCAACATGATCCACGCCTGGCAGTCGGTGCCTCACCTTAACCCACCAGCATCTGACTATATAAATTAAACAGGGCCCGCTGGTGGCCCTGTTTATATCTGATGATGAAACGGGTAGCGCTATTCGCGGTACTGTTTATGGATGACTTCAGACCGTTTACGTGAAAATAACTTTTTCAGCGCACGGAAGAACAGGGTGGTTGTCAGTAACGTAAAATAGGTCACTCTGTGCGGTACGGATATGGGTTGCCGGTGTTTCAGTTTCAGTGAATAGACGTGCCCGAGGTCGGTCAGCAGCGTCTGGGGAAGCATAGCTTTACGCAGGTCATTTTCGATCCAGCCAGTTTCCTCCACACTAAAAACCGGCTCTGCCTCGTACGAGGTGAACTTGTTCCCAAGGTCATCACAATTAGAGCACAACCACTCCGGAACGGGGTCCGCCATGAACTTACTGCGCCCGGTCAGCAACACGACGTTGATGATGTGCTTATCATCCCGCTTAATAGCCCGACATACGCCTGATATGTGCGTTTTATTCTGGAGGAACGGATTCAACATCCTGTGTTTAGCTTTACCGTAGCCGTACACCACCGTCCATGATTTATCGTCGAGGGCACCGTAAATGTCACCGGCATAATGCTTTTCTTCGATAATGAAGATCCCTTTCGTGCTGATAAATATATGGTCAATCTGTGTCGTCTGCGAAGAATTCAGCGGAAGAGTTACATCTGATATGAGTCTTCCCTCCAGATCGGCCAATAGTCCTTTCAGGGCATTACGCGTACGCTGTTCACTGAACATGTTACTGACAAGCGGCCAGACGCACAGAATAATGCATGACAGAATAAGCATGACGAACACCAGAAAGATGGTCGATAACGTGGTCAGGTCCATCGTCACCTCACCGGGCTGGTGGTATTCAACGCACCGGACAGCGTCTCTTTCAGATTAACGTCCAGGGACAGCCCCAGCATGCTGCTTAACGTGGCTTTTGGTGCGTTATAGTCCCGAAAACGTGTCGTGCCATAGACGATGCTAAGCCGTTCACGCACCTCTGTGCTGGTGGCTGTATCATCGATAAGGCCAAACTGCTTCGCCCTGTCACCGAGCCAGAAACGCCCTGTGTAGAGCAGTTCTTTATCCGCCTGTTCACGGGAAAGTAACTTTCCTTTGCGACCGGATTCGACATCATGAATAAACTGTTCATGCATTTTGTCGAGCAACTCACTGTGCAGAAATGCTTTGGTTTCGTCATCAATGGGACGCCATGGGTCAAGGGATGCTTTATAGGCACCGGCCGTTAACGGTTCGTTCGCTACACCAAGGCGATCCATAATCCTGGACACATCCCAGTGGTCCATACGTACGCCAATGCTGCCGATAATAGCGTTAGGATCTGCATAAATGGCATCTGCCGATGAGGCGGCGTAATAACAGGCAGAGGCGCACATATTTTTAATGCTGACGATTATCGGTCTGACGTCACGGGCTGCTGCTGGTAATTTTCCATTTCCGGTCCCCAGTGCTTTAAGGAGTGCCTGTTTAACGTCGTCGGCTGGTGCTGGTGGTGTGTCATTTTTATTCGATGACTCAATCTGCCCTGAATTATCTATAGTGAGCCCCGGAGCTCCATGAAGGGATGCCCTCAGCGCATTTATTTCCCTGTAAATATTGATGGCGTCAGACGGGCCGCCACCACCCGATTCGGCATCGATGAGAATCGCTTTGGCGTGGGGATTATCCCACGCTTCGCGTAACGCACGGGCAATAATAACCCCGTCACCTGTAGAGGTACCTGTTCCCATTTCACCATGAATACGGATAACCGCAATATGGTCCGCGCCTTTCCCGTTCTTCTGTTTATCCTGATACATGGACCAGCCACTATAACCAGCAAAACCAATACCAATTATTGTCAGGACCATTTTTGATAACACATGCGATTTATACAAACGGAAAAATTTCTTACTTTCACGTGATACCACATCCTGAACAGAACCTGTTTCAGGTTGAGGTGGCCTTTTTTTGAACATATATTTCCTCACATGAGTTTTTGGTAATGCGCAAGAAGCCGGTTAATGGCAATAGCAAGCAACGCCAGAGCAAGCGGCGGGAAATACTGTGTCAGCCCGTAGAATAAATTCAGGTTAGGGACGACCAGATACGCAAATAACAACACGCCGATTATCGTCAGCGAGCGGAACCAGAGGCGGTAAAGCTGAATTGTAACATCACCAAAAACAAATCTCTTCATTTTCCACTGGTAATAACCATCCAGCGCTAAGGCTATCATCAGGGGCAGGAATGTGAAAAACCAGCCTACCAGCAGATGCCAGCGGTAAATGGCCTGGTAGATCATTAGCGGGATGTTTCGGGCTGCGGTATAGCTCGGACTCATGAATTTGTTTACCGCAAGGTTCATCCCCTTCGCCGGTTTTGTTTTATCATCCTCGGGTAAAAGGACTTTATTTATGTAACTTGTGAGATTTAATTCTACAAAGAGATAATTAAACGTCTTTTCCGTATTCTGGGTCACTTTCTGCCATCTGTTGACATCCATAAGCGATTTGCTGGCGTTCACCTCCGCTCTGATATCTTTATAAAGGGTATTAGTGTCCTCCAGATAAACGTTGAACAGAAAATAAATCAACAGACCCAGCCCTAACCCAAAGCGTAGCATCGTCATGCGCTGCGCCGCCATATCTTTTTCAGCCATTAGATTCACCTGCAGGTTTGTTATTAATCGGAAAACAGTCCGGTCCAGATGGTAGCCAGACGGATATTCGTTGCTCTGTCGAGGTAGTGATTCTTCCAGCCATGAAGAATGCCCGAACAGGCAAGGTCATCCGATGCGATCAACCTGGATATCAGAGAGAAAGTTACTTTTCGGTGTACGTCTGCATTTTTCCAGCGCACTTGGCCTGGGGATGGCATATACACCGTATCTTCATCTACTGGACGTAAACGAGAGAACTGGCTAAACGGCTCAGACCAGGGGGTCCACACTGCGCATAATGCATTTCCATTAAACCGGACGGGGAGGGACAACACCGACGCAGAGAACTCATCGAGAACCGACTGAATAATACAGCTCTTGCGGTACATCGATGGCTGGTGGCGGTTGCCCAAGATTGAAAGGTCAATGACCCGGTTGAAAAGAGAGGTGTATTCATCAGATGGATCGCACAGGTTCCCGCTCCATAAAAGTAACTTTTCTTTCAGGCCGGAGATAAGGGCATCCTCTTCGAAAATGCCAAGGTCATGCTGGTGGATGTCGGGCACCTTTCCGTTTCGTTTACGGCGCATCACCTGATATTCAACCTTTTCAGGCATGTCGAGGAAAAGGGAAAGTAATCCTGAGATATCGACAAACGCGGGTAACAGGTACCATCCCAGCCGCTCTGAGTTAACCTGGATGAACGCCATGCGTTCCTGATTGGTATCTATCTGGACCTCAACCCTGTGGCTCTTAGCCATGCTGGCGGCCAGCAGCTGACTGAGCCAGTCGGTGAAAGGACCCTGCGAGACTGACCAGTTGTAAGACAATTCCTTATCGTCGTGCGTAACGATGGTGACGGCATACCGTATGACAAAAAATTCGGACAGTGTCCGGGCCAGCACATCCAGACTCTCAATGGTGTCATGGGCATACACCTTATAAAGATCACCGGTAAGCTTCTGTGCATACCGTGACAGTATTTCCGGAAGGGCCTCATCGTCAACATCAATGCCGTACTGTTTCAGCGCCTTATTGGCGCGTGATATATATTTTGGTTGAGTTGAATTCATACTGAGCAAAGATGCCCGGGAAACCTGTTTTCGCTCCATAATCAGACCACCTTTTGTGATTTACTCAGGATTTCATCAACATTGAGATTGCGTCTCATTTTCAGTTTATAGGGCGATTTCATCACCATTTCGACTAACCCGGTTGATTTGCGCATTGCCTTGCCCGGTATGGTTATCGGCATCTGGCCCACGATTTTTCGTCCGTCCTGAAGACAGGCTATAAAATGAAGAGTTGGTATCATTGAAAGCAACTCCTGCGGAATTGCACTCACCATTGTGGTGGACTTTCGTTCGGAAATTGAACCATTGAAATCGGTATGTGACTGTTTGGTGCCTGCGCTGGTGGTATAGGTGACCTGGTTCATTGATACGTTGGCTTGGCCCACTTTCGTCAGGACAAGCTCCTGTGTTTTAGCATCTGTCACACGTGTACAAATGTAGTTGTTGCAAAGGCCTGTCAGACGGTCAGCTGTATCGGCGCTGGTGGCTGAAACGAAGTCTGATATGGTCTGTGTTGAGATGAACAATGCCAGTTTGGCTGCTCGGCCCTGGGCAAGCAGGTTAATCATCTGCATGTTGATAGCCTGATGCGCCTCGTCAATAAAAATGGATACCCGGGGCGCGGTCGATAAATCAGATGCTGTGTTATAGCGGCTACCCGCTTCTGCGGCGATATCAGAGGTAATCAGCTGTGAGAGGTCGCGAGCCGTTGCCGGATCAGACAGACCATCCAGCGAAATATAGAGCACACCGCCGCTGTTGAAGAGCCCGTGGCTGTTAACGATATTACGGTCCGGGTTTTCAACGTCATTAGCCGAAAGCAGAATATCCATTGGGCTTTGCGACAGGCGTTTGAGCATAGGCATAAGGCTGGCCGTGATTTTGTAATAGTGGGTTTCATCACCGGCGATATACTTGAAACATTCGAGGACAGTATCCATGCCATACATGACTTTTGGCGAGTTATCCTGAAAGTAATTAGAATAAAAATATCCCTGCAGATTCTGTATTTCGTTAGCCAGGTCCAGATTGGGCGATACCTGCAGAGTTAAGTTCCATTCCGGACCGAGGTGGTACTCATAGAAACCCCGGAGCGCATTACGCGTGGTGACGATCAGGTCCTGTTTGGAACGAATCGAATAATAGATATTCTGAATGGTTGGTTTTTTCCCGCCGAGTTTCAACGCGCCAATAGCTGTGGTTACCAGACCTTCAGCAATGCGAAGGAAGGGGTCCTCGCCGCCTTCAGTACCGGCAATAATACTCATAATACGGGCTGACAGGTCCGTATCCTTGACGTAGTTGGCGCTGATATCATAGGAGACAGATTTAGAGGGGTTACCTGCATGGAAGTGCATGTAGGGTTTACCCAGGCTCTCGCACTCCTCTTTTAACCCATCCTGCCACTGATAATCATTCTTTGGGTCAACAACAAGAACTATATGCCCGAGATGAAGCATCGAGCTGGACAAAAGACGCTGAAGCACTGTTTTACCGGTACCAACGTTACCTGTGATAAGGGTATGCCCAAAGAAATTCTCTTCATTGACGAAAATCGGAACCTTTTTATCAACGCCGAAAATTGAATAGTTCCCGCCGAGGTCAGTCGCGAGTTTTCGATAATGACGGGTTACAGGATTCAGCACAAAAGGTAACTGAACTTCATGTAAATCACTGGAGAGGTTATGAACCTGGTAGGTCCGTTCTGAGTGTTCAGGTCCCCATTTGAAACCGTTGCATAAAAAGGTTGTACGCTGGGGTAGCTCCACCTTTTCTTTCCTGCGTAAAAGCCGGTTCACCGGATTCTTCGCGGGAGCGCCCCCGGTCTCCTGAAGGGTCACCAGCTTCTGGTATTTCCGGTCATCGGCAAAGTAATGTGCGTTGTTAATCATTCGAAAATCTTCAAGAGACAGGAAGTCCATTGAACGATGAAATAAACGCCAGTGTGCCCGGAAAACAGGTACACCATGCCATATCCGCCAGCTGGCAAAGGCAATCAACCCTAGGGCGCAATAGAAGGGGATCTCGCTGATGCCATATGTCTGACTCCATGAATCAATAAGCACATAGATGGAAAAAAAGACCAATATCACGGCAGAGCGAAACTCCAGCGCAGGACGGTAGAGCATCTCCTGAGTGTGTAAATTATTGCGACTCCGGCGTTTCATAACCCTTCCTCCTGGTGATTAAAGAAAGCAATAAATTCGTCATAAAAGATATTGTTGCGCTGTGCGCCCTGTTGAATGTCTTTCAGGCGGATCATGTAGTGTCGGATAGGTCTACCAAACCCCACCTTTACCTTAGCAATAGGGAATTGAGAAAAAGCAGAGCGGAGTTTTGCTAACTCATCCTGATCAAACCCCCATGAAGCGATATCTTCAGTGATTCGAAGCCGGAGGCAAAAGTTGATATCGGTCACCACGACAGTAAGCAGCAATTGTCTGACCGTAATTGAGGTGTTATTCAGTCTGATTTTATTTAGGAGTGTGATGATCGTATCAATATCAGATTGAAGGGTATCGCTGTCAGTTGCACCAGCAACCTCATCTGTTGGCAATGGAAGTAATTCAGCTTCCTCAATATTTTCTGTAATGACAATCGCCGGGTCCGTAATAATATGATCCTGTCGTGCAAACAGCTCTTCAAAACCACGATTGATTTCACTGAAGCCTTCCTGTTCCTGCTCATCGGCCGCATCAACAACCGTGGAATCCGTAGAATTACCCGTTACAGATTCAAGGAGTTGCCGGTTTTTCGTAAGTTCACCCGCTCCATGGATGTCAGTTGACACATCAGGCAGTTCCCCCCTCATCTGAATAGCGCTGTCATCCTGTGAGTACATATCGTAATCCCCCCATGACTGGTCCGCGTCATCTGTCTGAATGTCAGGGTATTCAGATGGTGGTATATCAGACGGCTCAAATTGACTATCTGTAGCCACGGGCAGCTCTTTTTCATAACGTTCAGGAGGAAGTGGCTCAGGATAAACATCGGTTTTTAATACCGATAAATTAAATGCTGATGCAGTCTCATCCGGTGTCACACCACCAAATAAATCTGAGGAAAGCAGAGGCAGCATCTCAACAGATTTTACATCGGGTTGATGACGTAGCTGAATAAGCGAAACCTCATTACTGAGCTGGGTATATCGTTTTCCGTCATTGGCCGGGACACTAAATTCTTCATTAATACTCCCGATTCTGAGCGAGAGTGTAAAGAGCTCAGACTCCATTAACTTAGTATCATCAAGGGGGGCAATAGACCGAATGTAACTGTCGGAGACGTGCAGCAGACCATCAATTAGTGCCATTTCAGACGGCGTAATCGCATTGTTATTAAACTGATGCTGTAGACGGGTTATGTATTCTTCCTTTGTAATTGCTTCCTTCTTCTTCTGTTTCTTGCTGGTGTTTTTTTGTTTGTTTTCTTTCTGCTGAGTTTCCACTTCCTCACTTGAAACCTGAGGGTTAGTGCTGTTCTCTTCGTCTGAGACGGAATTATCTTGATCAATGCTGACTGCCATTTCCTGCGCATTCTCAGATTGTTCAGCTGGTTTTGAATCAGGTTGTGGTGCATCATCCGGTGTAACAGGCTCATCAGTAAGATTACCATTACCAAGCCGAATTGATTTGATACCAATTGAGATCGGGCGAGTGTAAATCGTGTCATTACCTTTACGGTCGACATACACATAATCGTTCGTGTCATTGATACTAAATATCCCCGGAAGATTCTCTGGGATGACATCGTATTTAAACAGGAAACCTACCCATTTTATTTTTAAAAGCGAGTACCAGCTCAGGCCTTTGATGCCGTCACTAAACATTCGTTGAATGTCCATCTCAGTAAATTCACCGCGATGGAAAAAGTGAGCAATGCGTTGATCTCCGTATGGTTCTATATAGCCGCCATTCACTAATAAATCCGTCAGTGATTTTCGACCAATCTCGCCGTCCGGGAAATTAACACCCAGTTTTTTGAACTGATTCAGTATGTAATCAAGGGCTGTGTGTTCATTGATGTAAACAGCCCCTCCGATAATCATAATATGAACGGGAGAGGGACCATTCTGCCCGGCGAGTGTAGGTGATGAATCGAAGCCGTTGATGTTAAGCGCACTAATATTATCTTTTATAATTGAAATGGCACGAGCTGCGGTATCGGATGCACGAATGCCGGATTGCTTATCATAACGATAACTTGTGTCGGTACCGGTAGAATGCCAGTCGGCGGTCCTCATGCAACGGGATATAAAATCATCGCTGGTAGTGTAATTACCTAGGGAGGCAAGCATTTTATCGTACATTCGTTCTTTGACGACGTCACTCAGGTAATTCAGGCAGGTATCGTTCAGGCAACGTTCTAAAAAAACGGGAGCCCGTACAGAGTGGTCATTCGCAGTTCTTTTGCGCCATATTACTTCATAAGACATAATACGATTCGTATTAGCCCAGTCCATCAGGCTGGCTGAAAGTGGACGCCACGTACTGTTAACCCCTGGAGTTGAAGAAATAACGTCAACGTCAAATATTTTTCCTGCGTCATGTAACAGACCACAAATAAACGCAGCATAAAGGTACCGCCGTTTACGTACCTGCTCTTCATCCTGTAAACCAATAGGGCTAAGTTCAGTACTGTACGCGAATTTTAAAGCCAGAAAAGCCGTCTCCAGACTGTGTGTTAATAACCCCCCCGTACCTGCATGGTGATGATTCTCTGAGGCGGGTAGAAGGTGGATCCAGCGCGTAAATTCCATCAGTGGTTTGATAATCAGGTTCGTGAATGTATATGCTTCATCGCTCAGGTCAGAATTAGGGAGACCGATATACATATTGATTTCCTGCAACCGATTAGCATGGACAGACAGAATCTCACGCTCTGAATAGAGTGTTATACCCGTTGGCTTACTTGGATAGTCGAGGTAGTTTTGCACGTCCTTATTAGGCGTGTGCGGTATGTCATACTCATCATCCGTATCATAGACAATTTCATAGTCAGGCCCTCCGAAGAGGGCGACCCTAATTTTCATGAATAAACTGGATATAATACTCATATCAACCTGTTTGCTTTATTGTGCCGGGACAGGAGCAACGGAAGGTCCTGTTTTACCAGCCGCCTTTTCCGGGTTGACTGACGCGGTTTCAGTCTGTTCCGTTTTTACCGCAGCTTTGCTTGCATCAACACCAGAATTCATCTGGTCATCAGGCAGTTCTGGTTCAGGACCCTTCGTGATGGCTTCGGATGATGGATTATCCGGAACTTTGGTTTCGAGGCTGGCGATATACAGCTCAACAGATTTAAAACGTTTGATGTTTTTGATGAATGGAAGTGCATCGTATTTACCGGAAGCACGGTTCTCCGCGTCAAGTATTTTGGTAATTGAATCCATGGCGGCCTGCAGGGAGCTTAAAAGCTGCAGGATAATACGGTCATGCACCTGCTGGGTGATTTCACCGAATAACCACAACTGGTGTGCCTGGCGCGTCATGACATTAATGGTTGAGATAATATCCAGTAACTTGTAGGTCAGTGGATGATTCCAGCGAATTTCAAATTCCTCGTAGTTGTACCCGTCAAACGACGAATCCTGCACCGGAATTTTCGAAAGGCTTTTATCAATCTGCACTTTGTAGGTGTTTACATTACCTGACAATTCAGTATAGATGCCTGTCAACCACTTATTAACTTTTGTGCCAGTCGTCGGGTCTGACTCGACCAGGCGAAAGATATTATAAATTGCATTAGAGATCGCGTTGAACTGGCGAAGGCGGGCGCGGTTCTTTTCATGGAAATGCAAATAAAACACGCTGGATAGCGGTTTGAGTTTTGTGATGACCATGCCCAAAGCGCGATTATTGCCCACGTTTCGCTGAGTTCGTGGAGTGTTTCTCTGTGATGTATTTTCAGCCATTATAATGACCTCTTCAGTTTTTCAAGACGCTTGATGTCCGCAAGTCTGCGCTCATGGTACTCATGCAGTAATTCGCGGATGGGTATAATTTTCTTTTCTGTTTCCTGAATCATCTCCAGCTCCCAGTCCAGAGCTTTAGGAAAACAGCTAACACTGTAACCGCCGAGTTTAGGTTTAACGAGAACCCCGTAGTGTTCAATTCGATTTTTAAACCTGGGGGAGAAATCTTTCCAGGAAATAGTAACTTTTTGGGATGAGCCCACTTTTCTTATCACTGGTGCAAATCTGCCTGGATTGAATTTTCCTCCATTCGCGTAGGTTGTATCTGATATCAACTTGTTCCTGGCTTTCCATACATTCCAGTACTGATCTAGGACAAGGGTGGCTTCCTGTTTCAGCAATTCGATATAGAGCACAGCGTTACCAATGACGGTTTCCTGGTGAGCAATAATTTCTGAATTCATGCGTAGTTCCCTCCTGCCCAAAAAGATACAGGAATCAGGAACGGATTTTCTGAACTAACAAGCCGGTTATTAGTTTTTTTAAAATTTTTTTCTATACAGACTGAGCCGAGAAAAAAGTAACTTTTGGCCCCTCAGGGAAGGATGCCGTCAAAATGAAGGCACTCAGAGCGTTTCCGTTGTGACGAGATGTCCTGAATCAGAAGGTTTTCAGAGCACGCAGAGGAAAAAAGTAACTTTTAACTGAGTGTTGATAGTATCCCTTATACATAAGTAACTATTTTGACAAAAAGTACTCATGAGCCATAAACCATTTTCAGAGCTTCATTAGTACTTTTTCCATAAAAAAGTACTAATGACATAGTTTTTTCATTAGTACCTTTTCCACCAAAAAGTACTAATGAAAAGTCGGTTTTTTAAGGCATTTCTAAAAAAAAGTGCCCAATGTTATAAGTGCCAATTCGTTCTATCTTGCCTTGAGGCTTTATCATGGATAGTATCTAATAATATTAGTACCAGTTTTGTTGTTCTCTAGCCTGGATAGCTATGATATAATCATAATGTTTACGGAAAACACATACCGCTATAGCAGATATAGATGCTTGGAAAGAGCCCGGAGAGCGTATGGTCATACAACCCAACGTACAGACTGACACGGTCGTAAAAGCTTTTCTCCGTTCGGAGTTACAGTTAATACGGAGTCAGCAAAAACTGATGTCCGTGTTACCACGTGAACTGGCATCAGACCATCGCTATATTCCAGAGATCCTTCTCGGGCGTTTTTTTCATCCGACTACGGATTCCCGACTTAATCGGATTGCGCAATCAGAGGAGCGGCCTGGCAGCCTGTTAATACCACGAGTAAACGGACAGCAAGTTTCCTGGAATAACCTGATAAAACAAATTCGCGACGACTCTCAGTACCTGAAGTTTGAAACATACGGCAGGCCTTTTGACAGTTCAGAGCTTAAACCAAATGCGTCATGCGAATTATTTAGCGGAAAGCAGTATGTCTATAAACCTGCGGATCTGGAGTTGTTTAGAAAAAACATCGTCTCAATACAGATGAATTTCCTTGTCAATCTGTGGAACCTCGTTAGGTTCAATCCGGCATTTGTTCGCGCCTATCTATCGTTATCGAATGACGCTTTTCAGATGCTGGCCGATACAGAGATGAACGCCTTTGTTGAGGTGACAAACGTTGTTTTGTTTCCACGTTTCATTCAATACGATTCTGGCCGTCGTGATGTTAAAGTCTTTGCTTGGGCCTACGAGATAATGTCTGATGTTCTAGATGGTTTTATACCTCGTGAAAATATTGAGAATCTGCGCATTGAATTTAGCTTAAAAGAATCAATTGAGAAGCTAAAAACATTTTAAAGATTATACGAATCAGGTCGACTTTACAGGTTGTGCGCCAGGATATGTCAAAGCACGGTCAGTTCATTCGCAAAAAAATTGATAAACGTTAAACAGAATATCGTTAAAAAGTAACTTTTCAGAACCGCCAGGGTATGGAACTTCACCGTGCCATTGTGCCAACTCAGGAGCAATGTTAGGAGATTGCGGATAATGGCTATAAAGAAAAATGAAGTCAGCTACCTGAACCAGATCGCAAGCGCGTATAAATTAGTAGAATTCGATGCCAATAAGTACACAATAGCGCATCTCTATGGTCGTAAAATTGCGGACAGGCTGGAGTATTCCAGAACGGCCAGTTCAAGACGGGGGGTTGGATCATGGCTTGGAGATAAGTATGCCATGCTACTTTCTAATGTCGTCGTCAATCACGCTATTCATATTTTCGGTTATGATCCACAAAGACCCGATGAATCAACGAAAGAAATGGATTTCAACGCATTAATTGATTTGTTAATTGATACGGGTTATTCACCTGATATCTACCCACTAAAAATCAACAAAATCGTCGATGTTCTTAATGGGATGTCTGAAGCAGACTATAAAGATTTCTGTCTTGTCTGCAACAAGCCCTACATCCATTCACCATCCGGTTTTGACTCCTGTCCGACATGTAGTGCTAAAAAATGCAAAGTCGCTATCATGCGTTATTCACAGTCTGTTGTTCCCTTTGATGAAAAGTGATGATGAGGTCATGGAAAATCAACTTTTACACACTGCAAGCACAATCTGTCATATATCTTTCTCGGCAACTGGAATTACAACACCTTCAGATGCTCGGGGCTTTTATCATATGTCTGATTGCATCCATAATCGGTTACGAACACTATCACCAGATTTGAATGTCCGTTGTGCTTCCTATTTATATCTGCCAGTAGTCCATACGGCATTAAGAGCAGAAGATCTAAAAAGATATTTTCCTGATAGTACCATCCAACTCGTTCACGAGCTCACACCATTAAAAAGAGCAACCTGTCCATCGGGGAAAATCAGGTTCGATAAAGAGCTTGATGCCTTGTTTTCTTCCAGTTCCGCAGCTGTCAGTATTCGTTTAGCAGAATACCTTTCAAGCCCTTCCCGCTTTTTACGCATGATAAAAAATCCTGACCGCAAGACCCGTATAGAGGAAATCCTCACGACAAGAAATTGCAATTTATCTCACCAGTTAACTCTTCTTATACAGGCAGAGGAAACGGTGTCACGGATTGCGTTGGCTAAAAAAACCTGACGCCATTAATCGTGCTAACGATATACTTATCATTGATAAATCATATGTGTGTTTTATCATTTAAGATTTTTCTTTATTCTTCGACTTCAGGATGCACTGCCCATGCCTGATACAGAGAATGAATATCCCCCACTAAAATCAAAATTTCTCAGTTTAATTTTTCGCGACAAATCAGAAGTGATAAAAGTCTTTTTGAACTGATGTGAGAGGGGGATTAAGTGGTTACTATGAGATGTTGCAAAAAGTCAGTTTCCTCCCGCCTCCTGTGGAGCGCCATAAAGTTCCGGCAACATCCTAATGTGTGAGCAGGGAACAACATGAAAGAAAAATCATTCCTTTTTAAAAAGACCCCTGTTATCCAGGAAAACTGATTTTTTTTTATGGGATGATAATGCTATCCATCAAGGGGTAGCATATGCAGATCACAAAAAAATTTATCCTGAAAACCATCATTAGCTCATTGCTGGTGCTTTCTACAACGTCGGTGGCCGAAACTCAGTATGCCGGAACAACACCATTTGTTTCAGGCCAGTCACTGAAAAAAGGCTTTTTCTGGTATAACGACAAAGAACCTGTTGAGGAAGAAGAACAACAGGACCAACAACCATTATCAGGTTCTCCCTCCCATAACCAAAATGAAGAACTAAAACTTGATTCACGCTGGCTCAAAGAAAACCTGCTGAATCTTCGTTTTGCGGCGATGGACAATCCAACCGATGAGAATCTGTCCCGCTATTATACTGCTAACCGACTCATGATGGATATTGCCACCCGCTTCTCTGACCGAACCAGAGACTATTTCATTAATAATCCCATGATGTCAGAAAAAAGGCGTCAACCAACCGAGACCGTTGCATTAAATGCGCATCGCGCTGGACTTGAGGAAAATCAGCAAAAAGCGCTTTCTTCCATATTCCAGAAAAGTGGTCTTTTCTTCTTCTTCCAAAGCACCTGTCAGTACTGTCATGAACAAAGTCAGATTCTCAATTTCATGCAGAACTATTATCACATCGATATTATGCCAGTTAGTATTGATGGACGTCCTTTACATAACGGCATATTTCCTCGTTATGGTCGTGCCACTATGGAAATGATCAAACAGTATGCCATTACGGAAGTTCCTACCGTTTATCTGATGTCAAATGACGGATCCCAGGCAACAAGAGTAAGTACCGGTCTGGTCTCAGCAGAAGAGTTAAAGAACACGATTATCCTGGCCGCAAGAGGAATGAACCTGTTGGACGAAGCATCATTCCAGAATACCCTCGATATTAAAAAACAGTATGTCCTCGGTGACAGGGATGTACTGACGGTTAATAAGATGAGTTATGAGCAGGATCCTTATCTTCTTCAGAACATAATGGATAAAAAACTCAGCGAATATGACATGCCGACGACCGATAAGGTTGATGCAGGTATCACTGCAAATGAAGGGGGCTACAGTGGCTACTTACATTAAAAAAGTAACTTTCCTCAAAAAGTTACTTTTATCGGCCATGTTCTTTGGCGTGTTCTCCATGCAAGAGGTCCACTCTGCCAACGTCATGGAGGGCATATTCAAAGGTATGGTTGCCTCCACAGATCCGGCAACTGTCCGAACCGCATCGAGAGTAGGGGCTGTTGGGGGGAGTTTTTCTTACAGGCAGCCTCAAGTCAACACTAACCTCGTAAATGTGAGTTTCCCTAAAGCTAGTGTCGGCTGTAACGGCATCGATATCTTTCTGGGCAGCTTCAGTATGATCAACGGTGACCAACTCGTGCAGATTGGGCGTGGCATAGCGCAGGGCTCAGCCGTCTACGCCTTTAACACTGCGGTCTCCGCAATTTGCGCCGACTGCGCAGCTATTATTGCCAACATTCAGGACAAACTCGCCGCGCTGAACAAATTCGCCAAAGACAGTTGCAACGCGACGTACGAATTTCTACAGAACGGGCTGGGTACTCCGCAGGAGTTTACTCAGAATATTGGGCTCGGCGGCGGCGCTGTTGACTCTATGGTGTCCGGTCTTTTCCCGGATTTCGGTAGCACCATGAGTCAGTCTGCCAGTGACGTAAACAAAAAGAACTATGCAAAAGATCCAGAGGCCTTTAAAGAAAAATATGCGGGAAACATTGTCTACCAGGGCTTCATGAGTATTGATAACGGCAATATGAATGTAGGTGGTGTGACTGAATTAACGGGTTATAAATTAGCTGAACAAATCATGTCACTGACGGGTACGCTTATTGTCAGTTGGGACAGTAACGGTGAAAACTCTGCGATAACACCGATCCCACCAACGATGAAAGCTTCAGACTTCATAAAAGGCACTGGTTCAAGCAATGTTAAAATAAATGTCTGCAACCCGGCACCTGATTTAAGCAGCAACAAGAAAGCCCAGTGTCTTGAAATGCGTCAGGATTCTACACAATTCAAAGGTCTTTCTGAAACCATTATAGAGACATTACTTGAAGTTCAGCGGGCTGTGAGAAATGACACTGAATTGTCACAAGATCAACGTCGATTAATCGGTATGTTGGGAATAAATAATATCATACCAACCCTACAGACGTTGTCTGCTGCTGAGGGCGTTCAGTACATCAATGATATCAGTACGATAGCGGCGAAAAATTTCACGATCGAGCTGCTTAGTAATGTCCAAAATAAAATGACAAATATGACGCTTCCTTCTGAGGCGATGACATCATTTAAAGACCAACTTGAAAAAATAAACCAGACATTCAGAAACCAAATCCGCAGTGCCTCTGAAGTGCAGTCCATTCAGAACACAGAGGAAAAAACAGTTCTGGCCTACTGGGATATGGCATTCGTTAAAAAACGCACTTATGGTGATAGCGGGAACGGGGGCTGATATGAGTAATTTCACGATATACACCATTGGTGAAATTGATTTCGTCTATACGGCTTTTAATGGGATCGCACTGATTTTTTCCAGCCACGGCTCAAATGAATGGATCAAATTTGCGGCTTATGCTGCCGCTATTGGACTTTTCTATAAATCAATGAAGTGGGTACTAGCACCGAATAAAACAGATGTCCCAATATTCTCATGGATAATGGGGTTGTTGTTCTATTCAATTGCCGTCATTAAAGCCGATGTCACGCTGGAGTCGGTGAAAACAGGCGAAGTCAGAAATATCGATGATGTCCCGCTTTTTATTGCTGCCTCGGGAGAGCTCACTACCGGGTTATTACATGGTCTTATTACAGACTGGCGGGCAGCGTTTGACCCGCTCACCCCGGTAGGACAGGTCACTGATACGCTGGATGACAGCTTGACACTGGGTCCAATGACCAAAATGGTCAAATATATGGAGTGGGGCGGGGAGTCGAGCGGGTTCTGTCAGGCATTTCCGAATACGATGAGCGGAAGCGAAAAACCGGTGACATTCGATGTGTGCAGAATAATTCAGTCTATTGCCCGAGACTGTATAAAAACGACCCAGGATTCAGAGGTTCAGACAGCACTCAGAGGCGTGGCGTTGAATGAAATCTATGCAACAGACCTTGGGTCCGTAATAAATGTTATGGACTCAATGACGGCCAACAGCCTGAAGACGGCCAGCGTCCCCATGGTGACATCTACCGGACTGCAGTATGCGTCGTGTACGGATGCATGGGCGGCGGTAAAAGCTGCATTCGCCTCGCCTCAAGGCGCTTCAATTATGAGAAATCTTGGGCAGATGAATCAGTTTGTTGCGCCGCAACAAGAGGATAATGGTCAACAAACTGACTTTATCGGCGGTGCGGCCACCACGCTTTTTGGAAGCGCAGGTCAGGCTCACAATATCACAACAGCTGCATTCGTTCTTAATCAGGTCGACAAAGGCGTTCTCCAGTACAGGAAGGCGCTAGGTATAGCGGCAGACTATCAGCTCTTCGAAGCGAGCATGAAAAGAACGAATGCAATGGTTAGTCAAGGGCAGCTCTGGCTCAACATTTCAGGCGCTGCAATATCGTTCCTGGAAATGTTCAGCTACATGGTCGCCCCTTTTGCTCTGATTGCGATCCTGTTTTTAGGGGGGGAAGGTATCGCTTCAGCCGCTAAGTATCTGCAGCTAATTGTATTCGTTAATATGTGGCCGATAACGGCTGTCATGGTAAACGCATACGTGAAGATGGTACTGAATCAACAGTTTGACACATGGACATCGCTGGGGGTTCAGACCACGATGAACTGGGCAAATATGGGGAGCATTCAGGAGACGTACGGCAGCTACCTGTCTGTGGCCTCAGCTCTGTATTGCATGGTGCCGATGCTGACTCTATTCCTGTTGACCACCAGCATTCACCCGATGATGGGAGCGTTGAAAAATGTCACACCTGATGCCCCAAACAATACCGGCCACGTCACACCAGAGGTTTGGTCGGCGGGGAATGCGGGTAAACAGTCCTTTGGTGACCAGACACACACCGCAGCCACTACAACAGGTGGTGGCATGTCGTCAGGAGGGCTTCTGGATTCTCAGACCAGGATGATGCCAACTCTTGGGTTGGGTGCATCGCTGAGTGATACAGTCAGAGCATCAGGCCAGAACTCGATAGGGACCGACAGGACCTCCACTCTCAGCTCAAAACAGGCGTTAAATGAAGCCTGGGCCAGTGCAACACAAGGTAATCGAACACAAACAGCAGGTTCAACAAACCAGGGCGGAATGAAACTTGTCGATGATGTAGCGGCCGGGATGACCAGAAATCTCGGAAAAGATACTGGAGTATCATCAGATGCCCTTAAATCTATGGCGGCCTCTGCCATCCTTAGCGGAATGGCAGACTTAGGTTTAAATTTGGGTGGTAAAGGTGGTGCAGGGAAAGGCGGTGGCGAAGAGGGGGGAGCAGGTTTATCAGGAAAACTTTTAGGGCAGATAGCAGCACGAATTCAAGGAAACAGTCAATTATCTGACGGTGCGAAAAAAGCCCTCACTGACAATCTGATGAGTAGCATGAAAAATGGTGATGGTTTTTCTAAGGACATAGCTAAGCTGGAGTCCAATGTGATCCAGAATGGTTTCTCTGACTCTGACAGTTACCAAAAAACGGCACAGAAGATGCAGGAACACGCCCAGGCTGTCACTAATAAAGAGAGCAATGCATTCAGTAAAACAGGTGAACAGGCTTCACAACTTTCAATGAATAGCAGTCTGAACATTGACGGGGCCAAAGTGTCTGACACCCTGAGTAAACCAGCGACAGCGCAAACTGTAGGTGATTGGGCGCAGGCTTCAGGTTTAAATCGTGAAGCAGCAGTGGGTAAATGGAACGAAATGAAAGGGACATTAAATGGCAGTAACACGCTGGGAGACACGAGAAACGGCAACGATGCATTTGTTAAAATGATGTTTAACGAAGCTGAAAAACTATCTCGTATGGATTCTGGTGAGACTGTTGCTCATAATCTGGGCGATATTAAACAAGCCTCTCAAATGCTTAAAAATGCTGTCAGTATCATGGGTGCCAATGCCGGGATTATCTCGCCTGCGACAGAGAAACTGGATCAGTTTGTAGGGCTGGGTACTGGTGGCAACTATGCCAGCGGGCAGGAACAGGCACAAACAGCTCCGGACACGTCCGCAGTGCCTTCTGCAGGACAAGTTTCTGGTAATGTTTCTAATCAGCAGGGTGCTGTAACCGGTGGGCTCGCTCAGCGAGAACAGGCTGCGAAAGCACAACCAACAACGGAAGTTGGTGGAATGACAGCTGGCACACTTAATGAGGGCGATGGCAGAGCTCACGTAGCTAATACCAACGGGGAAAATAACGGACAAGTCCATACTCAGGCAGATTCGCAAAAACTTCAAAGGGTCGAAGATACGTTACCTTTGGGGAACGTCAATGAGACCATAGACAAGGCTAAACAGGCAGCGGATACCGATAGTCCATTACAATCCGTAGTTGCAGGCACACAAAGTACAGTTCTGGGTGATGCAGAAACAAGTGATATCAATGCCTCGACTCAGCAAACGATGAGAGACATGCAAACGCATGATATGCCGAGAAGTGCGGAGACTTTCAGCCCGTCCGGGAACAAAGAGAAAGACTCCAAAAACGCCTTAAGCCAGGCGGCGTTACACTCCGAAGTTGCCCGCAATCAGACTGGTGAGGCCAGAGAAAACAGCCTTAAAGAAGCTGAAGCATGGCGTTCTACATTCAACCAGCTATCAGGTCAAAATTATTCATCATCCGATGTTGACCGTGTTTCCCGGTTAGCTTTGAACGGGAAAAATAATGGTTATGAAAATGGGCTTTCGGATGTTGTGAATAATGCCGTCAACAATACCGGCACCACGGCCACCAGAGTACCGACTGGGTCCTCTGATTACGAGCTGGGCGGAGATATGCGCGACAGTAACAGTAGAAGCCCGAACCTGAGGGATAAAGGGCAGGCAGCCAGAGAACAGGTGTTTGATAGCAACCGAACAGTAGCAAAAACGTTTACTGGAGCCGGTTCAGACCGTTATGTCGGTGATTCAATGAAGCTAGAAAACGGTTCATCCGGTCAAACGCTCATCGGCAACATGAGCAACAATATGCAGTTAAGACAGGCCAGCAATTTAGCTGAAAACAAACCTGGTATGACGGACGATAAATTAACCCAGCTTCGGGACGCGCAGGACACAGCAATGAGGACTGTCCAGAATAAACTGGCTGAAAACCCAAGATATGGGCCAGAAGCAGCAGCCGCTTACCCTGCATTTATCGCAAGCTTACCGGAAAGCATCGGAACCACACAAGGCCAGGATTTTGCGAAAGAGTTCTTGGATAAGCATCGAAAAAACTAATTAAAAGGCCCGTTTAAAAGCGCTGATCCCCATCACACACTCAGCGCTAATAAACACCATATTTCGGTTGATTTTGGCGAGGTGATTTGAACGGTGCTGAGCACCGTTCGTTTTAATATTAGCGAAGTATGGCGTAAACACGCTCCACTACAGGGCATACTGAAAGACTCGTTTTTACTCTGGCGAATGGTTTATCTGATGTAGACAGGGAAAATGTTAAGAGAAAAAATGGCTATTTATAACGATTTGCGAAGACTCTTTGTTCTTAAGTACAAAACTGTCCAACAATATCAAGGCTAGTCATCATGTCTCTGATTTTGTTCTTGTTCATAACACCAATATTCAGTCGAACGTAAATCTGTAATATCATGTTGATCATATTCAACCGGATTACGATAAGTATTGTTTGACGATTCCGAGACAACCCTATCGGTATCTTTCTCACGGGTACCGAAGAGCGGGTATTTGCGTCCTACAGTGATGTAACGATATACAAGCACTGCTAGGCAAAAGACATAGAAGAGCCCTTTGAAGTCGGAAAGTTCAAATCCAAACAGTTCGTACATCATTGGGTAGCCCTCTGTTATCTCTCATTTGATTAGATTATAAACTATTTAAACTCTCCTCCAACCCACTATTTTCATCAAGTCCGGATGCCGCCTTATCTCAAAAGGGGGCTTTACAGCCCATATCCTATGGTGTATCCGTTGATACAGAACCGTTTTTATCCATTAAGGGCAGGGGTAACCTGGCATAGCCCCGGAAAGTTACTTTTCAGCCAGAATGCGTGAGGGCGGGTTGAGTTAATGCGGTATATAGCTGCTTTATGACACAGGGATCGCGTCCCTACATAAGCCTGGACAGATGAATGAGGTTTCAGTGAAGGAAAGCTTACAAAAGGTGCAACATGTCTTCCGCTTCTGGAAAGCTATTGAGGCACTGACGCCACAAAGTATTGATAAAGAAAATGCTCGTGACATAGATAATCCAGCGTACATGGTGACATTCGACGGGCTGCTTCCCTGGACGGATACAGAGCATGTTCGAAAACCCGTCCCCTCAGGCAAGGTCTGGCGTTACTCCGCTCAATGCGGGATCTACAATATTTCGGTCGTAGCCGATCAGCTTGAAGAAAAGCTTGGTGCCCATGATGACGTCGCTGAAAGTCGGAACACTGGCAAAAGCCGGTTGTTCGATGTCAGTTTCAGCAATAAAGGTATCCCCCAGGCCACATCATTCATGTTGTCAATGCCCGCATGGGCTGCTTCACAGGTGTTAAATCATGACCAGGGTGTGAAAGCGTTGAAAACACCCGTCAGTCCGGACTTGACGGGGCTTCCCGCGCTGTCAGATACACTCCCGATGATGGACAGCGGATTCCCTGAATTTGATCAGCTGACCCTGCATATTATGCAATGGATTGATGCTGAAGCTGTCCGTTTACAGCGTGACGAGCTGGCAGCTGATGTTGCCTGGATTAAGACGCTTGGCGAACTGGTACTGGAGAAGACCGGTTTCCCTTATGAGGCAATGGAGCAGCATGCTATCTGCCTTGTTAAGTGCGCCACAGTCAGGATCTCACAGAATAGCCATGAGGTGAATCTCTCCGTTGAGAGTACCAAAACGAACTCAGCCAGCAGCAGAACAGAGGGGAAAGGAAAGGAAAAAACCAAAAGTGCTGTACCGGATGATCTGATAAACAGCTTTTACATTCATGAGATGGAGGCGCTCGAAGGACACTGGAAAAAGAAAAATGTTGGCAGAGGTTTCTTTGACTACATGACGTCCGTGTCCCGGGAGAACAGGCAGGTAACGGATGTTCGAACCGGGGAGGGGTTAGATGCTGCATTTGACAGACTGCGTCCCACGCAACCGCCGGTCGGCACATGGCCCTCTCTATATCCGTTAGCGTTCAGCCAGCAGTTAGCCGTTAATGAGCTGTGGCGTAAAAATGCTGAGACACCCGGTATTTTTGCTGTCAATGGGCCACCCGGCACAGGAAAGACAACACTCCTTCGTGATGTGGTGGCCGCAGTCGTCACCGCGCGTGCCGGTAAACTGATTGAGCACAAGAACAGGGTTTTCTTAAACAAAGGCACTTTTACATGCGATAAGAAAACCATCCCCTTCTTTCCGCTTCACGATTCCATTGCAGGGACATCCATCATCGTTGCCTCTGCCAATAACGGCGCAGTAGAAAACATCTCGCTCGAACTCCCGGGTATTGACGCTGTACCTGAATGGGTACCAAAACAGTCAGATTATTTCAGCGAACTGGCTTCGCACCTGATGGGTAAACCAGCATGGGGGCTTCTGGCCGCAAAACTGGGTAATAAAGAAAACCGGGAAAATTTCCTGAATACTTTCTGGTGGAAAAAGCCCGATGAGCGGAATCAAAAACCGACAGTGCCTCCGGAGACATTCTCACCCGCCCGGGGTGAAGGGTTGCATTACCATCTTAATTTACTGAAGCCGACGCAGGGAGCCCGTAAACCCGCAATGTCCTGGTCAGAGGCTGTTATTCGTTATCAGAAAGCCACAGTCATCGAAGATGAAGCACGTCAGGAGCTCGTCAGGTATTCAGAACTTGAAGAACAGATAAACAATCAGGAGCAGGCACTCATCCAGTGCGGGGAGAGCCGGGCCTCGATTAATGCCGCTCTGTCAGAACAGAACGGAATATACCTGGCGCTTTCCTCTGATGTTGCCGGACAGGAAGAAGCTGGTACCCGGTTACACCGGGAACTGGCGGAAGCCGATAAACGCGTCCACCAGCATGAGGCGAATAAACCAGGCATACTGATGGCGATTTTCTCACTGGGTAAAATACCGCGAGAGTGGTGGGGGCGTTATCAGCGACTGACCGATGAAATGGATTCACTGCGTACAACACTCGCCGAACATATTAAGGCGTTGACGAGCTCGCAAGCCCTCCGTGATGAAGCGCACAGTCAGACTGAGGCGCTTAAATCGGAGCTGGCGCTTTCTGTCAGCAGAGAGACAGCAATCAGGGAAAAGGTTGCCCGGGATATCTCGGAACTGGCAGAGGCCAGGACCATGATGGGGGATGCCTGGCCGGACCGTAACGCAACGGATGAACAAAGGGAACTGTCAGCACCATGGCTCAGTAAGAGATGGCGGGATACGCGGGAGAGGATGTTTCTTGCGGCACTGGATGTTCACCGCGCATTTATTGAATCTCACCCCGTTGAAATGTCAGCAAACCTGAATCTGGTGAGTGACTGGCTTAATGGTAAGGAGATACCAGATAAACAGGCAGCGCTTGCCCTTGATTCACTGAGTCTGGTTGTCCCCGTTATCTCCACAACGTTTGCGTCTGTTCCGCGCATGTTTAAAAAAATCGGCAAAGAAGCCATTGGGTGGTTACTGATTGATGAAGCAGGGCAGGCCCTTCCGCAGCAGGCAGCAGGAGCAGTATGGCGGGCAAAACGAACGGTTGTCGTGGGCGATCCAAAGCAACTGGAGCCGGTGAGTGGTATTCCTTCCTCTGTCGAAGGGGCACTTGCACAATCCTATGATATTCCAGCCAGCTGGTGGCCGGGTAAAATATCGGCACAGGTGCTTGCTGATCAAACGATGGAGCTGGGAACCTGGCTACCGGATGTTGAAAAAGGGCAGGTATGGGTAGGCTGTCCTTTACGAGTACACCGGCGTTGTGACGATCCCATGTTCAGTATCAGTAATAATATCGCCTACGGCGGGCTCATGGTGCATGGGAAAAAGCAAAGCACGTCGTGTTTGCCTGACAGTGGCTGGCTGGATGTTAAAGGTAAATCATGTGAAGGGAACTGGATCGCTGAGGAAGGTACTGCAGTAGAAAAGTTACTTTTGACACTGAAAGAGCAATACGGCATAGCACCTGACGACGTATTCCTGATTTCGCCATTTAAGGACTGCGCCATGAAGCTCAGAAAACTCGCTTCCCGGACCGGTTTCCGTTCCAACCGAACGGGGACCGTGCACACGACACAGGGTAAGGAAGCGGCCGTGGTCGTGCTTGTGCTGGGGGGAAACATTCAGAAAAATGGGGCAAAGTCCTGGGCGGCCAGCAAACCTAACCTCCTGAATGTGGCCGTGAGCAGGGCCAGACAGCGGCTGTATGTTATCGGGGAGCGTTCACTGTGGGAGAAACATGCCTACTTCTCATCCCTTTCACGAGAGTTAGGGCCACTGCAGGAAAAGATGCATAAGAATGCTGTGACAGAGCCCTGATTTGAACATTTAACGATGTCCATGAGGGAACCGGGCCCCCTGTTCTGGACTGAATGGGGCGTCCGGACATGGCGACACGCCGGTACCGGCACACCCTGCAACGGTGAGATAAAAGTGACTTTTACTGATTGCATCGTTCAGGGTTGTGGCGGTGAGTTGTTCGCGAGCTTACCCGATATCTCTGGCGTTTGTGGTTTTACGCGATCAAGCCCTGTCCATGCATTGAGTTGCATCATTTTCCCGTTACGCTGAAGACGCCGGTTATATCGTTCCATGAACTTGAAAATATAGTTGGCTCTGACGCGTGGGGTTCTGCTGTTATAGTCTGCAATTCCTTCAAAAACATTCCCCTTCCGGTCGATAATTTTCCGGTGCAGCCACCATGTACCCACCCAGAAAGAAGCACAGGGATCGTAAGCAAGCTCACGCCAGGTTATCGCGGGGAAGTGAGATTTTACCTCAGCCAGATTTGATGAATTGATCTGCATCGGGCCAATATCCCATGACCCATTGGTGTTGAGTACAAATGAACCAATCTTCCCACCTTCATTATCAAACAGAGTGAAAACCAGGTCACTGTCGATACCAAAAAAACGGGCTGCATCCGTTAAACACTGGTTCTTTACCGCCTCAGGTACGTTTTGGGGCCTCGGGCGATCCTGGGGCGGATTGAATGTGGTGCTGGCATTGACGGTGAATGTTGCGAACAACGCTGCGCCCAATAAAAATTTTGTCATCAACCCGCTCCTCAAAAGTAACTTTTACAGGTTACACGACCTCAAAAAGATTTTTTTCTCTCCCGGGGTAAAAACACCGCCTGGTCGGAAAAATATTTTTTCTTGTTTGGTACAGTAATTCAGGAGGTAGGAAATGATAAAACCTGTTGTTATTGCACTGACATTATTATCCATACCAGCGTATGCCGACGTTGAATTACCCGCTGAAGTTAAAGTAAAACTGGAAGCCCTCGGTATTGATGCTGTCACTGCTGAAAAATCACCGGTGGAGGGGATTTATTCGGTTTTCTCTAAAGAAGGTACCAGTTATGTCACTTCTGACGGTGCTTACATATTTACCGGTAATTTATTCCGGGTGAAAGGTGCTGATGTTGAAAACACAACTGACGAGTTTATCAGTAAAGGGATGAGAGCCTATATTGAAAAACTCGATACTATCACCTACAAAGCGCCTGATGAAAAATATGTCATAGGGATATTTACTGATATCACCTGTGGTTTTTGCCAGAAGCTACATAACGACCTGCAGTCCTATCTGGATAAAGGGATCACCATAAAATACATCGCATACCCTCGGGCCGGTATGAACTCCATGATTGCGCGGAACATGGCTTCAGTCTGGTGTACGGAAGATAAACCGGCCGCGTTGACTAAAGCAATGAAAGGGGATGGCCTGCCTGATAAGCAGCCAACAAAAGCCTGTATGGATTCGGTTCAGGACCAGTTCAATGCAGGGAACATGTTCAGACTTTCAGGCACGCCAGCGGGTTTAAGCCTGAAAGGGGAGCCTATGGTATTTGCGGGTTTACGAGACCCGGACCAAATGCTTAATAGCCTGAAAACGGCCAATCAGAAAAAATAACTCTCCGGGAGAGACGATGAAGAAATTTATGGCAATTGCAGCGGTCGTGGTTGTGTCATTTTCAGCACAGTCCAGTTTTTGTGATCAGAGCGGCTGCAAAGTTACTTTTGTTGATGTCGATGTCGACGGTACCGAAAAACCGATCATGCTGCTTGATGCTGCGGGAACTCCGACGAAGAGTTCTATGGGCCGGGTGTTTGATGATGTAAACACTACCGGTAAGAAAATACAGACCGAAATGAACTCATCAGTATCAGCATCAGCATCAGCATCAGGGCATTCAGACAAATCGTCGCCAGTGCAAATTAACAGGGTGTTAAGCCCGATAACTATCTACAGCGCATAATACGGAGCCTGTCATGGGATTAATAAGAACTGTGGTTTATGTGGGTATCATCGGCGGTATCTTTGCCTATTCACAAACAAAAGACAGCCTTGAAAATATTTCATTCCCGGATGCGGAGTTACCTTCATCAATCACCAGCAATAACCTGATGAAATCATCAGGGCTGAGTGACCATTACGCCTCACTGAAAAACAGCGGCCTTCCTGAACGAATGTCCGCATTACTGGATGATGCGCCTGATATCCGGGGTTCAGTCAATGATGTCGTCATGACGGCCGGAAATATCGATATCCAGAAAGTTATTCAGGATGCCGTGGATGAACTTGAAAGCAGCAGCCGAAAGACCAGTAAATAAATTGTCTGTCGGATGCATCAGTTGCATCGCGTAAAATTAAATAACGCACAGAGATAAATCATGGAAAATAAACAAAGCTCTAAAAAACGTACTTTGATTAATATTGCCCTGGTGGTTGGTGGCTTTGTAGCCGGTTCGGTGATCTGGGGACCTGGCAGTAACCTGATGAAATCGAATGATCGTACTAATGAGTCTATCAATAAACAGTCTATTGAGCAGACTAATATGATCAATACTTCAGCACTTACAGAGCCTCAGGCGAATCAGCCAGCCGGTTTAGTCCTGACAGAACAGGACAAAGAGTTGATTGGAAAGACGGCGGCTCAATATTTGATCGACCATCCTGAAAACCTGGTTGAAGCAGGTAAACGCCTGGAGTCTAACCGCGATGGGGAGAAAATGTCTAATGTAGTGAATACAAAAGACGTTCTCCTGGAATCAACCTACACACCAAACTACGGTCCGGATAATGCGGATGTAGCCGTAATCGAGTTTTTTGATTACATGTGCCACTTCTGCCAGCAATCCAGCCCGGTTCTTGAGAAGGCCATTAGCGCGAACAAAAATGTGCGAACGTTCTTTAAAGATTTCACTATCTTTGCAGACCGTACTCCGATTTCAGGTATGGGCGCGAAAATTGGTCTTTATATTTTCCGGACATACGGTCAGGATAAATATTATGAGTTTCATAATAAATTAATGAACGAGACCGGAATAGCGCTTCAGGCCAGAAAGGATTACTCACCGAAAAATCTGGCAACGCTGGTTCATGGGCTGGGGTATAAAGATATTCTTGACGAACACGGTAACTTCCTTCTGGCTGCAGAGCTACGTGACCAGCTCCAGAATGTGCTTGATGCGAACATGATGCTGGCTGATAAGCTCAATTATAGTGGTACTCCGGTATTCATCGTCATGAACATTAAGAATCCGCAAAACAAAACGACCACAGTAATGCCTGGTGCTCCCGAACTTTACAGGCTTCAAAAAGCCATAGACCTTGCTGCCGGTAATTAAATTGTAAGGGTTCTGTTTTTGTTATTTTATACATGGCAATAATTTACAGGGTGGTTTTTATGTTCGAACAAAATAATATTTTCTACAGTATGTTACTTTTGATTATTTTCTTATCGTACATGCTTTATAAAAGCATTAAGTCAAAAAAAAGATTGCATAACCGGTATGAGGAAGTCTATAAGGCTTTTCATCTGGCTGATTCAGAGTACAACGGCGGCATGAAAGACGCTTACAGAAACTTATCTTTAAGCAATGCGCAATTGAAGTTTTTGGCAGATTACTTCAACCAGGAGACGGTTAAGTTTGATGGCAGAAGCATAATCTGTGAAAGAGAAGATGACGTTCAGTATGTTTTTTCACTTATGTCGGAAAGTCATTTTTGGTTGAATAAAGCCATGAAAGACATAGATACAGTAGTTAATAATACAGATGTAATCAAAGATATTAAATTATCAGTGCCTCCGTTTTCTTCATTGGGTGGGCTGAAATTAATAGCGGATGAATTTAATCTTGAAAGTAAAGAGTTTGATGGATTTTCCACTCTTAAAATCAAGTATGAAGAGCAAAAGGGGGAGTGATGACAGGGGCTTTGTTTTCACTTTCTGCTGGTGGGGCGGTGTTTGCCGCCTCTGTGATTATTCTCATTCTCAGTGCTATGCTATACGACAGTTTAACTAGAAGTCGTGTTAAAAATACACAATTATATGAATTTACAGCTTCGCCTGAAGTAGCAATTGCCACTCATCCAGACGGAGCTGTTCTGCTCTATCTTGATTTTGACGGCGTCCTGCATCGAAGGATGAATGAGTCCTTTGAAAGAATGCCCCTGCTTGAAGAAATTTTAACTCAATGTCCAGAAATCCTCATCGTGGTCTCCAGCAGCTGGAGGGAAACGATGTCTTTAGAGGGGCTAAAGCATCTTTTCCCAGTATCATACCGGAACAGAATCATTGGCGTTACACCTTCACTTCAGAGTGTACCGGATAGTGAATATATCCGGTACAGGGAATGTCTTTCAAATTCCCAACATCTGGGTATCAGTAATTTTATTATTATTGATGATGAGTCGCACCGTTTTCCACCTGGGTGTGAAAATCTGGTGTCAACAAAATATAGAGAGGGGATGACTGACGAAACAGTATCCGAAGTCATCATGAAGTATCGTCAGTATTTCTCCTGAAGGCGCGCGTTTCATATTCTGAATATGATGAAATAAACGCCGATTATGAAACGCAGAAAGTTACACCAGGGGTAAGGAGCTGGCATCAACGGATTACCGGGAAGGTTTAACAGAAAAAACAGCAACACATATTGTCCAGCGATCCCCGTCCCCCCTAGAATAAACACTCTATTAGAGTCACCTGCTGATAAGGATGAACATACATGCCTGAAGAGTTTGCCATGAGAAGAGGAGGGGCAATATGTCGCTGATTACCATTGTTCTTGTATTCATGATAGCGATAGTTGTTACTGTGTTTATATCTCATTTGTTGCCCGTAAAAATTCCATTACCTTTGATCCAGATAGCTGCGGGGGCTGGTCTCGCTGCCGGAGGCTTCCAGGTTGATTTCGATCCGCATATCTTCCTGCTGTTGTTCATTCCCCCTCTGTTGTTTCTGGATGGCTGGCGAATACCAAAGGATGCGTTTTTCAGTGATCTGAAACCCATCCTGTCACTGGCGATTGGACTCGTTCTGGTCACCATTATTGGCATTGGCTGGTTTATTCACTGGCTTATCCCGGCGGTTACGGTGGCCGCCGGATTTGCGCTCGCTGCGATTCTGTCACCAACTGACCCGGTGGCCGTTTCTGCCATGACTGCAAACTCTCCGCTGCCCTCACGAATGGCGCATATCCTCGAAGGCGAATCCCTTCTAAACGATGCATCCGGCCTTGTGGCATTTAATTTTGCGATTGCTGCAGTGCTCACCGGTACCTTCTCCCCGGGAGAGGCGGTGACTAAATTCTTCCTGATGGCCTTCGGTGGCATTCTGAGCGGTCTTGTGGTCGTCTGGGTAACCGGTAAGTGCAATAATTTTCTGGTGAAACGGACACGCGAAGAACCGGCCATTCAGATACTGATTAGCCTTCTTATCCCGTTTGCGGCGTATATTCTCGCTGAGGCATTCCATGTCTCGGGGATCCTGGCTGCCGTAGCCGCAGGCATCGCTATGCACTATGAGCAGCTGTCGGGGCCTCGTTTACCGGCCACACGCATGAAAAGCAGTGCCGTGTGGAATATGCTTCAGACCACGCTAAACGGGATGATTTTCCTGATGCTGGGCGAGCAGTTGCCACGTATGTTACTGACCCTGCCAGATGTGGCACAACAGGCAGGCGCTTCATCCCCGTGGTACTTACTGCTGTATGCTGTGGTTATCACACTAGCCCTTGGCGTGATGCGTTTCATCTGGGTATGGCTGTCCATAACCCTGACGGTATTTCGTCAGAAACGACGGGGTAAGGTCACGACTGCGCGCCCCCGGTTCACTGCGATGGCCGTGATGGCTCTCGCGGGTGTGAAGGGTTCAGTCACTCTGGCGGGGATACTGACGCTTCCGGTCGTACTGGATGACGGGTCACCATTCCCGGGCAGAGAGTTGCTTATCTTTCTCTCAATGGCGGTGATCCTGTTATCACTTATTGTGGCAGCTGTAGGACTTCCCTTCATGACACGCTCTCTCGGAGAGGATTTGCCTCATGACGCCGGTAGCGGCAATATCGGTGCAGCATTGACTGAAGCGGCCATCAACCGACTGAGCGATTTGCTTAGCCAGCCTGTCGATGATCCCGATGAGCAGGCATTACGAGCTGATGCCGGAAATATGCTCCTTGAGACATACCAGCGGCGGCTTCACTACAACTACAGCGATGAACAAACCGACGTCGGACTGGAGTTGATGAAACGCACCAGGCTTGAGAAGTTTATGCAACGTGAGGCTATTATCGCGCAACGTAATGAGCTTTTCCGTATGCGAAAGGCCCGTACCATCAGCGATACCGAATTCCATCAGACGCTCAGGGCGATCGACCTCAAAGAAGAGAGTCTTCATTAACAGGTGTCCGTATCAGTCCTCTCTGTTCAGCGATGAGTGGGGAGGCTGAAGGCTTTGTTAATTCAACACTCATTATCAATTATTGTGCCTGGGGAATTATTCATGTCTGAAAATATTGTTTTATACCACTGTAACCATTGTTCGGGATCCGGGACATGTAGCAATGGAGCCAACGGGAATTCATGTGTGGTATGCGTAAAAAGAAGGCAAGGTATGGGAGAGATACCACGTTACTGGGGCTTCCAGCGAAAAAGGTATCTTGAATCATTCACCGGGCTGGCATGCGGTTGTTGTGGGGGGATCGGTAAGGCTGAAATCATGACCGCAAGAATAAATGGACGAATAACTTCGGTATTAGGGATCATAATGCCATTCTTTCTAATACTCCTGACATTTTTGTCCTCGGCCTCTGGAAATACAAGGCTGTTTGATGTTTTTTCAACACTGGCTTGTTCCGTCACCGGCACAGTTATTGGGTATTACTTCTCATCGAGTAAAAACAGTTCGTAATGGTGTTAATGGGTCAGGTGGTTCAGATACTGGGAGTTACGGAGAAAAGTTACTTTCAATGCTTGTTTCCGAGTGAAGAAGTATGGGGGGATTAAAGCGCTTTCCGGCGCCGGGGCTTCAGTCCGGGTTCTGACAGTTGCGGGACAATGGCCTAGTTTCGCAGGCTGGTTAGTCACTCGAATGCCCCGTAAGATAAAAATTTTAAAGCGAGTGAAGCAGGAGAATGTTTTATCCCGGGGCTGAGACAGTTTGTTAGCCCGCCTTGCTGATAAGTACAAATATTTAATTTTACAGAAGAGTTTTCCTGATACGAACTTCCTGGATGAAAAGGGTAATAGAAGCCACAATGATAATGGAAAAAAATACGATTTTAGGAATATCGTAATTGAACACGGTGGTGAACTTATCATTGTTATATAGATGGTTGTTCCTGTAAGAGAACGTTTCGTAGATATTCCCCCAAATTTCGAGGGCAGATCCGACAGATAAAACAATAAATAAAAATGAGCAGTTAACTCTTATGCTTTTTCGTTTCCTTCTTCTGTTGAAAAATAAGGCAGTAATAATTACCGGTACAGCAAAGGCGATTAAGTCCTTGAAGCTGAAAGTTGATAAAATTTCCATATCTGAAATCCTTTAATGTACTCCTGGAAAAGTAGGGCGGTTTTCGATCGTCACATCACAAAAACAGACCACGAAACCGCAAAGGTCAAAGTTCTCGCTAGGAGTACTACTGCTACCCATATACCGTTATACCTCTTTACGGCATATCGTCAACCCGCGTACTGTAGACTTATTGAGAATTTGCAGACCACCACGGCGAAGGTCGTCGGTGCCAGCTACGGGGAAAGGGGATCATCTTGTTCGTAAATATTGACTTCGACAATAAATCGGCAGTTGCCAGTATTTCGTTAGAAGGTTGGGCTCAGCCGCTTGTCGAATTCCTCGCACGGTATTTTACCATCCATAAAGACATGCTTCATCTGGACTACTCCCACCTATCAACTGAGAACTCTGGTGTTAGGGTTACGCATTGGCTATATGGTTCGCAAACTGAGCGTGAGCACTTTATTTACGAATTCGAGAACGCGGCACAGCACGGGCAGATAGCGCTGACCTTAAAAATTCTCGGACACGGACCCACGGGGATCGAGAAGTCGCGCTCTATCTTGGACCAAACTTCTTACCGGTGCGCCCAGGAGACCTTCAGTGATTGCTTACTAAATGGCGATCCCTCGGCGTTACGCGAAACCATTGTAGCGAAAATCGAGCCGCGTGCTATTTGGGTTGAATGGTTGCTCGAAAACCGTTCATGTTCTCGGAATAAATATTTGGCCGATCATCAGATCATGAAGGCGTTGGTGGTCAATACTTCCGAGGAAGATTGCATCTATGTTCTTCAACTTGTCGCCCCTACTCACGGAGGGAATAATTGGGCTTTCGATCAACTGATCCTGCAGCATTGGCAGTGTGTATGTGACTACCTGGAAAAAAATATTGACAGGTCGTCGGACTATTCAAGCAACAGAAGGCCTGAGTTCGTCTTAACTCTATTTGAGAATTCGTCGAAGGTGCAGACGTCCCGGTGGGTCTGTGAACAGGTTTTTGAACGAGCCGCTCCGGCAGTCTTTCCTGAGCTAATCGAACATTGCTGTGCGATCTTGCCGGAGGATGTACGTAATTTGTTCCTGCGCTGGAACATCCATTCGAAGAAAGAGAAGTATGACTATATCAAGGGGTGCGTTGCCAAAGCCTTCTCGAGGCTTGCTACATTGTACGTGGACACCATACCCTCGGACCTCGCGCTTGCTGCGGCCTGGCACAAGTTTGGAGACCCAGCGCGATCTAGCCAGCAAAGCGTCGCTGCCAGCCTCAAAGAATTGCCATCTCGGTCGTGGGACCGAGAATCGCTGTGGACACAACTAGGCCCGGCCGCCCGCGAGGCCTGGCGACAGGATCTGTTCGAACAGGTGAATGAGGATCCAGAATTAGCCCAGGGGCTCCTCAATTTTGCTTGCCTTTGGCTCGAGCAGACGGCATTCGCCGAAGTTGAGCCAGTGCTTTTGCGATTGATGGATGACGAGGAACATCTGGCGTTTGCGAATCGGCTTGTCAGCACTGATGTAAGGCAACTGCAACTGAGGTGCAAGGGACTACTGCGGTCCAAGCAGGGTGCACTGGACCTAGAGGGGCCGGTAGGACGAGGCGAGGGAGCCACAGAGTTGCCTAGCGTAGGAGCCCAAACTTGGCTGAGCGATCCTTCTGTGGAGCAAGTCATCTATAGGGCGCTTAGCCAGATTGAGGAAGAATTTTGTCGCGAATATTCGGAGACCTGGGGAGAGGACGAGGAGGCCCATACGGCGCGCCTCCTGACTCTGACGATGGAGGCGATCGGCAATGTGAGCAACCAGTTGCGCCAACTCTCAATTACGACGCGGGGGAGGTATCCGAGCTTAACAGTGAAGGTGCGTCAACCCAGCAAGCGGGAGGAAGGGGCGAATACACCAGCCGGTGCTCCGCTGGGGGCAGACGTGCTGTTCCTGAGCCGTATCGTGGAAAAGGGGGAAACAGTTATTCAGCGTGCGACCCTTATGCAGGTAAAAAAGCGCAGAGGCACTGATTCGGGACGGGGGTTCAGTTCGAGGGTAGGCATCAACCTGAAGCAGTGCGAGGACATACTCAAGCAGTCAGAACACGCCTACTATCTGTTCGCGACTCCGGCCTCGCCTCGCCCGGTTCTCTGGGTTGCCCCAGCGCGGCTCGTTAGGAATTTGACTCAGTTGCACACGAGCAAAACCTCGGTTTCGGCGTTGCAGGTGCGGGACGCCAGCTGCTCCTACGCGGATTTTTTTCTGCACGAGCTTATTGGCCTGTGGGCTGGCGACGAGCATGAGGACATCATCGCCGTCGCCAATGGCGATCCTCGGCTTGGGCGAACACCTCGCCACATTGTTGATATCGAGGTTCGCCGCCAATCTGATCAATCATAGTGTGTCTGGCATGATCCCCATATCATGGATCAGCATGCCAGCATGCTTTATGTTCAGAGTCGTCATGTTCGAATTAAGGTCTTTCATCATCAGGATTCCACCGTATCGCACATACTCCCTTAATCTGCCGTTGTAGGAAGCGCTGGAAGCGATTTTAAGCTGTTCTCTTGGACAGGTGAGATAAGCCATTCCTTTAAGAAGATCGTCCTCTACAGCGTTCAGATAGACGGGAGAGGCGGCGATGACAAAGCTATCATGCCGGTACAAACTTAACAGCTCCGCAAGAGAAGTTACTTTTCCCGGCAGAACAGGGTCGGAGGTCAGCATTCCCCAGATGCTGGCGCTCTTTTTTCCAGGCTGAGAAAACGTCGCTTCATAAGGGATTGCGGGGTCAGAACTGTGCCGCAGGCCCAGACCTGCAGAAATAACCCAGAGGCAGATACGAGAATGTGAGGCTGCAATAGACTTAGCCGTATTCCAGTGAGCGCCACGGTATATATTTTGGGTTTCAGTAATTTCATCTTTACCCGAAGTGTATCTGGACTGCACAAGACATTTCCATTGCTGGTACGCATTCCATATATCCGGAATATTGTAGGGAAATACAGTATCCAGAACCGGGCCGTTTTTACTTTTCGCACATGTAGTAATGAGATGTATTTTCGACATATTTATCAAGGATTTTTTACACAGGTTAAGTCACTTAAATTTACTGAATGTGCAAGAGCGGTAAGTTCAGTATGGTTAATTTTTCCGTAAAAATCATCACTCATAAAGTTCAATAAATTAAAGTCAAGCTCTGCTGGTGGGCAAAGGGTACCAGAAGCGTATTGATACTCAAGCCCTCGAACATGGAATATCCCGTGAGGGGCATCCTCTGCTAGTTTTTCACCGGAATAATACCCAACCCACATCCTGAGTCGGTAATCCAGAGTAAATTCGCCTATCTGAATCCAGAAGTGTGGATATAACTCAAAGTTTGTTTTTGGGTTTTTAACTACCCCGCACATTCGTTGATGAGAAATGCCTGCATGATTTAGAGCACTGCTTATCATTAATGTATGACCATCGCACTCAACGGGTGCATTCTCAATAGCCTGTAAGAGATTATTTAACATTACAAGGCAATCGGGCATAAGGATATTGGTCATATAAATACCTATTCCGAAATTTCTAAAAGGAATTCATTAAAGAGATTATCATCGTACAGTGGGTATAATTGCTTCATCATACCAAAACCGGAGATAGCTGCACTTCGCAAGCCGGGATAAAAAGTAGGCTTAGTGATAAGATCGCTTTCATTCTTCAGCACACCTTCGAAGCAGCCATAATCTTCCCCAAACTCCTGAACTATCATCCACCGGCCATCCTTGCATTCAACTACCATAATAGCAGATTTGGGGTAGTCGCCAGCAGGGGTCAACCAATCAAAATGGTAGTGGGTGATAGTTTGATAACTCTTATGGACATTCATAGCATTAACCCTGAAGCAAGACTTACAAAGTGAGAGGGTAGCGTCTGAAATAGTACCTGTATATATATACAGTTCGCATTTAACATAACAATGATTATGCGCACTAAGTTTGTTATAACCATTTAGTAATGTCACTTTTTATCCAGATAGAAACGTCACCTTAGAGTAAGCTAAACTGAATGCAATTCTAAGGGACTCAACGGATGTTGGTGACCATGTCAGATAAAGAGATTCATCGCTTGCCAGTGATACAGGCTGTTTGTGAAAAGCGCCTACGCCGTCGCGATGCAGCGTCACAGCTTGGCATCTCAGAACGTCAGGCGCAACGGCTTATCAATCGTTACCGGGTTTCTGGTGCTGAAGGACTTGTCAGCCGCAAACGCGGTCATCCCAGCAACCGTCGGTTGACCGAATCTCTCAAACTACGCGTACTCACGCTGATACGTGAAAACTACAGCGACTTTGGACCTACACTGGCCGCAGAAAAACTCAGAGAGCGTCATGATATCCGGCTTTCAATCGAGACTGTCCGCAACTGGATGACATCGGACGGACTGTGGGTTCCGCATGCTCGTCGCAAGTCACGGGTTTATCAACCCCGACATCGGCGTGATTGCCTGGGTGAACTTATCCAGATCGACGGCTCCCACCATGACTGGTTTGAAGGCCGTGCGCCAAAATGCTGCCTTCTGGTATTTATCGATGATGCCACCGGCCGCCTGATGCATTTGCGGTTCAGCGAGTCAGAAACAGCCTTTGACTACATGCTGGCAACCCGGGAATACATTGAGCAGCATGGGAAACCGGTATCGCTGTACAGTGACAAACACGCAATATTTCGCGTCAGTGGTCCGGAGAACCGCAATACCACCGTTACCCAGTTCGGACGTGTGCTCTATGACCTGGCAATCGAGCTTATATGTGCCAACAGCTCTGAAGCTAAAGGCCGCGTGGAACGTGCGAATCAGACTCTTC
>OFCJ01000065.1_pt1 | contig 99992 bp, 83 predicted proteins | sample 1520791 | NCBI WGS metagenome assembly OFCJ01 (sample SAMEA2699027, study PRJEB24076) | metagenome | biome: Human gut stool | place: Spain | collected 2012-01-21 | reverse complement strand
GAGAAAGCCGATAAAGCATATAAAGATTATATGCAAGCTAAGAATACAGAAGAAGGTTTGCATAATTTGAATGGATTCCTTACTTTTACAGATTATGTGGGCTTAGGTACTGGTGTTGGAAGTATTATTGGCAGAGGATTGAAATATGCTGGTAAGAGGATAGGCAAAAAAGTAACTGAAGATTTTATAAAGAATCAAAGACTGGGAGTTGTTTCGCCACAGTTTAGACAATCTAACAAATTTAAATCAGAACTAGACTGGTCTCCAAAATCATGGTTTGAAGAAGCAGGACAATGGAAAGATTACACTAAATCTGACATAGATGCTTTAAAATCACATATTCCTGAATATTACGAAATAGAAAGGGCTTCTAAAGCTAATGGAACATGGCTAAATCTTCCTAATGGAGGGAAGTGGAAAGGAGACCCAAGGACATGGGTGCAACTAATGAGTAAGGATGGACAAAAATTATTAATGCCCCACAAAGATTGGAGAGTTGGAGTAAAGCCGTGGGATTTAGATAAATCTGCCACCTACAACGGAAAAAGTTGGATGAGCGATAACCCAGAGGTATATAATAGTTTTGCGAATAAGAAAGGGTATGCTTATTATGACCCTAGTTTAGGTGAAGGAGAGGCTTTTGCATTGACCATTCCAAAGTCATCTAATGTGGCAACAGTTAATGCTAAAGGAAATGACTTTGCTCGTATACCTTTTGGAAATTCAACTATAGATTCTGACCAACTTGTGCACTGGAAACAGCAAGGAGGATATGATGCAACATTGATTAAAGATGTAATAGAAGGTCCTCATGTGAAGCAGAAAACAGTAAGTAATAATTTTATAATACATGAGGGTACACCTAGAAAATCTATTGTTGGCAACAATGGTAATTTTGATTTAAATAATAAAAATATTTATAGAGGATTAATACCCTTTGGAGTAGCTGGAGGAATGAATTATGGAAATAAATAGGGAACAAACTTTATCAATATTTTGTGAATTGGTAGATAGATTGCGTAGTAAACGAGAGTTTGAAATAATAGAAGCAACATATAGTAGATTACGCAAACATGGTTTTATACCTTCCGTCGAAGATTTTATAGACGGAAAACTTGTTGAAGGTAGTATAGAAGAGGCTCTTTTATTTAGATTTCATCTTGCATTTATGAAGAGTAGAACCGTAGATAATCTTCCAGTGCCCGATGATGTGAAAGATACTCCTTGTACTTTGGAGGAGTTGAGTAAGCTATTTTAACATTATCTATTTTGTTAAGTAACTGATTTTTAGTAACTTTGTAGAAATAAAAGTAGTCCAGTTCCCGCTAGAACCAGACTACAGTGGTGAATCTTTACCGTTTAGGTAATCTGCGACAGTGTGCTCTTACACGCTCTTTTCGCCCAAATCTTGTACGAGTGTAAGCCCTTACGAAGACAGGCTTATCACCAAAGCAACATGGACAGTCATACAACATACGCCCTCCTTTTTAACAGTGAATAACTAATTAATCTCGTGGACTATTAATTATCTCATAATGTTTGCGAGGGACTATGTTTATGATTATCTATGCAAAGATATGATTATTTTCTAAGATTAATAAAAAAGGTGGTATTGCAGTACCACCTTTACTGTTACATCTACTTGATTGAAATAATCTTGTAACTAAACCAACTAAATTTACCTACGAGGTAATCTTCTTCGATGTTCTCTCACGAACTCGACTTTGCCAAATCTTGTACGTTTGTATGCGTGTACAAGAACAGGCTTCTTCAAAATTGTTTGTAACGTATATTCCATTACTTTCCATTTAGAAGTTAATAACTAATTAATCTAGTAGATACTTGTTCAGTTATTACTTGATAGGAAGGTGGAGGTATACGTTACAAATATAAAAAATCAATAATTAAACAAATGAATTATGGAAAATGAAAAGGTTAAAACTTTGAACGATTTAGATTCTTACAAGTGGTTTATTTTCTATTTTGATGAAAACTCTATAAACTTGCAATTTGATTGCAATAAAATAGAGGAATCATTAAAGGCACAAAGAGACAAGATAAAACAATTCTGTATTGATACATTAACGGGAATAGAGCATTATGCTGATGGATTCTTATTTGACACTAATGCTCATATATTCTCTACTCCTAAAACTAGAGGACTGTTGTTCTCATATGAAGAATATCCCATTCTTGATACTGATACTACTAAAGTAGTTGACGGAAAGTATCCCTTAGACTATGCTACTGAAATAATAGAATCTAATTTGGATGATATCATTGACTATATAGTACAATCGGGAACAGAAACATACAATGATAGAACTAATAGAGGATTTGGGAATAGGTGGAGTCCTTATAATGAGAAGGAACTTAAACAAGTAATTAAACTGTTTAAATCTGGCACTTGGTATGATACACTTGGAGCCTTAAAGAATTTATATTATGAGAAAACTCCCAAAAACTTAAAAATGTGTAATCTTACTGGTAAACCTTTGCAAGATAATGTTCTAGGATATATAGAGGATATTATTTTAAATATAAAAGACCGTTATGAAACATTTGCCGTTGTTCCTAGAGGTAAATCTAAATTACAAGTTTATATGACAATTAGCAATGGAACAAATGGGGCTGAAGGATGTATTATTAATTCTATGGAAGATGTTCTAAATGTGCTTAAAAACTTAAGGAAATATAAAGGAGTAAATTGGTCTCAATTATTAGAAGTTGGAATAGACAATGCAGATGATTTATATTGGTGGTATGTAACTTTTACACTTGATACAGCAGCTTTAAATTAAATGCTCATGAATAAATGAGATTCATAACTTTCGTAAGACAAATGTTTACTTCACATTCTGGAATCTCGTCTAAAAGAGTGTGTGGAGTAATAGGGTGGTTTGTTGCAGTTGTAGTACTTATATATTGTACTATAATGTGTATACAAGCACCATTAATGATAGATACATTTTTAATATGTGTTATGGCTTTATTAGGAATAGATTCAGTAACAGGTATTTGGAAAGCTCAATTATATACAAAATGAAATGGTATTTTGCTATTTTTTATTTTACCATGAGTATTTACAAGGTTATTTTATATATTTGTATTGTAATTCAATAAAATAAACATGAACATATTTTTAGTAGACATAAACGGATTTACATTTAATTCATTAGAGAAATTAATGAATTATTGTAAGGTTGATGAAATTATTGATGCAAGGATGAATTTAGGAAGTGTGGCTTTGAGAAACTTTTATAAAGGTAAATTTCCTCAAGTAAGATATCTCATTAAATTAGCCAACTCAACTGTAAATAGAGGATATACGTTAGAATACAGAAAAGGAGACCATGAAACTTCATTTGGAAAAATGTTGAATAGAATTTGTTCTTCTACAGGTAAAGTTGTGGGAGTAGAGAATTTAATTCATTATGTTTGGTATTACAATATAATGTTACGAGAAGAAATAACGGCTTTATTATCTCCTACTATTAATCAAAGAAAATGCATATTTAGCGATTGTCCAATAGGAAGTTATTTTTATGATACCTCAAACGATTTGTCTCATATTGTTGATTTATATTTAAAAAAGCATAGAGGTGGATGGAAAATAGATAATATATCGAAATTAAAGAGTTTATTACAAATTATAAAGGACAAAATTGTTAATGCAGAAGAGAATAAAGAAAATTATTATTTAAGTAAAGAGGGAAGTGAACTGTTTGATATGAATATGGCATATTATACTAAGGAACCCCAATTCTCTCATTTTATTGATGTAAACAATATATGTGTATTGTATAATGGAGGACAAAAAATAAGAAATTTATTTTTTGAAATATTTTCTCCTGACCAATATAAATATGAAAGTTTACCTGAGTGGGATAGATACAATCATGATATTGAATATATTGATGATTATAATAATGACTTTGATGACAATAGAGATTGTTATAAGCTAGAACACTGGATTAAATTTCAAGAAATAAATAGAGAAAAGTTTTTTGAAATAGAAGAGTATGATTTGTGTAAAACAGACAAAGATTATCAAAAGCTAAAAGAAGAAAAAAGTAAATGGTTGAAATGGAAGACAAAAAATGAACTAAACAAGTACTATGTTCTTGATGAAAACTATAATAATTATGACTATAGAGAAGATGATGAGAAAGATAACCAAAGGGATGCATTTTACGCAATGCACAACGACATAGATGACATTTATGAGAATGACAAATATGACCCTTTTTGGGATAATATCGAATAAAGTGCCTATTTTCAAAAGAATGTATATTTTCAATATCAAGAACTTTTTTTCAAAATACTATAAATTTTTGGAATACATTTCTATATATTATGTCATTTACTAATTCTTGATTGCGATAACAACACAAGAAAGTTACAGTAAATATCATCATTAATATTTTTATAATAGATTAAATTTGAATATCTTTGTATGCATTAATAATAACTATGAAATGTTTTGTCCGTGACTTATTCACGACCACATAACAATAAACAGTAATATATTAACAGGAGAGTTCTTTAAAATATTTTATTATTAGACTGTAAAACAACTATTTATCAAATAATAGTAAGTGATTACAGGGATACTATATTGCGGCTTCTTATGGTATGACAGATACTATGGGTCGTATGCACTCTGACGCACAGTTCGCCGGTTCTTCATCAGTTCCTGCTCACGTAGAAATGATGGGATTCCTGGGAATTGGTAACAACCCGATGGTAGGTTGTACAGTAGCTTGTGCTGTTGACGTGGCTCAGGCTTTGGCTAAGTAATTAAAGTTACATTATATAAATAAACTCCTGTAGTCCATGTGATTACAGGAGTTTTTTATTTGTGGTAATTTGAAGTAGATGGCAGTTTTAGATACCTTATCTCACCTATCATTTAGAATTGTTGAATGATAGATTTATATACAATGAAAGCTACATTTACATAAAATCATAATCAAAAGAAGCAGCAGGAACGCTTGAACCAGCAGAAAGCTATGAGAGAGGGCAAATCGTAGAGTTAATATCTTTTGCCAACTCAAATCATTTATGAATAACTATTATAGTATTGATTAATAACAGATTGCTATAGTTTACAAGAAGCCGAAATGATAGGATTCTTGGGAATTGGTACCCCCCAATGGTAAGTTGCACTGTGGCTTGCGCTGTAGACGTAGCTCAGGCCTTAGCTAAGTAATAAAAGTTACTTATTATTATATAGGAGAGTATTTTTTATAAGGCACTCTCCTATTTTTATAAAAAAGATGATGATTGTTACAAATAATCTACACTATCGTTATTTAGTTCTCTACAACAAATTCTTACCATGAACCAGCTTATAACATATCTTTGCAATGAGATAATAATATCCATAAATTATTAAAAAGAGAAGAGGATATAAAGAGAGAATTTTAGAAAATAAAGAATTACATAAAATAAACTCTCGAAAATAATCCAGTATGACACACATCGGACAAATTATTGAAAAAGAGCTCCATCGCCAAGAACGCTCGGTCACATGGTTCGCAAGACGACTCTATTGCGATCGAACTAATGTATATAATATATTTAGAAGACAGAGCTTAGATACAGAACTGTTGTTACGTATATCCATTATATTAGAATACAATTTCTTCCAAATATATTCTGATATATATAACAACAGAACATAGAAATATCTTCTACAACCTTGTATATAAAACAGCAACAATTAAAAGGATATTTATGTTTAAAGAGCATGTATCTTTGCAAAGTTTTTTAAGACAACCAAAGTATATGACTAAAAAGATTACACATTAAAAACAAAAAAGATGAAACAATTTAGAATTTTAAGTATGTTGATGATTGTGCTTATATCAAGCCTGTCATTTGTATCATGTGGAGATGATGATGATGAAACGTCTGGTGATTTCAGTGCCAGCATAGCAGGAGTTTATACAGGTAAACTCAAAGTTGGAACTAATGTTACAGCTGATGCATATGTAGTCACTGTTACCAAAGTATCTTCTTCTGTAGTAAAAGTTACCGCTGACTTCTACACAGATAACGGTAGTGAAAATTACAATGTTACTAAAGAAGGCAATCAATACATTCTTTCAAGCGAAAGCTCATCTGGTATCAACATAACTGTTACAGGTAAAGCAATGACTATAAGTTTCCTTAATAATGCAGGAAGTATGACCACTTTTACCGGAACTCGTGATTAAAGCCCACCAATCTTTACAGTAAAAGTAGAAATTCAGTAAAGGTTACAAATATCCCAAAGCCGTAATTTCCCTTTTCTTGAAAATGAGAAATTACGGCTTTTATAAATAAAAGCTATGAAAATTGTATATAACACTATTCTCTTTACATTACTATTTCTAGCCACAAGCTGTGATCATTCGGAGAAAATCGATGATATAAAACTTGAAATTTCACAAAACATCTTCCGCAACATCGACAATAACGGAGGGAAAATAACTGTTGCTATCACATCTAATTCTGAATGGATCATCGCAAATTCAGCTGATTGGTGCATACCAGACAAATATCAAGGAGAAGGAAACGATATACTTACTATAAAAATTCTAGCTAACACCAAACATGCAAACAGACAAACTAATCTAATCATATCCGCCCAAGGGATAAACCAAACAATCAAGATTTCACAACAAAAAGGAGAAGTTAATCCAGATTTAGATAAAATACACTATCAATTACCCGTTATTTTCCATGTTCTTTATCAGAACGAAAATGACATAAATCAATATATAAAAGAAGACCATTTAAAAGATGTATTAGTGCGAACTAACCATTTCTATCAATCTGAAAAGTGTGGAATTGATATAAATCTCGAATTTGTATTAGCAACCAAAGATAAGAATGGAACCACATTACCAGAACCTGGAGTAGAAAGAGTGCCATTTAATGAGCTTCCTATTGATTGCGAAAAGTTTATGAGAGATAATACAGGAAAATATACATCTTTACTATGGGAACCCAATGAATACATTAACATAATGGTATATCCTTTTACGGATTCGCAGATTTTAGGCATATCTACATTTCCATATAGTTTAAAGGACTTTTTTTTAGAAGGGACTCAACAGGTATCAGCTTCGTGGATCACTTTAGAGAATTTGAGTTTCCCATATTGTATATCGATCAATAGTTCATATATTTATGAGCAAAGTACAGATGAAAGAATTAATCAAAACGATGCTGCAATAACATTAGCACACGAACTCGGACACTATTTAGGATTACGTCATGTATTCTCAGAAGGAGGGACCACTTCAATGTGTACCGATACTGATTATTGCAAAGATACTCCCAGTTATAACCGTAGTGAGTATGAACAATGGCTTAACAATTTGGATAAACAGAATAAATATCAATTAAAAGATTTAGCTAAACGATATAGCTGTGAAAAAGGAGAATATGAAGCACACAACATTATGGACTATGCATATTGCTTTTATAATGAAATAACTTTAGAACAACGAAAAAGAATACGCCATATCTTAAACTATAGCCCACTGATTCCAGGTCCCAAAGAAAGCAGAATAGATACCAGAGGCGTACAAGGCAGATTGAATTTGCCAATATGTATAATGAAATAACATAATCAGGTAAAACGGGGCAGCAAGTATTTCATCGATTGTTCCTCCATAGTAGTCAAATGTCAGAACAAGTCTTGACTATTACAACTAATTATCCGTTTTCTACATCACAATACAAAACTTTTATACAGGATAACTTGTTATTACAATATAACCAAACATCATGAAACGATGCTACTGACATTTTTAAACATACTGGCCACCATCATTGGCGTAATCAGCTTATTGATTGTAACCTATGGAGTATTCGTAGGATTCATCGCTTTTCTCCGTAACGAATTCAAACGGATCAACGGAACCTATACCATCAATAATGTCCGGCAGCTGAGAGCTGATTTCGGCAGTTACCTCTTATTGGGATTAGAATTTCTAATTGCATCAGACATACTAAAGACCGTAGTAGACCCGACTTTAGACGAACTGGCTATTTTAGGAGGTGTAGTTATAGTAAGAACTGTATTATCAGTCTTTCTGAATAAAGAAATAAAAGAACTGGCCGAAGAAGAAAATTCAAAAAGCACATAAATAGATTGGAATAAATAAAAAATGTATTACTTTTGCATGAATTCTTAATGACCTATGGTATGGAATATATCAATGAATTTCACAATGACTGAAATTCCAAAGAATATAAAGGACACGATATGAAAAAGAACTTACTATTATTACTTTGCTTGTTTTGTCTGGTCAATGTTTGCCATGCAAAAGCGAAAGACACTTTTACCGTTTTCCAATTAAACCTGTGGCATGGATGTACTAAAGTACCCAACGGAGATCAAGGCATTATTGATGTACTGGATCAGATGGATGCGGATGTCGTTTTTCTGTGCGAAATCAGAGACGGAAAACAGTTTATCCCTCATGTGATCGAAGAGCTGGAGAAGAGAGGAAAACATTACTATGGTGAAACGTTTGATCTTGCAATCGGTGTTTTGAGTAAATTCAAGCCGGACAGTTGGACCAAATGCTGCATCGTACCTGGTGACGAAGGTCGTGCTATGGTGAAAATGGTTGCAACAATCGAAGGCCAACCCGTATCTTTCTATTCTTGTCATTTGGACTACCGGCATTATCAATGCTATATGCCACGTGGATATAATGGTACTACCTGGAAGAAAATGGATAAGCCGATAACGGATGAAGAAGAAGTCTTGAAAGCAAACAGACAGTCTTTCCGGGATGAAACCATCCGTGCTTTTATTCAGGAAGTACAATCTGACATTCAACAAGGCCGCCCGATAATCATGGGAGGAGATTTTAATGAGCCCTCTCATTTAGACTGGCAGGCAGATACAAAGGATTTGTGGGATCATAATGGGGCTGTCATTCATTGGGACTGCTCAATGATGTTGAGCAAAGCAGGATTCAAAGATACATATCGCGAAAAATATCCCAATACAGTTCGATATCCCGGTTTTACATTCCCTGCCGGAAACAAACTCGCAGAAGAGGCTAAACTGGAAAAGTTAGCTTGGGCGCCTGAGGCAGACGAACGTGACCGGATTGATTTCATTTATTATTATCCATTGGAGTCGATGCTTTCCATGAAGGATAGCAAGTTGGTAGGTCCCTCCGAAACAGTTGTCCGGGGAAAAATAACAGAAAACGATTCTAAGGATAAGATTCTGACGCCTTCTTGTATTTGGCCCAGCGACCATAAAGGGAATCTTGCTACATTTAAGATTCGGAAGAAACGGTAATAGTATATTGAATAGGGTGACATCTACAGGATGATATACATACTCTGTTACTACAGTCTCCTTTATCTCATCCGCCAAATAGCCTACTGGTCCATGCTTCTCTATTTGAACTCATGTTAGTGTTAATGTAAAAAGGTTGAATCTGACAACTTCCCCATAAACAAGATTGTTAATTAGAAACTAATTCATTATCTTTGCATTGAAAGGAGACAGCCACATGAAACTAATAGAGAACAATATCCAGAAGATTATAGACTTATGCAAGACACATAAGGTACATAAGCTATTTGTGTTTGGTTCTATCCTTACAAATCGCTTTAACGACAACAGTGATATTGATTTAGTAGTAGATTTCAATAAAGCAGAAGTAAGTGATTACTTTGATAATTACTTTGATTTCAAATATGCTTTAGAGAATCTGTTTGGCAGAGAAGTTGATTTACTGGAAGAACAAACGATTAAGAATCCATATCTGAAGAAGAATGTGGATGCAACTAAAACTTTAATCTATGGATGACTTAATAAAGAAACACTTGCAAGATATTCTAACTGCCATTGAAGAAGTGGAAGGTTTCTTCGGCAATGCTCCTAAAGTTTATGATGACTTCTATAGTAACCTATGCCTTAGACGAGCCGTTGAAAGGAATATAGAAATCATTGGTGAAGCTATGAATAGAATACTAAAAGTTGATAAGGATATAGCTATAACCAATTCTCGTAAAATAGTAGATGCCAGAAATTATATCATACATGGCTATGATAGTCTATCTGTAGATATACTTTGGAGCATGGTTATTAATCATCTGCCAAAGCTTAGAAATGAAGTCATAACATTACTAAAGACATGAGATTAGTTACACAAAATTGTGGACAGTGCCGTATATCTGTTCTTTCGCACTCACACAGATGTATACTATTTGCACCATTAAAAATAGAAAAAGCCAGATTAAACCACCTGTTGATTTGCAACAAATGAGCTATCGTTCATTCCCGGACAACTTATCGATTAAGACAGCATCGATATCTTTTGCCAATTCTTGATAGGTCGCCAAAGGATCATCTGTATATACAGCACGAATAATCCCCTCCTTGTCTGTTATCAATATACGGGGAATGGTATGGGAAGCAAAAAGCGAAAAGACAGCATCATCATTCTGAGCGGAAAAAGGCAAGGTAAACGAATGTTTTTCCCAATAGGCTTGTACTTCAGAGCCCGATTCCGAACGGCTGATACAAGATAATAATACATCCGGATTCTCTTTATACGTATCATAAACTTTCTGAATAACCGGAAGTTCTTTCTGACAATCCGGACAATCCGTATGAAAAAAGACAATCACTCCAACCTTCCCGCTAAATGACTGCGTATTCAACACTCCCCCATCACTCATCTCTACCGAAAACTGAGGAAGGGCGTCACCGGCAACAAGAGCAAAGTCTCCCCTATCATCATCATCGTCCGTGATACAGGAAGAAAAAACTGCCAGAACGATACATAGCAATATCACCACTTTGCTTCTTATTTCCACTTTCATATCTTTCTTCGTTAGTTATGCAACTCCCAAAAGCTCTACCTCAAATACCAATGTCGAAAAAGCCGGAATCGGACCGGATGCACGGGTTCCGTATCCCATCGTGTAAGGTATATAGATGATCCATTTATCTCCCGCACGCATCCGTTGGAGCGCCAGTTGCCAACCATCTATTACATCGCAGAGGCGGAAAGCTTCCGGACAATTACGTTCATAAGAATTATCGAACACCCGACCGTTAATCAGACTCCCTTTATAATGAACGGTAACAATACTCCGCACATTAGGAAAAACAGTCCCCGTACCGGTCTCCAAAACCTTATAATAGATGCCGCAAGGCAAGGCATAAACACCTTCCTGCGATGACAATTCTTTCAAGAACTCCAAATTCGTCTCTTTATATTCTTGCTTTCTTCCCATAAATACATGATTTGAATGTACAAAAGTAAGCAGATTTAAGAGAAATCTTCCATAAAAACTGTATATTTGTTTGTTGAATCATAAAAACTCATCGCTATGGGACAAATTAAAACCAGATGCAGCGCTGCTGCCGGACTATTCTTGATTCTTTTGACAGTAATTGCGGGATTTTCGTCCTGTAAAAGTAATCAGAAAGACATTATTCCTTCTGCCGAATACGCTCCATACGTCAATGCTTATACGGGAGGAGTGATTTCGCAAAACTCAACGATACGCATAGAGCTGACACAGGACCAGCCGATGGTAGACCTGAATCAGGAACTGAAAGACAATCCGTTCAGTTTCTCTCCTTCATTGAAAGGAAAAACGTATTGGGTCAGCAACAATACCATTGAATTTGTCCCCGAAGAAGGGGCACTGAAACCAGGCGCCTTTTACGAAGGAACCTTCCACCTGGGAGATTTCGTCGATGTAGACAAAAAGCTGGAAGAATTCAACTTCTCCTTCCGCGTGCAGGAACGAAACTTTAGTATTCATACCGATCCGATAACCGTCACAGCCACCCAGCCCGACCAAGTGACCGTAACGGGTGAAATACGTTTCAGCGATGTAGTGAAAAAAGAGGAAGTAGAGAAAATGCTCACAGCCGGAAGCGAAAAGAACAAAAGCTATCCGATTGAAATCACCCAGACAGATCACCCGACCCGATACGCATTCAGCATCAGTCAGATAATCAAAGAAGCGGAAGATTACCAACTGGAAATTACTGCCAAAGGCAATCCGGCAGGCATCGACCGTACCCAAAACGAAAGTATTCTGATCCCGGCAAAGAACTGTTTCCGCTTCCTGTCCGCCGTACGCATCGACCAACCGGAAAACGGAATTGAAATCATATTCTCCGACCCTGTATCCAACACACAGGACTTGAAAGGACTCATCGACGTTCCGGAAGTTTCTTCCTCTATTTTCCAGATCAAAGAGAATAAAGTATTCGTTTACTTCGAAGCCGGCAAACAGAATAAACTGACACTGAACATCCATGAAGGAATAAGAAACAGTCAGGACAAACCGCTGGGCACTTCCCATTCCATCTCATTCAGCGAACTGAACCTGAAACCGCAGGTAGAAATGGCAACTTCCGCCGCTATCCTGCCCGATTCGAAGAGTCTGATCATCCCCTTCCGCGCCGTCAATCTATATGCGGTGGATTTGAGCGTGATCCGTATTTTCGAAAACAACGTATTGATGTTCATGCAGAACAATTCGCTCTCCTCAGCCAATGAATTGCGCCGTTCGGGACGACTGGTTTATAAGAAAACATTGTGGCTGGCGAAAGATTCTTCCAAAGATGTACATCGCTGGGAAGACTATTCGATAGACCTTGCCGGATTGATTCATCAGGAGCCGGGAGCCATTTACCGTGTCATCCTCTCGTTCCGCCAGGAATACTCCGCTTATCCTTGCGGGGGAAGTGAAAACAAGGAAATGCAGTTTGCGGACAACAAGTCTTCCGACAACCTGACCAAAGTCAGCGGAGAGACATTGTCGGAAGACGATGAAGCGGTATGGGACACTCCGGAAACATACTATTATTATAACGGCAGCGTGCCGATGGACTGGAGCCAGTACCGATGGACAGAACGGGATAATCCCTGCCATCCGTCCTACTATATGAATTCCGACCGGATAGCTGCCTGCAATATCTTTGCCTCCAATCTGGGAATGATTGTGAAACGTAATTCACTGAATAAGTTGTGGATTGCGGTAAATAACATTCTGGATACGAAGCCGGTAGCGAAAGCACAGGTAACAATTTACAACTTCCAGCTCCAGCCGATTGGAAAGGGAGAGACGAACGGTGAAGGGCTGGTAGAAATCACTCCGAAGGGAGTTCCTTTCATAGCGGTAGCCGAAGCGGACAAGCAAAAGGCATATGTACGCGTGGTCGATGGCGAAGAGCAGTCGGTCAGCCGGTTCGATGTGGGAGGAAAAGACATTCAGAAAGGTCTGAAAGGATTTATCTATGGCGAGAGAGGCGTATGGCGTCCGGGAGATACACTGCATATTTCCTTCATGCTGGAAGACCGGGAGAAACGCATTCCGGACAAACATCCGGTAGCATTGGAGATTTACAATCCAAGAGGACAGTTCTATACCAAAATGATCTCTACGCAGGGTACAAACGGATTTTATACATTTGCCGTGCCCACACAAGCCGACGATCCCACCGGATTATGGAATGCCTACGTGAAAGTAGGAGGAACTGCCTTCCACAAGGGGCTGCGCATCGAAACCATCAAGCCGAACCGTCTGAAGATTACACTGGCTTTACCAACCATCCTTCAGGCTTCGAGCAAAGACGTATATGCCCCGCTTACTTCTTCATGGCTGACGGGAGCCACCGCATCGCGGCTGAAAGCAAAGGTCGAAATGTCCTTATCAAAGGTCAATACGCAGTTCAAGAACTACGGGCAATACCTGTTCAACAATCCGGCAACGGACTTTACGACCGTCCGGGCGGATGTGTTCAACGGGGTACTGGATGCGGAAGGAAGAGCAGGCGTCAATATACAGCTTCCGGTAGCAATGGGTGCTCCAGGCATGCTGAATGCAACGCTCACCACCCGTGTTTTCGAACCGGGAGGAGATGCAAGCATTTACTCGCAGACTGTTCCCTTCTCTCCGTTCACATCGTATGTGGGCATCAATCTGAACCAGCCGAAAGGAAAGTATATCGAAACAGACAAAGATCATGTGTTTGACATCGTGACGGTCAACGATCAGGGACAGCCGGTGAACCGTTCCAATCTGGAATATAAAATCTACCGGATCAGCTGGAGCTGGTGGTGGGAAAACGGTGAAGAGTCTTTCGGAACCTACATCAACAACAGTTCCATCACTCCCGTTGCCAGTGGTAACCTGCAGACCACAGGAGGAAAAACCTCCTTCAAGTTCCGCATCAATTATCCGGATTGGGGACGCTATCTGGTGTACGTGAAAGACCGTGAAAGCGGACACGCTACCGGAGGAACCGTCTACATCGACTGGCCCGACTGGCGCGGACGTTCGAACAAGACAGACCCGAGCGGCATCAAGATGCTTGCTTTCTCACTGGACAAAGATTCTTATGAGATAGGAGAAACAGCCACGGCAATCATTCCCGCAGCCGCCGGAGGACGTGCGCTGGTATCCCTCGAAAACGGTTCGACCGTCTTGCAGCAGCAATGGCTCGAAGTGTCCGATCAGGGAGATACGAAACTCACCTTCAAGATTACACCGGAAATGGCTCCGAATGTTTATCTGCATATCAGCCTGTTGCAGCCTCATGCGCAGACAGTCAATGATCTGCCGATCCGTATGTACGGCATTGCTCCGGTATTTGTGACCAACCGTCAGACGATTCTGCAACCGCAGATCAAGATGCCGGAAGTGCTGCGTCCGGAAACTGACTTTAACGTGACTGTCAGCGAGAAAAGCGGAAAACCGATGACTTATACACTGGCGATTGTGGATGACGGTCTGCTCGATCTGACTAACTTCAAGACGCCCGACCCGTGGAACGAGTTTTATGCACGCGAGGCTCTCGGCATCCGTACATGGGATATGTACGACGATGTGCTGGGTGCTTCCGGCGGACGTTACAGTTCATTGTTCAGCACGGGTGGAGATGCCTCGCTGAAACCGGCAGATGCCAAAGCCAACCGTTTCAAACCGGTGGTCAAATTCATCGGTCCTTTCTATCTTGCGAAAGGCAAGCAACAGACACATACGTTGAAGCTTCCGATGTATGTGGGTTCTGTACGTGCGATGGTAGTTGCCGGACAGGACGGCGCTTACGGAAATGCGGAAAAGACTGCATTTGTGCGGACACCGCTCATGCTGTTGTCTACTCTGCCCCGTGTATTGAGTACGCAGGAAGAAATTACCGTTCCGGTAAATGTATTCGCTATGGAGAACCAAGTGAAGAACGTGACCGTATCGCTGGAAGCATCCGGCGCAGGCGTACAGATCACGGGCAATCGCCAGCAGTCACTCACTTTTGACCAGCCGGGTGACCAACTGGCATACTTCACTCTGAAAACAGGCAGCAAAACCGGAAAGGCAACCATCCACCTGACGGCAAGCGGCAACGGACAGCAGACAAAAGAAACGATCGAAATAGAAGTCCGGAATCCGAATCCGGTGGTTACCTTACGCAACAGCCAATGGATAGAAGCCGGTCAGGAGGCCGAACTGTCATACACACTGGCAGGTTCTTCTTCGGCTAACAATCAGGTGCAACTGGAAGTCTCCCGCATTCCGTCGGTAGACATCAGCCGTAGATTCGACTTCTTATACAACTATCAGCATCATTGCACAGAGCAACTGACTTCCAAAGCATTACCTCTCTTATTCGTCTCCCAGTTCAAGGCAGTGGACGAACAGGAGGCCGAGAAAATAAAGACGAATGTACAGGAAGCTATCCGGCAGATATATGCCCGCCAGCTTCCCAACGGCGGATTTGTATACTGGCCGGGCAACGCCGTCGCCGATGAATGGATCACTTCTTACACGGGTATGTTCCTGACACTGGCACAAGAAAAAGGGTATGCCGTTCATCCGAACGTACTGAACAAATGGAAACGCTTCCAGCGTGCCGCCGCCCAAAACTGGCGTATGCCGCAGGAAGCAAGCAACTGGCAGATATGGCAATCGGAATTGCAGCAGGCCTTCCGCCTCTATACCCTTGCACTGGCCGGTGCACCGGAATACGGAGCCATGAACCGCATGAAGGAACAGCCGGGACTCTCCATCCAAGCCAAATGGAGACTGGCAGCCGCCTACGCGCTGACCGGTAAGATGAAACCTGCCGGAGAATTAGTATACAACGCAGAAACGACCGTCATTCCTTACTCTTCCATAAATCTGATTTACGGTTCGTCCGACCGTGATGAAGCAATGATTCTGGAAACGCTCATTCTGATGAAACGGGATCGGGATGCGTTGCAACAGGCAAAGAAGGTATCACAGAATCTGGCACAGGAAAACTGGTTCAACACGCAGTCTACCGCCTTTGCCCTGATGGCAATGGGACGACTTGCGGAGCAATTATCCGGTACACTGGATTTCACATGGAACTGGAACGGCAAGCAACAGCCCGCCGTGAAATCTGCCAAAGCCGTATTTGAGAAGGAGATAGCTACTTCTCCGAAATCGGGAACAGTCTCTGTGAAGAACAAGGGCAAAGGAGCATTGAGTGTAGACCTGATTACACGTACCCAATTGCTGAATGATACGCTGCCAGCCATTGCCGATAATATCCGGCTGGATGTGAAATACACAGATATGGCAGGTTCACCGATTTCCGTGGAAGACATCAGACAGGGAACAGACTTTATGTCTGCGGTCACCCTATCCAATATCAGCGGTACTTCCGATTACAGCAATCTGGCACTGACCCATATTATACCGTCCGGATGGGAAATATATAATGAACGGATGATTGTTCCGGAAGCGTCCTCTTCCAATTCTAATGAAGCGAATACTCCGGAAAGTTCAGCCGATAAGTACACCTATAAAGATATTCGTGACGACCGGGTATTGACTTATTTCGATCTGCGACGGGGTGAATCGAAAACATTTACCGTAAGGTTGCAGGCAACTTATGCAGGTAACTTCATTCTTCCGGCCATTCAGTGCGAAGCTATGTACGACGCAGCGGTACAGGCACGCACCAAAGCGGGAAGAACGACTGTCAGCCGATGACAAGACTCTGAACAATAAGACAGCATTGACAGATAGCATAAGTGCATGGGAAGTAAAATCTTGAATTTCTTCAAACGATTGTCCGTCACCAAAAAAGTAATACTTTGTATTCTTGCTTTTTTGGTGACAGGATATATCTTTTGTCTTCCCCGCCACCTGTTTCATGTCCCCTACTCCACAGTAGTGACGGACCGGAACGAGGAACTGCTGGGTGCACGCATCGCCTCCGACGGCCAATGGAGATTCCCTCCCCGAAACACGACTCCGGAAAAGATCAAGGAATGCCTCATCACTTTCGAAGACAAACATTTCTACCACCATTGGGGAGTCAATCCGTTCGCTATCGGAAGAGCTTTCTATCAGAATGTGAAGAATAAACGCATCGTAAGCGGAGGCAGCACGCTGACCATGCAGACCATCCGCCTGGCACGAAACGAATCGCGCACCTTCCGTGAGAAACTGATTGAAATGATCTGGGCCACCCGCCTGGAATTTCGCGCTTCCAAAGAGGAGATTCTTTCCATGTATATCTCCCATGCCCCTTTCGGGGGAAATGTAGTGGGACTGGATGCCGCCGCATGGCGCTACTTCGGACATTCTGCCGATGACTTATCGTGGGCGGAGTCTGCCATGCTTGCCGTTCTTCCCAACGCGCCCGCCATGATTCATCTGTCCAAAGGACGGAAAACGTTGCTTGACAAACGAAACCGCCTGCTGAAACAGCTTCTCGAAAAGAAAACCATCGATTCGTCTACCTACGAACTGGCTATCAGCGAGCCACTTCCCGATGAGCCTCATGCGCTCCCACAAATCGCACCGTACCTGGTCAGCCGGTTCTATCAGGAACGAAACGGCGAATACTCCCGTTCGACCATCAACAAGGGCATTCAGACTCAGGTAGAGGACCTGGCGGAACGATGGAGTAACGAATTCGGGCGAAGTGATATTCGCAATCTGGCCATTCTGGTGATTGACATTCCGAGCAATCAAGTGGTGGCATACTGCGGCAACGTCCATTTCGACCGGAAACAAGGAGGAAATCAAGTGGACGTCATTCAGGCTCCGAGAAGTACGGGCAGTATTCTCAAACCTTTCTTATATTACGCAATGTTACAGGAAGGAAGTTTACTGCCGGATATGTTGCTGCCGGACGTACCTGTCAATATCAACGGATTTACGCCACAGAATTTCAGTATGCAGTTCGAAGGAGCTGTTCCCGCTTCGGAAGCTCTCGCGCGTTCATTAAATATTCCCGCAGTCACGATGCTGCAAAGATACGGAGTCCCGAAGTTTCATAGCTTCCTGCAACAGATCGGGCTAAAAACCATCAACCGTTCTTCTTCCCACTATGGTTTATCACTTATTCTGGGAGGGGCGGAAGCCACTTTATGGGATGTAACAAACGCATATGCAATGATGGGACGCAGTTTGTTGCAACTGCCGCAAAGGTCTTGCAGCCTGTTGCTCCCGACAAGCCGAATCACAGAATCAACCGATCCTTTTCAGCCAGGCGCCGTATGGCAGACATTCGATGCCTTGAAAGAAGTCAACCGTCCCGAAGAGATTGACTGGAAATCCATTCCTTCCATGCAGACCATTGCATGGAAAACCGGAACGAGCTACGGATTCCGGGATGCTTGGGCGGTGGGTGTTACGCCCCGCTATGCAGTCGGCGTATGGGTAGGAAATGCCACCGGAGAAGGAAAACCCGGGCTGGTAGGTGCACAGACAGCCGGCCCCGTACTATTCGATATTTTTAATCTGCTCCCCTCCTCTTCGTGGTTTACACGTCCTGTGGGCATCTTTGTCGAAGCAGAGGTCTGCCGGAAATCGGGACATCTGAAAGGACGGTTCTGTGATGAAACGGACACACTTCTTGTTTTACCGGCAGGACTGCGGACAGAGGCATGCCCCTATCACCATCTCGTCACTTTATCAGCCGATGAAAGCCAGCGTATTTATGAAAATTGCGCCAACACGGAGCCTACGCTTCGAAAAAGCTGGTTCACACTGCCACCCGTATGGGAATGGTATTACAAGCAACATCATCCGGAGTATAAACCGCTGCCTCCTTTCAAAGCCGGATGCGGAGAAGATACTTTCCAGCCGATGCAATTTATATATCCTCCGATGAACGCACGCATCAAACTGCCCAAGCAACTGGATGGCAGCAAAGGTTTCCTGACTGTAGAACTGGCGCACAACAATCCTAACGCTACCGTTTTCTGGCATCTTGACGAGACCTACCAAGCGCAGACACAGGACTTTCACAAAATCTCCCTGCAACCCGCCGCCGGCAAACATTCGCTGACGGCAGTAGACGGTGAAGGAAATACCATCTCCACCACTTTCTTTGTTGAGTGATATTCATTATCTTTGCGGCATGAAACAGTCATTGAAAGAAAACGGAGGTCTGCCGGCATCCATCCTGTGGACGCTCGCCATTGTGGCAGGAGTCTCGGTAGCCAACATCTATTATATCCAACCGCTGCTAAATATGATACGCCATGAACTTGGCATATCAGAATTCCGTACCAACCTGATTGCCATGGTCACACAGATAGGCTATGCAGCGGGACTCTTGTTTATCACTCCCTTAGGTGATTTGTATCAGCGGAAAAAGATTATCCTTGTCAATTTCTTTGTCCTGATATTCTCCCTGCTGACGATTGCTTTGGCAGATAATATCCATCTGATACTCCTTGCTTCGTTCTTCACCGGAGCCTGCTCCATGATTCCGCAGATATTCATTCCCATAGCCGCCCAGTTCTCCCGTCCGGAAAACAAAGGCAGGAATGTCGGGATCGTCCTATCGGGCTTGCTGACCGGAATCCTTTCTTCACGGGTGGTCAGCGGATTCGTCGGCGAACTGTTCGGATGGCGCGAAATGTATTACATCGCCGCAGCCATGATGTTCGTCTGCGCGATTGTCGTGCTCAAAGTCCTTCCCGATATTCAGACCAACTTCCGGGGCAAGTACGGCGACCTGATGAAATCCCTGCTGGCTTTGGTGAAAGAGTTTCCGCAGCTACGCATTTATTCCATTCGTGCGGCGTTAAACTTCGGTTCCCTTCTTGCCATGTGGTCCTGCCTTGCCTTCAAGATGGGGCAAGCCCCCTTTCATGCCAACAGCGACATCATCGGTTTGCTGGGATTATGCGGTGTGGCGGGAGCATTAACCGCCTCCTTTGTGGGGAAATACGTAAAGAGAGTGGGTGTCCGCCGCTTCAACTTCATCGGTTGCGGACTGATCCTCTTTTCATGGCTACTCTTCTTCGTCGGAGAAAACACCTACCTTGGTATCATTCTGGGAATTATCATCATCGACATAGGTATGCAGTGCATCCAGCTCAGTAATCAGACCAGTATCTTCGAACTGTCACCCCGAGCCTCCAACCGCATCAATACAATTTTCATGACGACCTACTTCGTCGGCGGTTCCCTGGGAACCTTCCTTGCGGGTACATTCTGGCAATTGTACGGATGGCATGGTGTTATTGGAATTGGAGCTACACTGACCTGCATTTCTTTACTAATTACAACTTTGTCGAAGAAGTGAGTCAACAAAACGGAGCAGTAAACCGTTTAATACAAAAAAGGGAAACATGAAATACGGAGTTAACAAAGAAATCTTACTTATCACAGCAGGCACCGTCTGGATTATCGCCGGTGCCAATATCTTGCGAATAGGCATCGTTACATGGCTTAATAACTCCGAAGGCTGGATGTTCAAGATAGGAGAAGCAACCATCGTCTTTCTGCTGTTCTTCGTATTAATCTTCAAAAGACTCTATTACAAGCATACTCAAAGGATCGAACGGAAAAAGGAACAGAAGAACTGCCCTTTCTCCTTCTTCGATGTCAAAAGCTGGATCGTCATGATCTTTATGATCTGTATGGGCATCACCATCCGCAGCTTCCACCTGTTGCCCGAAAGTTTTATATCTGTCTTCTACACAGGACTGTCCATCGCACTGATCCTGACCGGTGTACTCTTTATCCGTTACTGGTGGCTGAGGCGCAAGACGAATCCGGTGTAGCAGGAAAGCATCTATATTCCAATAAAATATAAACTTATAATAAATTTTATTGTGCTGTCCGGCAAGGTAAAAAGAATTCTGTCTTTTTATTGTATCTTTGCGCGACCAAAAAAAATAAAGAAATGATTCCAACCCAACAGGATATTGCCGAATTCACCCGCTTTCAACGAAACGAGATAACAGAAAGCATCTTATATGAACGGCTCGCATCTATCGAAAAAGACGAGAATAACCGCAAAACGCTCCGACTGATAGCAGCAGAAGAAAAGTCGCATTACGCCATCCTCAAGAAATATACAGGAAAAGAAATCGGTCCGGACTATAAGCGTATCGCCCGTTTCTACTTTCTGGCACGCATACTAGGTATCACATTCGCCATCAAATTAATGGAGTCCAGTGAGGAAAATGCCCATAATAATTATGATAAATATGCCCATATACCGGACCTACAACGGCTGGCACATGAAGAAGAAGTGCACGAGCAAAAGTTGATTTCACTTATCAATGAAGAACGGCTGGAATATATGGGATCGGTCGTACTGGGACTTAATGATGCGCTGGTTGAGTTTACAGGTGCACTGGCAGGTTTCACCCTTGCCTTGAGTGACAGTAAACTGATAGCACTGACCGGCAGTATCACAGGGATAGCCGCTGCACTGTCAATGGCATCTTCCGAATATCTTTCTACCAAATCGGAAGGGGATGATAAGAAACATCCGGTAAAAGCAGCTGTATATACAGGAATCGCCTATCTGATCACGGTAGTGTCACTGGTTACTCCGTTTATACTGATCAGCAATGTAATCGTAGCTTTGGGAGTGATGCTGACCATGGCACTTATCATCATTGCCCTTTTCAACTACTATTATTCCGTAGCCCGTGGTGAAAGCTTCCGAAAGCGGTTTACAGAAATGGCTGTACTCAGTTTCAGCGTGGCTGGTATCAGCTTCCTGATAGGATATGCTCTAAAGACATTTACCGGAATCGATGCCTGAAATCAATAAAGCATCCGACATCATTGAAGGTCCGGCAGTTACATAATAAAGAAACCTAAACCACCAGATTAAATAATAAAGCGTTATATTTAGAATGAAGAAAGCTCCATCTCCCCTCGTATCACTATTGCCCATTGTCGTATTAGTGATATTACTATTCGCCACCATTCGTGTATTTGGCAGTGATGCCCTCAATGGCGGAAGTCAGGTATCGCTGCTTACTACCACCGCCATTTGTATCCTTATCGGCATGGCTTTCTACAAAATCCCTTGGAAAGACTACGAACTGGCAATCACGAACAACGTGGCAGGAGTGACAACAGCCATCATCATCTTACTGATTATCGGCGCATTAAGCGGTATCTGGATGATTAGCGGAGTAGTGCCCACTTTGATTTATTACGGGATGCAGATTATCCATCCCAGTTTCTTCCTGACATCCACCTGTATTATTTGCGTATTGATCTCCGTTATGACCGGAAGTTCGTGGACAACGATCGCCACCATCGGTATTGCTCTCATGGGCATCGGAAAGGCACAGGGATTTGAAGAAGGCTGGATTGCGGGAGCTATCATTTCCGGTGCCTATTTCGGCGATAAGGTTTCTCCCTTGTCCGAAACGACCATATTGGCGGCATCCGTCACGGACACGCCCCTCTTCCGTCATATCCGCTACATGATGATTACTACGGTGCCCTCACTGATCATCACACTGATTATATTTACGGTAGCAGGTCTGTCTCATGACGCCAGCAATACCCAGCACATCGCGGAAGTGGCAGCTGCCCTGAACGAAAAGTTCCATATCACCCCGTGGCTGCTGATTATACCGATAGCAACAGGCATATTGATTGCACGGAAAGTGCCTTCCATCATTACCCTGTTTCTGTCCACTCTATTGGCGGGCATTTTCGCTCTGATCTTCCAACCGGATTTGTTGCGGGAAATTTCGGGGGCTGCCGTTTCCAACTTCGACTCCCTATTTAAAGGACTGATGATGACCATCTACGGCAAGACAAGCCTGCAGACCGACAATGCTGTTTTGACAGATTTAATTGCCACCCGTGGTATGTCGGGAATGATGAATACCATCTGGCTGATATTATGTGCCATGTGTTTCGGCGGGGCAATGACAGCCAGCGGTATGCTGGGAAGCATCACATCGCTCTTCGTACGCTTCATGAAGAAAACGGTCAGCGTCGTATCAGCTACCGTCTGTTCGGGGCTTTTCCTCAATCTGGCAACTGCCGACCAGTACATCAGCATCATCCTGACCGGGAATATGTTTCGCGACATTTATGCTAAAAAAGGTTACGAAAGCTGCCTGCTCAGCCGGACCACCGAGGATTCAGTAACCGTTACATCCGTACTGATCCCATGGAATACCTGCGGAATGACACAGGCTACCATTCTGAGTGTGCCTACGCTGGTGTACCTCCCCTATTGCTTTTTCAACATTATCAGTCCTTTAATGAGTATCGCTGTCGCAGCTATCGGATATAAAATTGTAAAACGCCCGTGAACAATCTGGCATACACTTTGTTTTTGCAATAAACGAACAACGTATTAAACCTAAACAAAAAAAAGTTATGAAAAAGTTTATTGCATTATTAGCATTAGTTTTAGTAAGTGCGAGCACAATGATGTATGCACAGGAAAGTAACGCAGCCATCCGCCGCGCAGACAGAAAAGCAGAAAGAGACGCAGAAAGAGCAAAACTTCGCGCAGAAGAACAGGTACAGGACATGGCAGCCTACCAGCAGGCTGTACAGGCTTTGAAGAACAAACAGTTTGTTCTGGAAGCCAATCAGGTGATCTTCCGTAACGGTATGAGTTCCTTCGTGACTTCCAACACTAACTTCGTCCTGATGAACGGAAACAGAGCCACTGTACAGACAGCTTTCAACACTCCTTATCCCGGCCCTAACGGTATCGGTGGTGTGACTGTAGACGGTAACTCTTCGGACATGAAGATGAATATCGATAAGAAAGGAAATGTAAACTGTTCATTCAGTGTACAGGGCATCGGTATCTCAGCTCAGGTATTTATTAATATGAGCAGCGGTAACAACAATGCTTCGGTATCTATCAGCCCGAACTTCAATAACAACAACCTGACGTTGAACGGTAACATCGTCCCACTGGATCAGTCAAACATCTTCAAAGGACGTGCCTGGTAATCCGAACAGAAGAATATAAGAATAACTCCGCTACAAATCGCGCAAAATGCGTACATTTGTAGCGGAGTTTTTTTAATTGATCATTATGAGGGAATATATCATCGCAGATAATCAGGATATCAGCAAGGCAGGAATGATGTTTCTGCTAAGCCGGCAAAAGGATGTATCCGTTCTTTTAGAAGCTGACAACAAGGCCGAACTGATTCAGCAGCTGCGCCTGTATCCGCAAGCGGTGGTTATTCTGGATTATACCTTATTCGATTTTGCCGGAGCGGACGAACTGATCGTCCTGCAGGAGCGGTTTAAAGAGGCCGACTGGATTCTGTTCTCCGATGAGTTAAGTATCAATTTTCTCCGGCAGGTATTATTCAGCAGTATGGCTTTCGGAGTAGTGATGAAAGATAACTCAAAAGAGGAAATCATGTCCGCCCTGCAATGCGCTTCACGCAAACAACGATATATCTGCAATCATGTCAGCAATCTGCTGCTTTCGGGAACGGCTTCTTCCGCCGCATCCCCTGCAACGGTGGATGATCATCTGCTGACGCAGACAGAAAAGAATATCCTCAAAGAAATTGCACTGGGGAAGACGACAAAAGAAATAGCGGCAGAAAAGAACCTCAGCTTTCATACAATCAACAGCCACCGAAAGAATATCTTCCGGAAACTGGGAGTCAACAATGTGCACGAAGCTACCAAGTACGCGATGCGTGCAGGGATTGTGGATTTAGCGGAATACTATATTTGACAGCCGGTTCAGTTCTGAAAGGGAACAGCCTATCGGGTTATCTCACCACTTCCTACACATATCCCCGCTTCTTCATCATAAATCACCCCGAACTGACCGGGAGCAATGCCCTGCAACTTCTCAGAAGATAAGATACGGAACTGACCGCCCTCTTCCTGTACCAGCTTTCCCTTCGTAAATTCGGGAGTGTGACGAATCTTGAAGGTAATATCTATCTCCTTTCCGGCATCTTTCCACGGATTCTCCGTAATAAAGTGGAAATCATTGATACGGAACTCACTGCCAAACTGTGTTTCGACTCCATATCCGTGAGAGACATAGATGATATTTTCCTCAATATCCTTCTTGATCACAAACCAGGGACCGCCACTCAATCCGAGTCCTTTCCGCTGTCCGATCGTATGGAACCAGTAGCCGCGATGCGTGCCCACTTTCTTTCCGGTTTCCAGTTCTATAATCGCCCCTTCCCGCTCTCCCAGGAAACGACGAACGAAATCATTATAGTTAATCTTTCCCAAAAAGCAAATTCCCTGACTGTCCTTTCTTCGGGCACTGGGCAATCCTGCCCTGCTTGCGATTTCGCGTACTTCCTGCTTCATCAGTCCGCCGATAGGAAACATCAGTTTGGAAACTTGCAGGTAGTCTATCTGGGCCAGGAAATCCGTCTGGTCTTTAACAGGGTCTTTGGCTGTTCCAAGCCACGTCTTGCCGTCCTGCCGGATGGTGGTGGCGTAATGCCCTGTCGCCGTAAAATCGAAATTCTTTCCGACCTGCTGTTCGAAACAGCCAAACTTGATGAGTTTGTTACACATCACATCCGGATTCGGTGTCAGTCCTTTCTTTATTTTATCAATCGCGTAGGCGGCCACATTCTCCCAATACTCCTTATGCAAATCCACGACTTCCAAGGACAAACCATACTTACGGGCAATGGCAGTGGACATTTCAATATCTTCTTCGGCTGAACAATCCATATACTCCGCCCCGTCCATACCTATTTTGATATAGAAAAGAGTCGGTTTGTATCCTTGCTCACAAAGAAGGTGAACGACAACAGAGCTATCGACACCTCCGGACAATAATGCAGCTATATTCATCATCATAATTATTCGTTAAACAACAAAAGTTGTGCTAAGATGCCAATGTATTAATCACCGACAAATTAGCACATCAGCAAATCTGTTTCATTAAATCTTTATCAAAGTCAGGTTACGGTCCATCCAAAAATCATTTACTCTATATCACTCTCTTTGGATTCTAATTATTCTCTCTCTATTTATATGAATACCTATTGATCATTTTCGATGTTGCAAAGATAAGGCGGGATTTGCTAACAGCCTATCACATATTGAAGGCATTTTTATACCATAAATGTGGTAGATAAGCAAAGTATTTCCTACATTTGCACACTGAAAAGCTTTTTAAGATGACGAATTTACGTAAAATACTACTTATACCTGCCCTGATCGTCGTATCTGTCAGCAGCTTCTTTTCGTGTGGTGTGGACCGCTGGCCGGAATATGCCCACCTGACTGAACTGGATACATGGATGTATGATATCATGCAACAGAATTATCTGTGGTATCAATATATGCCTGGCTACGATGAAGTAAACCTGTTTCAGGACCCTGCCACCTTCTTATCCAAAGCAAAATGGGACAAAGACAGCTACTCTTTTGTAGATTCTGTCCTGGAAGCTCCGTTGCCAACCTATGGATTCGACTACTCGCTCGTCAAGAGTCAGGATAACGATACGGCATACAATGCCTTGATTACTTATGTTATCCCCGAATCACCCGCCGAAAAAGCCGGACTCCAACGCGGTGACTGGATTATGAAAGTAGACACTTCCTATATCAGCAAGAAGTATGAAACGCAACTACTGCAAGGTACAATAGCAAGAGAACTTTCGATGGGGGTATGGAAAGAAGTCGAGGAAGAGCCCGAAGAAGGGGAAGAAGTACCGGAAGAACCGGTTATGGTGTATAAAGTAGTACCGAACGGTGTCACGCTGGATTTGGGAGCCGCCCAGTCTATAGAAGACCAACCGGTACATAAATACGAAATTCTGACTTTAGACAATGGTGCTAAAGTCGGCTATCTGATGTACAACAGCTTCACCGCCGGAACCAATGACGATCCGGAGAAGTATAATAATGAATTACGTAAAGTCTCAACGATATTTCAGGAAGCCAACGTACAAGCCACTATCCTTGACCTTCGCTATAACGAAGGAGGATCGCTGGACTGTGTTCAGTTACTTGCCACCATCCTTGTGCCAAATGCAAGAATGGGCACTCCGATGGCTTATCTGGAATATAACGACAAGAACTTGGACAAAGACGCGACCATCAATTTCGATCAGGAGGTGCTGAAGACCGGTGTCAATCTGAATCAAAACACTTTGGTAGCAATCACCAGCGGAACAACAGCCGGAGCAGCAGAAATGCTACTGACCAGCCTATACAAAGAGGATCAGGCTCCTAACATTATTGTCATGGGTAGCGCAAGCAAGGGACAAACAGTGGCTACAGAGCAATTCATCAACGAAACCTACCGCTGGTCTGTCAATCCGGTGGTATGCACCGTTTACAACTCCGACCATGATGCAGGCGAAGACGCATTCGTGCTTGTTCCCAGCGATAAATTCAAAATAAGCGAAACGTCTATTAACGGGACTACTGATTACAGCCAGTTCCTCCCTTTCGGCAATCCTAAAGAAAGAATGCTAAGCATAGCCATCCAGACATTGGAGGGAACCTATCCGCCGAAAGACGAAGACAAAGAAGAAGAAACTCGAAGTACCAAGAGTATTAAGATAGAAAAAAGTGTCAGCAGTCCTGCCAGCAGAAGATTTGCCGGAGGGTTACGGATTAAATAAACAAGTATGAAAAAGATAGCACTTCTGTTGTGTGCGATAGTAATGTTCGGTTGTTCGGATGATGAAGAAAAAGCAGGCACAGAAGTTCCTGACCCGGAAATAAGCAAGATGCTGTTCTCCGAATTTTGCAAGTCCGATGGAATCGGAGTATCTGACGTTACTAAAGAAGAAGAGTTTCGCTACGAAGATGCCTGGCTGACCGGTTATACCTACACGCAAGAAGTTTCGATAGCGGACTTGACAGAGATCATCAGCCATTCGCTTACCATCCAATACGGAAACAACAGAAGCAGTGTTACTTTCACAGACGAAATAGGGACTGAGCGTAAATACACCCTAAACGAAGAAGGATACGCCACGCAATGCGAATATGCTTCTCTCGACCAGAAGAGACAATATACCTTTTCATATACGGACGGCTATCTGACACAAGTGAATGAAAAGATTATGCCCCGGGAAGGAAGCAGCGATGCAGTTGTCGCGCACACTCTTTCTCTACAGTATGACAAGGGCGATTTAATTTCCACCATCTCTCCTTCACTGCCCTATGAATCATCCACCGGTTACGGAAAGCTTCAGACTAATTATGAAGCGGGAGAAGATATCAATTATTATCGTCTTCCCTGTATGCTGGTGGCGGATACTTATCCCCTTTCCTTCCATCGTGAAACCTTGTTTGCCGGCATGCTTGGCAAACCGACACAACACCTTACTATCGCCTCTTATCCGGAGAAAACCAGTGACACATACACCGAAAGAACCGAATATACTTATAGCTTTGATAAAAACAAGAAACCTGTCAGTCTAAAGGTCAGCACTAAATATGGTAATGGCAAAAGTATATCTTATCTGAATCGCACGATCTCAATTACGATTGAATAACCCGATTCTTGTCAAGAGCAGATTTATAGATTCTTAACTCCGACTGACCTTTTCCGCTACATAAAAGCCTGTTTATCGAAACAAAGCCTCCGTTTTCACCTAACAAAGCATCTGATTACACTTAACATAGTATGTAATTTGCCTTAACATACCTTCTAATTCTTCCCGACATACCTTCTAAATTTCAATAAGCACCGAGCTGAACCACTCCCAGCACCGAACTGAACAGTTCCTCACCAAGTAGTACACAAAAAAAGGAGAAAGTTTTCACTTCCTCCTTCTATCGTAGTTTAATTTCAATCTACTATATGATTATGTCTCCAAAGATACGACATCCGGATGCAAAAGTCAAGCTTTTCCGGTTTTATTTCTTGAAGAATTTATCAAAGAACAAAATCTGGTAATCGATAGCGTTATTCCAGTATTCTCCGGTATGTCCTCCGGGACGGGTGATAAAATCATGATCGATCTTCTTTTCCAATAAGCGGTTGTGCAAATCCTTATTCACCTGAATGAAGAAGTCAGCCTCGCCACAATCAAAGATAATTGCCAAATCCCCGTTCTGAATCTTATCAATCTGATTGATTACAGTATGCGTATCCCATATTTCCTTGTTAGATTCATAATCCCCCAGGCGTTTTGCCATGTCCCAATTCTTCGGGAACGGACGAATGTCTACGCCTCCACTTGTACTTCCACAAGCGCCAAAGGTATCTTTATGACGGATAGCAGTCCACAGACCACCATGTCCGCCCATACTCAGACCGGTAATGGCACGCCCCTTGCGATCGGTGATTGTCTTGTAATGTCCGTCGATATACTTCACCAGTTCCGATGAGACAAAAGTTTCATATCGGAAAGACGGGTCTTTCGGACTGTCCCAATACCAGCTGGTACTTCCGTCCGGGCAAACAAAAATGATTCCTTTCTCATCCGCAATCTGAGGCAGATTGGGTTTAATCTCAATCCACGTCTTGGCATGTCCGCCAAAACCATGCAAGAGATAAACAGTAGGACACGCCGTAGCTTTCTTTCCCAATGCCGCATCCGGAGTGACTACTACTACCTTGATGTCCTTGTTCATGGAAGGACTTTTCACTAATAACGTATCTACTTTGGCAGCAAAAGAAGACGCTGCCCCAACTAACAAAAGAGCGATTAATAGAAGTTTTTTCTTTTTCATTGTGTTTATAATATGTTTAGATCCAATCATTCTTCATCTTCTCCCGAAGGTTGAAATTCGGCAACAGGTGTCTCAAAAGTCTGATGACACTGCTGGCAAGTATATTCCCAATGATTGTCCCCCGGAGGCGCCGCTGCCAGCATGGAAAGTACAGCTGCGCCAACAGCACGCAGTTTGTGTCCTTTTCTCAATACGAATTTAATATCGGACGAACCGCAATAAGGACAGAGCGTCAGTTCTTCGGGCCAGCTTTGGTTCTGCCTCAGCACCTGAACGGCTTTCTCATAATCTTCATCCGCTACCAGGATATCCACTCCCGCAATACTGCTCACGCAACTTTTATACAAAGTAGAAAAGTTCTCATTATGCAGAATAGATTCAATGCCCTCATTCTCCAGCGCTCCTTGAAGGATATGCGCCTTCATCGCGTCATTACAGGTAATCAATTTTACGGTTTTCATACTTAACCAGATTTTATTATTCCCACAAAAATAGAACATAAAATTGAAATGTGAAACTATTTTCCATTAACTTTGCAGTCGCTAAACTACAAATAACATGAAAAGACTACTGTCGCTTCTGCTGTTTTGCAACATAACCATATCCTTCCTTCTGGCACAGCCTGTCCACCAAGTGAAGGGAACAGTCATTGATAAATCCAGCCGTCAGCCGTTGGAATTTATCAATGTAATGATTGTCGGACTCAATAAAGGCGGAGTGACGAATGCCGAAGGTAAGTTCTCGATCGGGCAAGTACCGCCCGGCATCTATCGCCTGCAAGCGTCCGCTATCGGATACAAAACTGTCACTACCCCCGAATACATACTTTCGACCAGAGACCTACATATACAAATAGAGATGGAAGAGAATCAGACGGAACTGGAAGGAGTGACCGTCACCGCCTCCCCTTTCCGTCGGGACATTGAAAGTCCGGTCAGCCTGCGCATCATCGGACTGCAGGAAATAGAAAAGAGTCCGGGAGCCAACCGGGACATCTCACGCATCGTACAGTCTTATCCGGGAGTTGCCTTCTCACCGATAGGATACCGTAACGACCTAATCGTACGCGGTGGATCACCTTCCGAAAACCGCTTTTACCTGGACGGAGTAGAGATCCCTAATATCAACCATTTCAGCACACAGGGAGCATCGGGCGGTCCGGTAGGTATCCTTAATGCCGACCTGATACGGGAAGTGAACTTCTATACCGGAGCCTTCCCGACAGACAAAGGAAATGCGCTCAGTTCCGTGCTCGACTTCAAATTGCGCGACGGGGACATGGAACGCAATTCCCTGAAAGCTACTCTCGGAGCTTCCGAAGTCTCCCTTGCCTCCAACGGACATTTGGGCAAAAAGACTTCCTATCTGGTTTCCGTCCGTCAGTCCTACCTGCAATTCTTGTTTGATATGCTCGGGCTGCCCTTTCTGCCGACTTTTACGGATGCGCAGTTCAAGCTGAAAACAAGGTTTGACGCCCGGAATGAATTGACTGTACTAGGGCTGGGCGGCATTGATAAGATGAAACTAAACACCAAAGCCGACGATGAAGACAACGAATACATCCTCAGTTACCTGCCTAAAATTCAGCAGGAGACGTTCACTCTCGGAGCCGTATACCGGCACTATGCGGGGGCGCATGTGCAGTCGGTCGTTGCCAGTCACAGTTATCTGAACAACCGGAACACCAAATATCAGCAGAACGATGAAAGCGATCCGGAGCATCTGATGCTCCGCCTCCGTTCTACGGAACAAAATACTCAGCTCCGTCTTGAGAACAGTTCGTCTTTCCGCAACTGGAAAGTCACCGTCGGAACCAGTCTGGACTATAGCCAGTATAGCAACACCACCTTTCAGAAGGTATACACCGACCGTGCGCAGACGTTCGACTACCACACCTATCTGGGCATCATGCGTTGGGGACTTTTCGGAACAGTCAATTACACCTCCATAGACGAGCGTTTTACGGCTTCTCTGGGACTGCGTGCCGATGCCAACAACTACTCGGCAGCCATGAAAGACCTGTCCGACCAGCTTTCTCCCCGCCTGTCGCTCTCCTATCAACTGACGGAGCACTGGTCGCTGAGCGGAAACGCAGGACTCTATTATCAACTGCCTCCCTACACCGCTCTCGGCTTTAAAAACAATAACGGACTCTATGCCAACAAGTATGCGCTCCGCTATATGCAAGTCAGCCAGGGTAGCGTAGGACTGAACTGGAGAAAGGGCGATACCTTCGAAGTATCCGTCGAAGGATTCTATAAAGATTATGACAAAATTCCTCTTTCCGTAGCCGACGGCATTCCGTTGACCTGCAAAGGAAACGATTACGGAGTGATTGGCAACGAGCTGCTTACTTCCACCGCACAGGGACGGTCTTACGGAGCAGAGCTTCTCCTTAAATGGCTGATCGCCAAGAAACTGAATCTCGCCTCATCTTTCACGCTCTTTAAAAGCGAATATCGTACTGATAAGGAAAGCGAGTACATCGCTTCCGCATGGGACAACCGCTTTATTTTCAACTTGCGGGGAACTTACAATCTCCCCCGGCACTGGAGCGTCGGAATGAAAGTCAGCTGTATAGGCGGTGCCCCCTATACTCCTTATGATGCCGACAAGTCATCTCTGGTAACAGCCTGGAATGCACAGGGAAAACCGTATTACGACTATACCCGATACAATGAAGAACGGCTCCCGGCCTTCACTCAGGTAGATATCCGCATAGACAAAACATTCTATCTGAAGCGCTGTATGCTGGGTTTCTACATCGATCTGCAGAATATCGCGGGCAGCAAGCTGAAACAGGCAGATGTATTAATGAGCACCGGAGTAATCAAGAATCCGGACGCACCGATAGCCGAACAACGGTATGTCATGAAGTCGCTCAAGCAAGAAAGCGGTACACTGCTGCCGACTTTGGGAATCACGTTTGAATACTAACACTATATTATATAATAACAAACTAAAAATTCACTATGATGAAAAAACAAATTGCATTAGTAGCCCTGTTATTTTTGGGCATGAGTTGTTTTAACGCTTCAGCACAATTCAAGAAATTCAATTTAGGCAAAGCTATTCAAGCAGGAAAAGATGCCGCACAAGCAATCTCTCTATCTGACGCCGACATTGCTGCTATGAGCAAGGAGTATATGGAATGGATGGACAAGCATAACCCACTGACCAAACCGGACAGCGAATACGGAAAACGCCTGGAAAGACTGACCGGAAACATCAAAGAAGTAGATGGTATGAAAGTTAACTTTGGCGTATATGAAGTAGTGGACGTTAACGCTTTCGCCTGTGGTGACGGCAGCGTGCGTATCTGTGCCGGACTGATGGACGTCATGACTGACGAAGAAGTAATGGCAGTAATCGGTCATGAGATCGGTCATGTCATCCATACCGACTCTAAAGACGCAATGAAGAATGCATATTTCCGTTCGGCTGTAAAGAATGCGGCAGGAGCAGCCAGCAGCCAGGTCGCCAAACTGACTGACTCTGAACTGGGAGCAATGGCAGAAGCACTTGCCGGCGCACAATACTCACAGAAACAAGAGTACGAAGCAGATGCCTACGGCGTAGAGTTCTGCGTAAAAAACAACATCGACCCTTATGGTATGTACAAATCACTGAATAAGCTTCTCGAATTGTCCAATGGGGCTCCCGCATCTTCCTACATGCAGAGAATGTTTTCTTCACACCCCGACACTGCCAAACGTGTAGCCCGTGCTAAAGAACTGGCTGATAAATACAAACAATAAAAAAGACTCAAGATCAGAAATTACAAAAGAACATATTCCGAGAGCATTTACTTTGCAACCTCGGAATATGTTCTTTTGTTCTTAAGCCCCCTCATTTCAAAGAATACATCACCATTCCGCACCAATTGTTTATTAAAAAATCATTAATATACAGCACATATTTGCATGATGTCGTGATTTCATGTAATTTCACGGCAATAATCATTTAAATCCATTTATGGAATTTCTTATCATACTTCTCTTACTTGTACTGAATGGCATCTTTGCCATGTACGAAATTGCGCTGGTATCATCCAGCAAAGCACGTCTCGAAACTCTCGCCGGAAAAGGCAACAAATCTGCACGTGGAGTACTGAAACAACTGGAAGAACCCGAAAAGTTCTTGTCCACCATTCAAATCGGTATTACCCTGATCGGTATCGTATCCGGTGCCTATGGTGGTGTCGCTATCGCAGACGACCTTGTTCCGCTCTTCTCCCTCATACCGGGAGCGGAAGCCTATGCACGTAATCTGGCCATGATCACCACTGTGGTAATCATCACCTATCTCTCTCTTATCATCGGAGAGCTGGTTCCCAAATCCATTGCCCTCAGTAATCCGGAACGATACGCAACCTTGTTCAGTCCGATTATGATTTTATTGACGAAAGTATCCTATCCGTTCGTCTGGCTGCTCAGTATCTCCACCCGCCTGCTGAACAGAATCATCGGCGTAAAAAACGAAGAACGCCCGATGACACAGGAAGAGATCAAAATGATTCTCCACCAAAGCTCCGAACAGGGAGTGATCGACAAGGAAGAGACGGAAATGCTGCGTGATGTGTTCCGTTTCTCGGACAAACGTGCCAATGAACTGATGACGCACCGCAGAGACCTTGTCATCTTCCATCCCGACGATACAAAAGACAAGGTGATGAAGACAATCGAAGAAGAACACTACAGCAAATATCTGTTGGTGGACGAGCGGAAAGACGAGATTATCGGTGTGGTATCCGTCAAAGATATTATTCTGATGGTAGGCAATAAAAAGGAGTTCAATCTGCGCGAAATAGCCCGCCCGGCTCTGTTTATCCCCGAAAGTTTATATGCAAATAAAATTTTAGAGCTGTTCAAGAAGAACAAAAACAAGTTCGGAGTTGTTGTTAACGAGTATGGTAGTACAGAAGGTATCATTACCCTGCACGACCTTACCGAAAGCATCTTCGGAGATATCCTTGAAGAAGACGATACGGAAGAGGAAGATATCGTCAGAAGACAGGATGGTTCGATGTTGGTGGAAGCCTCGATGAACATCAAGGACTTTATGGAAGAGATGGGAATCTTATCTTATGAAGACCTGGAGGACGAAGACTTCACAACCCTCGGAGGATTGGCAATGTTCCTGCTGGGCGGTATCCCGAAAGCCGGAGATATCTTCACCTACAAGAACCTGCAATTCGAAGTAGTAGATATGGACCGTGGACGGGTAGACAAACTGCTGGTCATCAAACGGGACGAAGAAGAATAAAGAAGAAATAACCCGAGCAGTAAGCTCACTATATTTATATTAACTTAAAGCACTTAACGATGAAAAAAGTAATTATGTTAGCAGCAGTCGTAGCTGCTTTGGCATCTTGCCAGTCAAAAGCCAACAAAGCCGCAGAGGCAGAAGCAGACAGTCTTTCTATAGAAATGGCTCCGATCACAGAAGTGACCGAAGTTTATGAAGGTACACTCCCTGCTGCCGACGGTCCGGGTATCGACTACGTATTGACCCTGAACGCTGCAACTGACGGTGTAGATACCACGTATACACTGGATATGACTTACCTCGATGCAGAAGGTCAGGGTAAGAACAAAACCTTCTCTTCTAAAGGAAAACAACAGACTATCCAAAAAGTAGTGAACAAAAAACCTACCAAAGCTGTTAAGTTAACTCCGAATGATGGTGAGGCTCCAATGTACTTCGTGATTGTAAATGACACTACCCTGCGTCTGGTGAACGATAGCCTGCAAGAAGCTGTCAGCGATCTGAATTATGACATCATCAAGGTAAAGAAATAATAACCTAAACCCTAACCAGTAAAAAGAAAGAGGATGTGTTGAAACCCTCATAAATTAAATATCATCCTCGCTACGACCATCTGTGGCGAGGATGATTTCGTTAAAAGGGAAGTCTGACACATCCCCTTTTTTATTTCTGTCCCAATACTCCTTCCCCCTTCTGCAGACGTTTCAGACGAAGCAATGCCTCTATATAATAATAGTCTGCATAGATAATAGAAGCGTCTATCTCCGAATGAGCCGGCCAATGGCCTGTGCTATGGAGCAGGAAAGCCGGATTGCTTTTACCGCTCTGATAATTGTCGGAACTCAGGCTTGTCAGCATTTCGATAGCGGCATCCTTGTAGTGTTTGCCTTTTCCATTGGGAAGATAGGCAGACAGTTCGAGCAGCGCGGAAGCTACTACGGCAGCCGCCGAAGCATCACGCGGAGCATCGGGTATGCCCGGAGCACTGAAATCCCAATAAGGCACTTTGTCTTCGGGCAAGCGTTCCAGATAGACATCGGCTACTTTCTGCACAAAGTCAAGGTATTTTGGGTCTTTCGTTTCACGATAGACTACGGTGTAACCATAAATAGCCCACGCTTGTCCACGTGCCCACATTGTGCTGTCCGCATATCCTTGGTGAGTCACTCCTTTAATCAGGTTACCTGTGATAGTATCGTATACCGCTACATGATATGAGATATAGTCCGGACGGAACTGACACTTCATAGTCTTGTCGGCATGAGATACAGCGATGTCGTATAAGTAAGGATTACCACCGTTCTTTGCTGCCCAGAAAAGCATCTCAAGATTGATCATATTGTCCATGATGGTATTGTGGGGCCAGTTGCGGGGTTCTACTTCCCGTGGCCAGGACAGCATCGTGCCGACTACCGGATTAAACAAAGTAGCCAATGAATCGGCTGTGTCTAGAATCACTTGTTTGTAAGCGGGGTTCTTGGTCAGGCGATATCCGTTGCCGTAGCTGCAAAAGACCAGGAAGCCCAGATCATGATCATAAGCCGGAATGCGGGAAAGGAACTCTAAGGATGCCGTAAACTTTTCGGCTTCTTCCAGTATATGCTTGTCTTGTGTGTACTCATAATCATACCACAATACTCCCGGCCAGAAACCGGCACACCATTCTTCCTTCGTTGCTTTCCGACAGTTCCAATGATGTTCGTCTGCCATGACATTACGTGGCATCATTGTATAGTCTATACCCGAGTCTCCTTTCAGTTCTACCAGTGAACGTTGGGTCTGTTCCGCGCAATAATCCAGAGCTTTATTCACATCCAACGTACCGGAAGTCCGATGGGCACATGCACAAAAGCCTAGTACTACAACCAACCCTGCTACAATCTTCTTCATTTTTTCGTTCTATATCTTCGTGTTAGTTTCTTATTTTTTATTCTCACTTATTCTTTCTTATTATTTAGTTACCCGGAACCAGTCTACGTCCACCCATCCGCGATTTCCGTCATTAGGGGTGACACAGAACAAACCGACTTTCGCTCCTATCCACTTTCCCTGCCGGGCAGTAAAAGGTTCTCCCGCTGCTGTGTACTTCTTTCCATCGAGACTATAGGCAAAGGTGCAAACGGCTCCTTTGGCTACTTTTACCCGTAAGTAAACGGTCTTCCACTCATTATCAGCCACTCCTGGCATTTTCAGATATTCCACCGGAAAGCTCGCCAGTTCTTTCACTTGTTCGGGGTGCTGCTGTTCCGCATCTTTGCATACGGCTTGTTGCAGGATAAACTTGTCGCCGGCTTTACGGACAGACAGATAACTATAATCCCATCCCATTACTATCATTCCGGCTTGCTCTCCATCCTGCTTGGCGGTAAACGTCAGCTTGGTAGTAGCCGTGAACTCTTCGGCGGGAAACTTTTGCAGCAGCAGATTAGGCACTTCCCAAAAATTCACGAACTCCTTGGAAAGGCTGCCTGCATAGAGCCGGATATATCCCAAATCAGTCGTAAATCCGTAGGTATCCTGTTTGTTGGCATGCCACTGCCACTGTAATCCCAAGTGCCTTGTATCGAACTCGTCACTTTCCGGAGGAGTAGCTACCGGATACGTCTTTCCGACATTCGGCTTTTTATAGGTGGTGACAGGTTCTCCGCAACCGTCTTTGTCTTTATCCACTCCGATCACAGGCCAGTCATTCACCCATTTCATCGGATTGAGATGGATGACACGTCCGTAAGCCCCTTGATCCTGAAAATGGACGAACCACGATTCTCCTGTATTTGTATCTACCCAGCCTCCCTGATGCGGACCGTTGATAGTGGTCTTCCCCTGCGCCATCACAATCTTTGATTCATAGGGACCATAGATATTCTTTGAACGAAGCACCAGCTGCCAACCGGTAGCTACTCCGCCTGCCGGAGCAAAAATATAATAGTAACCATTCCGTTTATAGAGCTTCGGTCCCTCTACCGTATGGTTCTTTCCGTCATTTCCGTCGAACACCAGTACCGGATCGGAGATCACTTCCGTTCCTTCCGCATTCAATTCGCAGATTACCAGAATGCTGTTCACTCCGCTGCGACTGCCGGCATAAGCATGTATCAGATATACTTTTCCGTCCTCGTCCCAAAGTGGTGTCGGATCGATCATTCCTTTTCCGGCTTTCACCAATACGGGTTTGCTCCATGCTCCTTTCGGATCTCTAGTCTTTATCATGTAAATTCCATAATCCGGATCGCCCCAATAAATATAAAATTCTCCCTTATGAAAGCGGATAGCAGGAGCCCATACACCTTTCCCATGCTGCGCTTTATCGAAAAACTCTTTGGGTTCCTGTACCGGCAGCGCATAATTCACCAGCGACCAGTTTACCAGATCACGGGAATGAAGTATAGGAAGTCCCGGTATGCAATTAAAACTGGAAGCCGTCATATAGAAATCATCTCCTGCCGCACATACGTCCGGATCGGAATAGTCGGCATATAGAACAGGGTTCTGATAAGTACCATCGCCTTTATCAGCCACCCAGGTCCGGGATATTTCCTGTGCACTCGCCCAAGTACAGCAAGCCATCATTCCTGCTATAAACAGAATCTTTTTACGCATATTACCTTACTAATAATTCTTTTCTAAATTCAAGTGTTATTCCTGAAAACAAGTTCTTTCTACCTTTATTGAAAGCGAATCTACCTTATATATAAAACTAGCCCGTTTACCAACCTGTTTTCCTATATATACGAAGGGGATTCAGTGTTTACCTAATCCTCCCCCTCTTTTTCTCTATAAATCTATCCAATCTATCTTTTTTGCCCTCTCCTGCCTGTCCGCCACACTTGCTTTTCCGATAAAAGCGTTTTGTATCGCTACTTCATTAAATAAAGAACAAGGGTACAACAAGATAGACCCCATTTTGGGAGCAGCGGCAGTAGTATCTATAGCTACTATATTTTGATAGAAAATAGTTTCATACGTCTCTACTATTAAAAGAAACCTGTCAGTCCGATTATAAAGAAGTCATAATCGAGCTGACAGGTTATCTGCGATTCATAATACCTTTTTTATTCGCGATACATCATCAGCGTGCCCCATCCCAACTGGTCGAACGCACCGCTGTTCGTTCCGTAACGACTACTACCGTCAGGACCACATTCCGGACGCATCTTGTCTGCCGCCTGCTTGGCATACTTGTAACCGCTATTCAGGTTTTTCACTTTCGCATAATGGTTGTAGAGGATTTCCCATCCCGGACGAAGACCGCCACGACCAGCGTCGTCTGCTACTGACGTATGGATCGCTCCGTGACTTTTATTAGAACATGAGCAATCAACGCAATACTTATATTCATTGAACGGCATCATGTCCTTTGTTATCAGCCATGCACCCGTTGTATTCGCTTGGTCGGCTCCGTCACGCAGGTTGAAAAGTGCGGTATATTCACCCATCTTCATGATAGCGTTGTCGTTGGCAGCAAAGAAATCGAGTTGCGGCACAGACGGATTGCCCAAATAAAAAGTATAAGCCATCTGACAAAGATTGGCCGCTACGGCAACAGTCATCATCGCATGTCCCTGGTCACGTCCGCTCTCCTGATTCTGCGCAATCCCTTCACCGCTACCCAATGGATCGGTGAAAGTGCCCCGGATCAGTTTCCCGATATAACCGTTTCCTACTCCATTATAGAAATAGTTCACTACATAGTTCACCATGTCATCCTTCTCCGTCAGAATGCCAATGGCCAAGTAAGAAGACAAGCTGACCAAATCCCAGTTAGACCAGTAGTGATCACCACACTGCCCTCCGTGTTTTTCTAGAAAATCAAGATTCTTTTTGGCAAACACGTCCAGCATCCATTGTTTAAAGTCCGACTTATCCTTATCCGTCCAGTTATTGTAAGTCTGCATAATCTCCGCCGCATTAGCAAACGTATAGCCCTGCACGCCAGCTGCCAACGTCTGGTTAGCGTCATTGGACGTAATGCCTTTGCATTTGTCCGCCCAATCGTTCATCACTTTGATAGAAGCGTTGGCATAATCCACGTTTCCGGTCAGTTTCCACAATAAAGCCATCTGATAGGCTGCGGATGCATCACGCATGGCGTTTGGATAGTTTTCCTTATCCACTCCCGTACCTGTTGGATCTCCTCTGACAATCCATTCCGTAGGAGATGCCACATAAGTAGTCGGAGTGTAAGTACTATTCTTCAGAGTTTCAAATTCATCCTTCACCGCCTGCGGAGCCGTACCATCCTCAAGCATTGTCTTTACACGGGTAAAATCGGCTTCATTAAACATGGCGCACGGATGCTGATAGGTATAACGCCCTTCCACCTCAATATAAGGCATAGGCCAGCTGTCTATATCGGTTGTTCCGTCTTCTATCTCACTGGAACAGGCTGAGAAGCCTGTTACCAATAGAAGTCCTAAAGCAAATATAAAATTCTTTTTCATGTTGTTTTCATTAATGGTTATTATTCAACTCTACTTGCCTGCCGCAATCTCCGCTTCGGCAAAAGCGATAGCTTCATCCACAGTCTTGAAAGTACGAATCCAGTAGACATCATACCAAGCTGCATTGGGATCGACATTCTCATAAGGAATGTCAGCCACCTTGATTTGGAACAGATTAAAGTCGTGGAAACCTTCCGCATCTACAAAAGAACTTTCTGCAAACTTCTTTGTAAGATCCATATAAATCAGACGCGTGCCGTCAGAAAGATCATAAGAGTTTGACGTGTCTTTACTGTGCGGATTGCCCGAATCACGTACATCCCACGTATTGTCACCTCCCTTCGGTATTGTATTCTTCACTACGAATATAGGATAATCCCGGTGGGCACGGAACATTGCGTTATTACCACACTGGATTTTTATATCCTGACGCCATTTCTTTCCCGAAGCAGTGGCAGGGAAGTATATACGGCAGTAACCATCTCCCATCTGCGGATTAAGAATAGAGAGATTCCATGAATTTTTAGTCTGCGGACCACAGAAGTTATTCTCCGGAGTCCAGATCCACCATCCGTTTATAACAGAGATGACAGTGGAAGCAGTAGCACCGGTTTCTATACAAGTAGCCGTAATCTCAGTTATACCGAATCCTACCGGAGTAACCACACCCAAGTCTACCGTAGCTACTTCTTCATTGCTGGATGTCCAGGTGACAGAACCCAGTGTTGCGTCAGCAGGCGTATAAGTTACATCCAGATTGATTGCTCCCATAGAAATGCAGACCGGATCCGTGTAAGGCTTGACTTCCACGTTCTCTACCGGAATATATTCCACTACCGTCAGTTCATACGAACCAACCACTTCGCTATGATCGTGCGTATAAGCCTTGATAGTTGTCGTTCCGGCTTTTCCGCAAGTCACCAATCCATCTTTCGAAACGGTAGCTACGTTTTCATCGCTGCTTCCCCACGTCAAATAAGAATAAGTGTGATTTGCCGGTAATATTTGAGCCTTAAACTGCAGGCGGTCTGTTTCAAAAATCACTTCTCCCTCGCGAGGATTGACAAGCGTTACGCTTTCGGCCTTAATAATTTGAGGAATCACAGTGACAGTCACCGAAGCCGTAACCCCAAAACCGATAGGAGGAGTGGCACTGATAACCGCCGTACCTTCCGCCACGCCGGTAATTGTACCGTCTTGAGACACACGCGCTACAGCCTCATCCGTCGATCTCCAAAGAATAGTCCGGTCTTCCAGTTCTTCCGGAGCTTCCACCTTACATACAATCATTGAATCCATTCCGATAGCCAGCGGCAATGTCGGACTGACATCAAACGTAATCGAATTAATCAATTTCGCTTCGGGCATGGCAGGCGTAAATTCCTTATCCTTGTCGCATGCGGTCAAAGCCAGGCAAGCAGCCATGATCCCCATTGACACTCCTTGCAGGTTCTTATATATCGAGTTTCTATTTTTCATACTTGATTATAGTTTTATGAATGAAAAGATTATTCTCCCCAACCCGGGTTCTGTTTCAGATTCGGGTTCAATTGTAACTGGTCGGTAGGCAACGGGTAAAGATAATGTTTGCTCTCCCATTTACGTCCAGTTTCCAAAATGATGTAACCGTCACTGTTCTTCGCGTAAGAAACATTCGGCCATTTGGTTGCGTATTCCGTCCCTGTCCACTTGATACCCAGGAAGTCTTTCGGCATTTCCGTTTCAGCGGTTTTCCATCGTTTCAAGTCGTCGATACGGAATCCTTCGTTGAACAACTCCACGGTACGTTCGCGACGGATTTCCTCACGCATATTCAATCCGTTGGCAGTCACCAGATTATTACTCAACTTCGGCATACTCTTATTAATACGGTTACGCACCAGATTTAAAGAGATATTCAAATCATCGTCCGAAATAGCATCGTCACGTTCGTACACCGCCTCCGCATAGTTCAGCAATACTTCCGCATAGCGGATCACCGGATAATCGTAGCCTTCACTGTTGGTTTGCACCTTCCGTTCCGCCGCCCATTTCTGATTAGCGTAGCCACTACCATTAGCAGGCGAATACCCTTTGATAGAAGCCGAAGCCTTGTCGGCAGCATCACTCGTCCAGTTGACACGGGAGTTTTCATTACTCCAATAATAACCGCCCGGCACACACAAGGTATAAAGCATACGGTTGTCGCGGTTCTGATATTCATGAGCAATGATTCCATCCACCTTAAACAAATATAAGGAAGACTTTTCTATAGGAAGCCCATCCTGACAAAGATACAAGGCAGCGAATTTCTGCGCAATCTGTTGTGCATTGGCAAGGCATTCTTTCGTGATGTTCTTACCGATGGGATTCAAGGTCTCATCATGACGGCGAGAAAATATATACTCTGTATTAGAAGCTTTCAAAAGTCCTGCCGGATTGGATTTTACGTCTTCCAGAATAAACATGTATTTCTGCGCACTATCACCCAATATCGCCGGTGTGTACAATGAAAAATTCTTGCTGTTGATAACCTCTTTGGCCGCTTTTGCCGCCACGTCCAGCAGTTCCTTACCGCGCGCTTCATTGCCACGAAACTTTTGCCAGGTTCCTTCATAAAGAGCTACTCTCGACAAGAATGCCCAAGCACCCTCGCTTCCCACTCTTCCATTTTCTACCGCAGAAGTAAGCGGCAACTGTCCGGCAGCGTCTTTCAAATCCTGAATCATAAAATCAACCACCTCGCTACGGTCATTACGGGCTACCTTCATCTCCGGATCGGTCACATCCAACGGCTTCTTCGTGATAATGACATCCCCGTAAAGCTGCAACAATTCGAAGTAACAGTAAGCGCGGAAGAACTTCGCTTCGCCTATGTATTGTTCGATGTCACTCTGATTTCCATAGCTTTCCGCTTTCTGCAAAAGAATATTAGTACGGCGAATACGATTGTAATTGTCCGTATAGTTATTATCCCCTGTCGGAATGGAGTTTGTTCCGTTGCTGTACACATTCGTGCCGGATTTATCCAGAATCAAGTCCGAACGCTTGTCCGAATGAGGCGCATCGTACACGCTGTTCGAGAAATCGCGCGTCCAACCATAAAACTGATTGGCAAACAATTTGAAATCGGATGCCTCTTGCCAGTAGTTACCATCGGCAATCTGGTCTTTCGGGTCTAAGTCAAGACACGAATAAGTCAAGCATCCTAGTGCCATTACCAAAATAGCTTTTAATGTATATTTCATAATTCGTTCCAATTAAAAAGTTAAGTTTAATCCAAAGGTCACGGTACGCAAGAACGGATAACGCTTTGCATTGTCCACCTCGCTGCTGGCTTCCGGATCCCAACCGTCGCTAATGTTGCTGTGTTCCCAAAGGTCGGAGCCCGACACATAGAAGCGAACTTTTGAAAGAACTTTCGTCTTGGCCAGCAAGGAGGAAGGTAAGGTATATCCCAATGTCACATTCTTCAAACGCAGATAAGAGCCGTCTTCTACCGACCAAGAAGAACATTGATAGTTGTAGTTATTGAGTTCTGACTTATTAGTCAACGCGGGATAGTAAGCGCCGGTATTCTCCGGGGTCCAAGTATTTCCGATAAACTGGTTACTTCCGTTTTGGTAAGTTGTGCGCATCGGAATTCTCCATGTACTCTTCTCACGCCATACAGTGCGTTTTCCCGCTCCCTGAAAAACAATGGAGAAATCAAGTCCTTTCCACTCTACTCCTGCATTGATAGAGAACTGCATCTTCGGATCATCCGTACCCAAGTACACAAGGTCTTCCGCATCCAGTTTTCCATCCTTGTTGACGTCCTCAAACATATTGTCACCTAAGCGCAAGTTATTCAGCGTACCGATAGAACTGTTATTCTTGTATTTATTCACATATTTCTGCAATTGTTCTTCAGTCTGAATCTTGCCGCAATAACGAAGCCCGAATATGGAGTTCAACGGATACCCCTCACGGTCGGAACGTTTTCCGGCCTGAATCACACCGCTACCGCCATTGTCCACCAGTTCATTGGTTGTGTAGGTAAACGTACCGCCTATATGATAGTTCACGTCACCAATCTTATCCGCCCAGTTAATCATACCTTCCCAACCGTGAGCCTTGAACTTTCCTTTGTTTGCCGTAGGAGCCTTGTCACCCAATATGCCCGGATAAATCACGTCAATCAGCATATTGTCACTCTTCTTCCAGAACATCTCGGCAGTACCCGTCAGACGATTACGGAAAAAACCGAAATCAAGTCCTATATTATAATTATGAATACGCTCCCAAGTACGGTCGAAGCTTGGCAACTTGCCATTCGTATCGACATAAGACACTCTTCCATTGCCTAGCAAAGCTCCCTGAGTCGCCTTGAAGTTGTACAATTGCGCACCGTCGTAACGGTCTATTCCCGACTGGTTACCGACACTACCGTAGGAAGCTCTCAACTTCAATTCATCGATGAAATTCAATTTCTTGATGAAGGCTTCTTCCGAAAGACGCCATCCACCGGAAACACCCCAATAGAAAGCCCAACGGTTCTCAGGCTGGAACTTGGATGAACCATCGTAACGGAACTGACCTTCCAACATATACTTGGAGCGATAGTTATAATTGGCACGACCGAAATAAGACAACACCGCTTCCTGCCATTTGGAAGAGTTTGTTTTTTTATCGTCACTCGTCAGATAAATCAATCCGTCCTTACTGCTAGGAATCTCCAGCGAAGGAAGAATTCCCATGGCGCGAATATAAGTGTATTCATACTCTTTCATATTATATTGAGAACCGACCATCACTTTTACATCATGTACGTCTGCAAACAGATGCGACCACTCCAAATGTCCGGAAACAGAATAAAAATCCGTCCGCGCATTCGTCTTCGTATAAGAGCTTTCCGCATCGGTAGGAGAAGTACGGACTAACTGATCACCGGCATAATTATACCATTCAATCGATTTCTGTTGGGTATCGCGAGTGGCGGTAGATGTATTGTAACCCGCAGTGGCGGAGAATTTCAAGCCCTTCAATATCGAATAGTTAAACGTTTCGCTGATATTGATAGCCGACACCTTGAGTTTATTATCACCGCCCAATTCACAATACCAGTTAGGACCGCCCCACGTACCCCAGGCATACGGTTTTCCGTCCGCTGTTGCCGAAGGGAATCCCGGTTGCTGCACACCGGTGGTCAGAGCGGAACCGATTTGAGTCGGAGCTACCTGATCCTGACGGTTATAAGCAATCACCGATTCGATAGATGCCCTCTCCGACAGCTTAAAGCTATTGGTCAGACGCAGATTATAACGGTTATTATTATTGTTACCCCACTTCAAGTTACTGTCATCAAACATATAACCTAAAGACAGACGATACTTGGAAGCCTCCGTACCACCGGAGATAGCCAGCTCATGTTGGGTGGAAGCAGCTGTCCCCCACATGATATCCTGCCAGTCGGTATCAAAGAATACAAAATCAGCAACATCGGTAAATGCCCCGCTAAAAGGATTGGTGGTATTATTCAAGTTGATATACTGGTTTTTATACGCTAAAGCCAATTTAGCATATCGCATCCAAGTATCATCATCGTTAAAACCATCATTGGTACGGGTCTCTATCAACGAGGTGGCCCATTGGTCGAGGCTCATCAATTCAGGAGACAAACCGATAAACTTCGCTGTCACCGAGCCGTTATATTCTACTCTCGTCTTGCCTTCTTTTGCTTTCTTGGTTGTCACCAATACGACACCACCGGCAGCCTTGCTACCATAAATGGAAGCGGCAGCATCCTTCAAGAAGTTAATGCTCTCAATGTCCGAAGGATTCAGCAGCCGAAGTTCATTCACGCTCTCATACTCCACACCGTCGATAATCACCAACGGGCTCGTCGTGTTTTTAGAAACTGCACCGCGCAGGCTCATCCCCCAGCTCTCATCGCCCGGAGCCGAAGAACTGCGGGTAATGATGACACCCGGCACCTGTCCCTGCAATGCCTGCACAGGACTAGATATCGTACCTTTACTTTCCAGCATCTTGTCACTGACCACCGTCACAGAACCTGTCATAGTCGCCTTTTTCTGCGTACCGTAGCCCACAACGACCACTTCATCCAGCACCTCCGAGTCTTCCGTCAGCACCACTTTCAGCGAAGCATTACCGCTCACCACCACTTCCTGCGTCTTATATCCGATGTAAGAAATCACCAGAGTGCCCGCCTTCACGCCCTGTAGCGTGAAGTTGCCGTCTATGTCCGTTATCGTACCGTTCGTAGTCCCTTTCAGCAACACACTGGCACCAATTATCGGCTCGCCATTGGCATCCACCACCAAGCCTTTCACCGTGGCAGCCTGCATCGCTGTCTGCACTTCACCCGTTTCCGCACGTCCACTCTGTGGAACTCCCGTCAACAAGGCAGAAGCAATCATCGTAGAGAACAAGATTCTTTTCGATGTACCTTTTAAGATATTATTCATACAATTAAATTTGAGGTTTAAAAATAGTATTAATTTTTCGTTTTTGAAAATTAAATGGGGCATAAGCATGTCTCTCCATAGATTCTGATTCCTTTTCCATAAGCACAAAGGGTATTTATTAATGAATAAGATTATATACAATTTCGGAAGAATTCGCGCATATCACGACGACCGATGAGCAGGTGGTTCTCCACCGTCCGGCAGCTCAAGTTCAGTTCGTCGGCTATTTCGGGCGAAGCTTTGCCTTCAAAGCGGTTCAGCGTGTATATCAACCGACGTTGTTTGGGCATAGTAGCCAGACGCATCCGCTCCATCGCCATCAAATCGTCACCGATAATTTTTTCTTCTGTTTCATTGGTCGAAGCAGACATCGTATCATAGAGATAGCCGTCTATCTCCTGCTTCTTATAATAACGACGGATATAGTCGGTCACTAAATTGCGTGCGATCGTAAAAAGGAAGTATTTTACTGTATCCGGACGGAGCATCTGTTTGTAATCCATCAGACGCACAAATACATCTTGAGTTAAATCCTCCGCTTCATAACGGTGAGCAATCCGATAGGTAATATAGTTTAAGATTACCTGATGATATTCCTCGTAAGAACGGGTGATAATGTTGTCGGAAGTGTAAGCTGTTGTCTCCATAATACTATCTTTTTCGGTTTTGAACACGATGCAAATATAAAGGCAATTCCGGAGAATGATTTCAAAAAACAAGGGAGATGAATCTCAACGCATCTAGGTAGACTTTATTTTATTTAAGCAAATGAATTACAATCACTTACATACTTTTTAAACGGAGTCTCACTTTATAAAATGAGACTCCGTTTGGGCATAATAAGCAGACCGATGGTTCACATCTCATCAATTTGAGCAAAGTAACCTGGGAAATAAAAAGCCTTTGGTTATTGTCACTTATCACCTTGACAGGACAAGTGTCTTATAATTAAAGCAGTAAGGGTGATAATAGATGGTGATAATAAGGTGATAATAGAATAGTTATTGATTTCTATTATCACCTGTTTTTGATAAGCGATCTATTTATTCAATTGATTATCAGGTGTTAGACAGACTATTCAAGGGTAACGTCTACCAATGTTAAAAACACCATTTTTGCCATGAATGTACGTTGTTTACGCCCAATATTGTTCTATGTAAGCTGCATGTATTAAGACAAAGGCTGAGAAGCTTAACATACAAACAAGGCTTGACTAATATATTCAGGTGCTTTCATGTATTCATTTCACGTACGTGAACCGTTCAGCTCATGTACGTAAGCCCAATGAATCACGTACATGAACCGATGGAATCACATACGTGAAACGATCTCTTGTTACTGACCGAATACATTAATCTTACCTGCATAATATCTTAATGAAGGGAGCACATTTACTATTCATCTTTAGCCGTTCCTCCGATACTGCGAATATACTCGTTCGGAGTAACTCCGGTACTTTTCTTGAATGAACGGAAGAAAGAAGCACGTGAACTGAAGCCGCATAGTTCTGCCAATGCTGTCAATGTATAACGGGAGTAATCATTATCCTCTACCATTTTCTTGAACTGGGCAACCCGATACTCATTTATAAAGTCATAGTATGACTGATTAAGATATTGATTGAGCAGATAGGACAAGGAATGGGAAGAAGTATGCAATGCGGCGGCAAGTTCTCCCATTTTCAAGTCGGGATTAATATAAGGTTTTTCTTTCTCCACATAAGCAACAAGCCTGTCATGAAGTTCTTTACATTCGGCTTCGCTCATACGGTTGGCCTTATATTTTTCTTCTGCAGGATGTGGTTCCACCGTCTTTTCTTCTTCCTCTTCTTCTTCGGATGAGATCTCGTGTACTTCCGTGACCAATGGAGCAGATTTCCGCACATAATATCTCACCAGAACAACGATCAGAATAATCGATATAGCGAGAATCACCCATCCCCACCAAGGAATCATCGGCTGCACAGTCACCTTATAAATGGCCATTGATTGTTCATTGCCCGGAATACGTACACAGAATGTGTATGTCCCGGAAGAAAGCCCATAATACGATACTTCACTCTGTGCTGTCAGCAACTTCCAGTCACTGTCCACTCCCTCCAGTTTATACTCATATAACAAGGCAGAAGGTAATCCATACGCAAAATCGGTAAAACAGAAAGTAAGATTGTTCTGATTATACTTCAAAGACGATTTATTGATAGAAACTCCATTAGCCAGAATATCCGTAAAGACAATCGGACGGACCTTTCCACGTACCTCATCTACCTGTTTCGGATCTACATAGATCAGCCCCTTGGTATTGCCAAACCACAACAGTCCTCTTTCATCTTTATAAGCCGCTCCGTTAGTGAAAGTCGGTCCCGGCACTCCGTCATTGAAGGTGAAGGAGTCATACTCTTCTCCTTCTTCCTTAATACGCAACAATCCATCGTTGCAGCCTACCCACAGCCAGCCTTGATTATCTTCTGTTATTGACATCAGCGAGTTATCGGGAAGCGTAGAAAGTACTGATTGATTGCGGAAATGGTCCATCGTTAAGGTAGAAGTAAACAGGCTGCCTTTCTCACGGATAAAGTAAAGGTTATGTTCTGCATCTTCATAAATAGTACGTACTTTATCTTTGTGTACAAATCCTTCCGGAAACACATTGGAACGAAGGCTTTGTGAGGCCGGATCATAGATGCACATACCGGTTTCTGTAGCAATCCACCCTTTTCCGGTAGAGTCAAAACTTACTTCGTACACATTTCCTTCGGGCAACTGAGAGTTGGTGCTGGTGAAGTTTTTGATTTGCTTTGTCTGCCCGTTGTAACAGAATAGTCCCTGCGAGGTGCCAATCCAAAGATTTCCCCTGTTATCCGGTTTTACACAGAAGATATGTCCTTTCTGGAAGAGTTCCGTATCACCTTGTGTAAAGTATTTGAGAGATAACGTCTGCGGATTTAATACCATCATACCACCGCCATACGTACCGATATAATATTCACCTTCATAGAAGCAAATGGTAAGGATCAGATCGGACGTAAGAACCGGTTTCACGAAACTTTTCACTATGCCGGTAGCTTCGTTAATATAGAACAATCCGTCACGCGAACCAATCACTTTCTCCGGTCCCCGGTTTACGAACGAACGAATTGATAAATTGGCAGAGTTAAACTGAGGAGGATAAGCGTACGTACGGAACAGTCCGTTTTGATACAGTGAATAATCCAATCCGGCTTGGAAATGTCCTACCCAGACTGCACCCCTGTCATCCACCAGTAGTGAGTAGATAGAATTACTGCGAATCCCTTCTTTATCATTCACATCATGGAAAAAGCGGCGAACCACTTTCCGGTCTTTGTGAGAAAGGAAATGAACCCCATTTCCATCTGTAGCGATGTACACCGTCTCCTTTCCATCACCGGAAATATCAGATATCACATCACATCCCAAAGAAACCGTATGGGCAAATGTCTGTTTCGGGATATCGAAACAGACGACTCCCTGACTCATTGTACCCAGATACAGCGTTTCACCTATGCGGGTCAGACAACGGAAATAATCGGCTTCGGGAACATTCTCTCTGAAATGCCAGGAATTGATCTGACCATCTTTCAGCGAATAAGAAAATAACCCTTGCACTGTTGCCAACCAAAGGACACTCTTATCTTCATTCAGGCAGAGGTCCATGATCCGGTTACAGGCTGCCAGCATATTTTTATCGGTCTGTACCTGAAGCAACTGACCGTCTTTCTGAATAAACAGTCCTCTCTCCGTACCTATATAAAGTACATCTCCATCTGCCAACAAAGCATTGACGGCACAGTCGATCTTCTCAGGAACGATTCTCTGCAATTCACTACCGGAGCGATTCAGCCGCCAGAGTCCGATTCCATTTCCGATCCATAGTTGCTTGTTATCGGTTTCTGTAATACAGTTCACCCGTTTCTTTCTTCCCGAATCTACTCCGCGGAATTCGAAATGCTTCACCTTCACACCGTCAAAACGGTCGAGGCCGTTGTCTGTCCCCAACCAGATGAAACCTTCCGAGTCTTTATAAATAGCATTCACCAACAAACCGGAAAGGCCGTCGGACATAACGACATTACGAAACATATAGGGTTGTGCCTGCAAGTTTTCCCCGCAAACCCAACACATTATTATAAGAACCAAATATTTAATCGTGCTTTTCACCTGCCAACGGGCTTTATCATATTAAACATGTGACAAACATACACAAAAATCTCCAAAAGAGAGCGGTTCCTTATCTAAAAAGTCGCCTCTCCGTATTTGCTGATGCTAATAGACAAATACGAAGAGGCGGAAGTATTTACTCAATGCACCCGAATAATTTATTCGTGCCTGTTCATTAAATTAAATCAATCTTGTAAATCCCAATACACTACATAACGCTGGTGATGCAAATCATAAAGCGGACGGATCACATCTCCTTGCTCCGTAGTAAATTTCAAGTCTTTTCCCACACGGTGCAATGTTCGTTTAGGGTGTTTCACGTCTATTTTCAATGATGTACGCAGATCGGCAGGAACATGAAAATTATAAGTATAATAATCGTTGTAAAGAGCAGGATCAGAGAAGGGAGCAGGTGCCTGCATTCCTTCCGTTCCCCGTTCTCCGGCAAGTACTAACGGTCCATACAGCAAAGCTACTTTATTCGGATTATCGGGAGTAGCTTCCAGTTCGATCTGCATGGGATAAGTGGCCGCAATACGGTCACCATCTTTCCATTCACGGGTAATAGCGATATAAGAACCCGGTTTCTGTTTCACTGACACCTTTTTACCATTCACAAGTACCTTCACATTTTTACTCCATGAGGGATATCTCAAATAAATAGTAGTATGCCTTGGCTTTTCTGCACGAAGAGTGAGCCGAGTAGTCTCTTCCTTCGGAAAATCGGTTTCCTGAAGAAGCGTCAGTCCTTTTTCTTTCCAAGTCACTTGGGAAGGAATAAACAGATTCACATAGATGCCTTTATCATTATGGTAATAGATGGCTTCTCCATATTTGGCATGATTCTCAAATCCACTACCTACACAACACCAAAAAGAATTTTCTTTGGTGCTATACAGTTTATGAGAGCCGGAAAGTAACGGAAGGAAATAAGTTACCATCCCTGTTTCCGGGTCTTGCTGTCCAAGGATATGATTGTATAATGCTCTCTCGTAGTAATCGGCAATAGAAGAATCACCGGTCCAGCAGAAAAGATGGCGACTAAGTTTCAACATATTGTAGGTGCAACATGTTTCACCGGTATAACCAGTCAAGTGTTTAGAGCATTTCTTCGGGTCGAAAAAATGCTCTTTATCACTGCTGCATCCCGGAGCAAAGGTGTGATGGTCAATCATGGTATGCCAGAAAAACTCTGAAAGTTTTTTACTCGTCTCATTCTGTGTCAATTCATAGTTGCGAGCTTCTGCAATTACTTTCGGGATAAATGTATTTGTATGTTTGGTTCCCAAATCATCCCGAAGTTCTTTCAGTGGGTCGATCACGTCATTATGATAGAAATATTCCGCCAACCAACGATAACGCTCGTCGCCTGTGATGGCATATAAATTATAAAATGATTCGTTGATTCCCCCGAACTCATTACGTATCATTAACCGGCGTGTCTCTTCACTAAGCGGTTTCAGTTTGTTATAAGCCCAGTCGCCCATTTTGGTCACCACACTCAAAGCCTGCTGATTATCTGCATATAAGTATTGGTCTATCAGACCGGAATAAAGTTTATGCAAGGTATACCAAGGTGCCCAGACACTCTTTCCCTGAATATTGCGGTTGATCAGTTCTTCGGGATATGCGCTCAAATATCCTCCTTTAAGTGCATTCTGCACTTCGGTCAATCCATTTACAAGGCTATCTCCTTTAAGTTTGAAAATCTCACTTCCGGTAGCAGCGTACATCAATGCGTAAGCTGAAAGCAAATGTCCGGTAGTATGTCCGCGAAGTTCGCAGTCCAGAGATTCCCAGCCACCGAGTTTTTTTACAGTCATATAGCCGCCTTCACGACCTGCAAAGACACCGGCATTGGTCCGGAAGCTATGTAACAGACGATTCACATCAAGAGAAGTCATCCATGCCGAATCCCGCAACATATTATCACGAAAACGACTCGCTAAGAGGCGGACATCCTTTAAATCAAAACTCTGTACCCGAATTGGAGCCACTGTCTCTTTTTTCATTTTTCCCTGATGCTGACCGGGGTATACAGACTGGGCGGACATCATAGTCGACACTGCCAACCATGCTATTACAACTAGATTTTTCTTATTCATAATCATTCTTTATATCCTTTTCAATAAGATACGAATAAGCGCTGTTCAACACTCAATACAATGAAATTAATTCTGATTGATCGTTCCGTAAGCTTTCGTTTTATTCCATATTATTGATAAATAAAGAAACTTCGTTCTATCGGCTCTGCTGTCTGTACCTTTCCCGCCAGCCCATATTGCCAGGCAACTACTGTCACCTTCAACGGATATTTACTGCGAGGAGGTATCGGAGTAAATACAAGTTTGTTTCCGTCGATTTCCGCAGGGCCTTCTTTCACATAATAATATACAGGCAGTCCGCAATCGGAAGTAGCCCGAAGAGTGACGGACTCCACCCCTGCCTTCACATCCCCAATGCCAGGGAAAAGTATATACTGTCGTTTCCCCTCCGTGTTACGGTAAGGAATCCGGAAACTAAGTTCCTGCACTGTACTTTTATATTGATTATCACCGTCATGACTCGCCAAGAGGCAGATGTCTCCTGTGCGACGCTTATTATACATTCCCATGCGGTAGAAACGAACAGTAAAAGTAGTATCATTCACCTTCTGTACCGGTCCGCAGATGCGGGTTATTTCGGGAAAGGTCGATGAATGTTCGTCGGAGATGGTTGTATGCAGACTATCCGTAAATACAGCTTTCAGATGAAAAGTAAGTCCATCTTCCTCCGGCAGGAAACGGGCGGCAACTTTCACATGAGACTTCGGGTGATATGCAAGAAGGCTGTTCTCTTGTACAAAACCAAGATATTGCGGTTTTTTCCTTCTTTCCTGACGATAACGTTCTTCTGTCATGTCAGCCATCTCTTTATCGAAATACCAGAAGGCATCATGCGGATCGCCTTTGTATTGTTTGAAGGGAGCTGCTTTAGCACGTCTCTTTTGGTCAGGATGCCAACGCTCGGCAAGCCATCCGTTTTCCGGATTCAATTTCTTCAGCATCACGGGCTTATCTACATCATACGTTTCCGGCAATCGGTACTCCATGGCTTTCTTCAGAAACAATGCAAGGTATACTGCCGTACGGTCTGCAATATCAAAATGTCCGCGCCCAGTATCACAAAGAAACGAGATGCAACTCCGGGGATACATCAGGCGAAACGCCAATGCCGGATTTACGCGATCTTCCCACCATTCATATTCTCCTTCGATCATCAAGCCGGGAATGCCGTCAATAGTACGTTTCCCCCACTCCATGTTATCACGTCCATATCCGGTAAGATTAGTACGCGGTGCGTCTCCATGAAAGGATATGACAGCCAATGTCCGTTCGGGATTCCATGCTGCAAAATTCCAAGGATAAGTTGCCATCGCCGAATGTCCGAAAGGAACAATCGGAACGTATTTTAATTCATTGTAACCGCTGATAGCGGCAAAGTCCTCCAACATCTGCTCAAATGCCCTCTGACTTCCGGCAGATACATCCCATTTCTGGTCCCAGCCCGGAGTAATCCAGATCAAGCCCATACCTATTTCGGACATTTTCTCCCGAAACAGAAGATTCTCAAACAGGGTTTCCTCTGTCATATTGTGAGTACCTATCATCACACCTCTTACCTGGGCACAATCGGAAGGTATCCATAGGAATGCCTGTGGATGATCATCAGTTTCGTTAGAAATAATGCCGGGTATCTGTACAGACCACTGCCATTCCGCCGCTATACATTCCGGCCATAACATAAACACTAATATTCCAAATACTAAAAATCGAAGTAGTTTCATGTTCCATTCATTTATCGTTATTTTATGTAATACGTAACGAAACCAAAGTATACTCAACCGAAAAATATAAAAAAACTATTATTATAGGAACTCTTTCATCGACAATTTCACAAAAACGTCGTATCTTTATTCTCAATTAAGAAAGGAGTGATATGGATTTACGTACAGCAAACGTAACTAGATATATTCTTCCCCTGCGGGAAGGCGGATCATTGCCGGCTTTGGCTGAAGCTGACGATGAGTTCAAATATGTCGTAAAATTCAGAGGAGCAGGGCACGGAACCAAAGCCCTTATCGCTGAATTGATCGGAGGAGAAATAGGCCGTACTCTGGGCTTCAGAGTACCGGAGATCATCTTCCTGAATTTAGATGAAGCTTTCGGCCGAACGGAAGCAGATGAAGAGATACAGGATTTACTGCAATGGAGCCGTGGATTGAATATCGGTTTGCATTTCTTGTCCGGAGCGTTGACCTTCGATCCTGTCGTACATCAAGTGGATGGTAAAACCGCCTCACAGATTGTGTGGATGGATGCTTTTCTGACAAATGTGGACCGTACCATCAAGAATACCAATATGCTGATGTGGCATAAAGAATTATGGCTGATCGATCATGGAGCTTCCCTTTACTTCCAACATAGCTGGACCAACTGGCAGAAACAGGCACTCACCCCATTCGTGCAGATAAAAGATCATGTTTTATTGCCATTTGCCGACCAACTGAAAGAAACAGATATGGCATTCAGACAGTTACTAACCTCCGATAAGATACGGGAAATAGTCAATACCGTCCCCGACGACTGGTTGAACTGGACGGAAGGACAGGAAACTCCACAAGACCTGAGAGATATTTATATTCAATTTTTAGAGGAAAGGATCAAGCATTCCGAACTATTTGTAAATGAAGCGCAACATGCAAGAAAGGCACTTATATGAATACGCAACCATTCGTTTCGTTCCCAAAGTAGAACGTGAAGAATTTATCAATGTAGGTATTGTACTGTTCTCCAAACGATGCAAATACCTCAAATCACTTTATACGATAGATGAGAATAAACTGAAACTGTTTTCTTCCGAACTGGATATGAATTGTCTGAAAGAAGGACTGCATGTCTTCGACAGGATTTGTTCGGGTAGTAAGGAAGGGGGAATGATAGCAAGCATGGATGTCCCCGATCGTTTCCGGTGGCTGACCGCTGTAAAAAGCTCATGTATACAAGTATCCCGCCCGCATCCCGGATTTTCCGAGGATTTGGATGCTACCTTGGAGCGTTTGTTCAAAGAATTAGTGCTTTAAATGATCAATCATGGAATTTATCAAGATAACAGAGCAACCATCGCTCTATGATGACCTCGACAAGAAGTCGGTAAAAGAGATTCTGGAAGATATCAATACTGAAGACCATAAAGTAGCAGATGCCGTGCAGAAAGCAATCCCACAAATAGAGAAACTGGTCACATTAATTATTCCCCGAGTAAAAAAAGGTGGGAGAATATTCTATATGGGAGCCGGAACAAGCGGACGTTTAGGTGTACTCGACGCTTCCGAAATACCTCCGACTTTCGGTATGCCTCCCACCGTAGTTATCGGACTAATCGCCGGAGGAGATACCGCCTTGCGCAATCCCGTCGAGAATGCGGAAGATGATATGTCCCGCGGATGGGAAGAGTTATTGCAGCATCATATCAATAGTGAAGATACAGTCATCGGAATTGCAGCATCCGGCACCACTCCTTATGTGATCGGAGCCATGCATACAGCACGGGAACACGGAATACTGACCGGCTGCATTACCAGTAATCCAAATTCGCCGATGGCTACCGAAGCTGATGTACCGATAGAAGTTATTGTCGGTCCGGAGTATGTGACAGGAAGTTCTCGGATGAAATCGGGTACTGCTCAAAAGATGATTCTGAATATGATCAGCACTACTATCATGATTGAACTGGGACGCGTGCAAGGAAATAAAATGGTCAATATGCAATTGAGTAACCAAAAACTCATTGATCGGGGAACGCGCATGATCATTGAAGAACTCCATCTGGACTACGAAAAGGCTGAGGCACTTCTGTTGCTACACGGTTCGGTTAAGTCTGCGATAGAGGCCTATCGCAGACACAACTCTACTCAGCAAGAGTAAAATGCAGTGCAGCACCACCGGAGGACTTTAACTTCAAAGTTAGCTTATCTCCGGCTTTTATCTTCTTATGAGTAGTACGAACCTTTGTACGTGTATTCAACTTGTCGTCATCTTCATACAAGTTGACTATATACTTCGTTCCCGGTTTCAAAAAATCCGTGGTTAACGTAATGGTACGCGCTTCTGTATTTGTCATTGCTCCCACAAACCATTCTTTTCCGGAACGACGAGCCTGCACAATATATTCACCTATTTCTCCATCTAATGCACGACTTTCATCCCAAACAGTCGGGATGGCTTTCCAGAACTCCAGTTCCTCCTCACCTTTATACATAGCAGGATTATCATACCAAAACATAAATTGCAAAGGACTGTAATATACGGCTGCCATTGCCAATTGATGTGCTTTGGTGTTTTTCACGCGACTATTAAAATAACAGAGTGTATAATCTCCTGCGCCTGCCAAAAAACGAGTATAAGGGAGAATGGTATTGTGTGTCGCATCCGGCATCTCTTCATTTCCACGGATACCTTCTTGCGTCATCAAATTGGGATAGGTACGACTGAAACCGGTTGGACGATATTCATCATGAATATCCACCATCATTTCATATTCCGCACATTTACGGACTGCATCATGTAGCCACGTACTCCAATGCTGATTACCTATCTGTACAAAACCGAATTTAATTCCTTTCAATCCCCATTTTTTATACAATGGCAATAAAGAATCTAGCTGTTGAACCAAAGCACGTTGATTGACATAGACCATTAATCCAATGCCTTTAGATTCTGCATATTTACATAAAGCAGAAATATCAAGATCTTTATCCGGAGAAACCGTAGTAGCATCCGAACTCATTTTCATTTCCGGGCCATACCATCCTGCATCCATATGTACATATTGAATGCCACGTTCCGCTGCAAAATCAATGGCTGCTTTTACTTTCTCCTGTTTTAAGTCTCCAGAACGGAATACTTTCCCAGGCTTAATCCAAGAAGTATCTGATATCCGACAAGGAGTATTTAAATTCAAAGCCAAATCATTATGATTGATCAAATCGACCGGACGTTCGGCAGCCATAATGACACGCCAAGGGGTACTGTAGGGAGAAATAATGTCAACGCTGCTATACAAGCTAGTTTCCAGTGTTGAAGGCTTCTCTGCAGACAAACGGAATTTTCCACGAGCATAATCCACCATCTCCGCTTCCAGTAATGCAACAGTCAATCCATCTGGCAGTTTCATAGTCAAAGGGCGTTCACTTTCCTCTTTTCCCCACCCTGACAGGGGACGAAGCTCATAAGGACCTTGTGCCCAACGTTCATAGTAAGCCATTGTACCTTCAGGCATTGTGAAACTTGTCCGTTCACCTGTAATATGTAAAAATAGCCCATTGGTCGTTTCCGGAAAATGATAACGGAATGCCACTCCTTCGTTATAGGCACGGACGATAATATTCATAAAGTAGTTTTTACGTTTGTCGTAACCGCCTTCAGTCATCCCTTGTCCCTCACCTTTACGAAACTTTAAAGTCATTTCATTATAACAGTCCCGAACTTCGGCACGTTCTCCATATACAGGTTTCCATGTTGCATCGTTTTTCCGATGATCAGTATCCGTTAATTTCAGATTCTCGCACCAAAAATAGCAAGTATCATTTGGTACTCCCAATGCCGATTCAAACAATTGATTCTCTACCTGTACACCAAGTTCACCCTCCTCCACTACCGGACGATTCTTATATGTCAGCGTATAATACATTCGTGCATTATCCTCTCCGAACGAACGCTGGTAAAAGGTGAACCGATACGCTCCGTCTGGGGAAGTCAGTTCCCGGCGGGTTTCTGTCATCACATTCTGTGCCTTTGTCAGTGTCGGTATTACCAACAGTAAAAGCAAGATACTTTTCTTCATTCTATTTAAATTCATGTTTATCCGTTTTTCCAATATATACGAACGAATTAATTATTATACTCAATCTGTCTCCCAAAGAAACACTACTTCTCAATTCTTTTTATAAAAGTCTCTTTTCTTTCATACATTTCTGCAAATATAAACAAACATCTTGCAAAAATAAGCACAACATCACATTCAAAAAGCAGCTACTTTTGCATCAATTCATATAAATAATAAATAAAACCATGAACGAATTATTTAGTATTGCCGGTAAGGTAGCTGTAATTACCGGAGCAGGTGGTGTGTTGGGAGGAAATATCGCCCAGCACTTTGTACAGCAGGGAGCAAAAGTTGTAGCTATCGACATCCGTCAGGAACAACTGGACAACCGTGTAGCAGAACTTAAACAATATGGTCAGGATATTATCGGTATTATTGGAGACGTGCTGGACATCGCCAGTCTGGAAAAAGTAGCGGAAGAGATTGTTGCCCAATGGGGACAGATTGATATTCTGTTGAATATTGCCGGAGGCAACATGCCGGGAGCCACTCTTGAATCGGATCAGAACTTCTATGATATGGACATTTCCTGTTGGGAGAAAGTGACCAGTCTGAATATGAACGGTACAGTCTATCCGTCTATGATCTTTGGTAAAGTGATGGCAGAGCAGAAAAAAGGTTGCATTATCAATGTGTCTTCTATGGCTGCTTATAGTGCCATCACCCGTGTGCCGGGGTATTCGGCTGCAAAAACAGCTGTAGCTAACTTTACACAATGGCTTGCCAGTGAGATGGCTCTGAAATATGGTGACGGCATCCGTGTAAATGCCATTGCTCCCGGTTTCTTTATCGGCGATCAGAACCGTCGCGTACTTATCAATCCGGATGGCTCGCTGACTGACAGAAGCAAAAAGGTTTTAGCCAAGACACCGATGAACCGTTTTGGTGATATTAAAGAATTGAACGGTGCCGTACAATTTTTGTGTAGCGAAGCTGCCAGTTTTGTAACCGGTGCAATGTTGCCTATCGACGGTGGATTCAGTGCATTCAGCGGCGTATAAAGAGAAGAAACTATGATGGAAAAAACATGGAGATGGTTTGGCAAGAAAGACAAGATTACCTTGCCAATGCTCCGGCAAATAGGTGTGGAAGGGATTGTTACAGCTTTGCACGACATACCGAACGGAGAAATATGGACAATAGAAGCGATTAATGATCTGAAATCCTATATAGAATCATACGGACTGCGCTGGTCTGTAGTAGAAAGTTTGCCCGTATGCGAAGCGATCAAATATGGTGGGTCAGAACGTGAACAGTTGATAGAGAACTACAAAGTAAGCCTTACCAATCTAGGTAAATGTGGAATAAAAACTGTTTGCTATAACTTTATGCCAGTCATCGACTGGATACGTACAGACTTGCAGTACCTCTGCCCTGACGGTACTAGCTCATTGTATTATGACCGTATCCGTTTCGCCTATTTCGACATGAAGATACTGGAACGGGAAGGGGCTGAAAAGGATTATACGGAAGAAGAACTTCATAAAGTTTCCGAACTGGATCAAGTGATCACCGAAAAAGAGAAGGATGATCTGATTGATACCATTATCGTTAAGACACAAGGATTTGTCAATGGGAACATCAAAGAAGGAGACAAAGAACCGGTCGTCCTTTTCAAACGGTTGTTAACTTTGTACAAAGATATTAACCGTGACATCCTGCGAGAAAATATGTGTCACTTTCTTTCTGCCATTATGCCGGTTTGCGAAGAATACGGAGTGAATATGTGCGTGCATCCCGACGATCCTCCATTCCAGGTTCTTGGTCTTCCTCGTATCGTCACCAATGAAGAAGATATCGCCTGGTTTCTGAATGCAGTAGACAATCCGCACAACGGACTGACATTCTGTGCAGGTTCCTTGAGTGCCGGCGAACACAATGATACCCGCGAATTGGCAAAGATGTTTGCTAAGCGTACGCACTTTATACACCTACGCAGCACAGCCGCCATGCCGGGTGGAAACTTCATTGAAAGTTCTCACCTGGCAGGAAGAGGACATATCATTGACCTTATCCGAATCTTTGAGAAAGAAAATCCGGGATTACCTATGCGCATTGATCACGGGAGAATGATGCTGGGAGATGAAGACAAGGGGTATAATCCAGGCTATTCTTTTTATGGACGTATGCTGGCACTGGCGCAAGTAGAGGGTATGATGACGGTAGTGGATGATGAAATAAAACGTCAGATGAAATTATGATTCTCTTTCACCAGACATTGATGCAAAAAAGAAGGGAGAAGTCATATTTAACATCTCCCTTCTTTTTATCTATCATAGCAATAATCAATTTCTCTTTGAAACGATTTATTTCTTTTGTCCTTCTTGGAAATCCGGTATACGTTTTACATCCGCACCTTTCATTACACCTTTTTTAATTGCTTCATTGGTTTCTGAAATTTCTTTCTTAACACGCTTATAATATTCTTTAGTCAGTCCTTTCTCCACAGCTTCAGACTCTGTAGCCGCCCAGAAATACTGGTAATCCATCAGCATCAAGTCAGGAGCAACCACCTTAAAGAAAATACTATCTCCTTCAAATTTTTCACGTAAATCACCTAAATAAATAGTGTCTGCCGGATTTACTTCTTGTGTACTTGCATTTTTTTGTGAACTACTGCTACCACAAGAGGCTAACAATAAGCCTCCAAATAACGAAATAAAAATTAATAATTTCATATATCTATCATTTATAATATAAAACATGCTCAACGGTTCAATTATCAGGATCAGAATATCATCCTGTAACAGAGTGCACAAAAATAGTAATTTATAATATCATAATGATCATTTTTCTGTCCTTTTTCTATATTTTCCTACAAATTACTTAAGTAATACGTTAATTACTCCCTAAAAAATGCTTCACACATACTTATATCATATCACCACTTTATCTATCCCTTTCTACTTTTTCCAATCGGAAAGCACTGAGACATAACTTTTGTCCGGCCTTGTCAACACGTAAACGCAATACACAGGCACCAGCCGAAAGTGAAAGTTCGCCAAGTTTTGTTTCTTTCCACTTTTTAGAAGAAGGGATCGAAGACGAGATTTCTAATCCCTGATCAGAGGCCATTGCTACATGTGAAGAGGAATTTGCCGAATAAGTAAGATAAACAGCATAAGCTCCACTTTTAGGGATATTGACAGTATAATTCATCCACTCGCCGTCTTCTACCTGAACCACTACGTATTTATTATCTATTTTCTGTAATTCAACTGCTCCATCCGGACGATACTCATTTCCACGTACTGTCCCTATATTATGATAGGTATGCCCTTCAGGATTTTCTGATATACAATAATAATCATAATCAGCAGCCAAAATTGTACTGGGCAATTGATGCAAACCGGAAACTCGCTTACCTGTAGAAAAAGTAACCGGATCACCTGCCATCCAAGGGGTCAGTCGCTTAGTTAAAGTCCCCCAACCAGTCCACTCATAAAACCAATTCGGGGCTACTCCCCAATTCTCACATCCATAACGTTCTATCATATAATCACGATAACGCTGTAACCAGGTATATTTTTCAGCCGGTAATCCACTACGCACCGCATAATGTGCCAATGCCATTTCTCTGGTTCCTCCTGTCCCGGCAACATCTCCCCGTCCATGAGAGGAGATATTCACAGACTCCCAACGTCCGCTACGACTTTTTATCTGGAGATATTTCCCGTTATCAAATGTGACTTCATTCATATCCTTTGTTAATCCTGTTGGCTCCCAAGGTGTTTCCTGTTTTTTGTAAGATTGAATACTTGACAGGTTATAACGATAACTCCATTCTAGCCCGAGCAATAAACGATTGTCCAAACTACTATATAAAGAATCCCCCTGATTCCATGCCATTTCTGCAATAGCAACATAATTGTGCAACCCGGCTAATACATGTCCCTGATCACGACTAGATTCCTGACACTGACCATTAGGATAAATATAATATTGAAGCTGTTCGTCATAACCATAATCCTGAATATCATTCTTCCGTTGTAACAATTTATAATCAATCATAGTAGGAGAAACATGAATGGGTTGATCGCTGGAAATAGCCGGTCCTGAAGGATATGGCAAATCATCTTTACGATGTTTCATTCCCAGTAAATAGCGATAAGCACGGTCATACATTATCTCATTATCAAGATAGATAGCCATTGCCATCATACTGCGTGCTGCAAACAATCCTTGATTACCGAAACGCGCTGCATCAAAATTATAGATATTCCAATAAAAAGTTACTCCATTTTTTGTATCATCCAGATAATTAGCATATTTAGCAGAATAATTTTCCGTATTACTATACCCCGGATAAACCAGCATATCTTTGAAACGTTGCTGATCTTGCCGTGTCCATCCAGAATAATCTCTCATCATTTCAGCCGCATCAATCAACAAATAAATTTTCCCATTATCCAACGGTCCTGTACCACGGCTACTAGTATTAGTATAATAAGAATTTGCATTCAAATATTCTACAGCCTTACGTGCATAGGCTTCTTCTCCTGTCAAGTGCCAAAGAAGAGCTAAATCATGAGCACGACGCCCATCCACCCCGATTGTAGCATTAAATCGCCCTTCCTTTATTTGCTCTCCACGATTCACCACAGGTGCATCAAGTGATGAATAAGAAGACTCCTTCAATTTCAAAAAGGTAGAATAATAAGGTTCTTGTCTGGCCTCTACCATTGCTTTCATACGATCGAGGTCACCTTGCGTATAAGTAATACCCGGATGAACAAAACGACGTTGTGACTGAGCTACATCACTTGTAAAAACAATATTTTCCACATGAGGTCCTACATATATGCGTGCCATATCTGAAGTCTTATACCACCGAGGTTTGTCCGGCATATTATCATCAATCAATTTTCCATTTATTTTCAAATTTTCAAAACGTATGTTCTTTACCTTACGTTTTTCATCATATCCTTCAATAATAGAAAGTTCCGCATTCTCTCCGGTATAGGATATATTCTTAAACAATACGTTCTCAATTCCTCTTCCGGGAGCAGTACAGTATTTTTCATTATAAAAGATACGTAAATTGACAAGTTGCCCCTGACGGAAATTCTCAACACGGATGTCCTCAAAATGAACATTGCGTATTAAATTGTTATCACCTGCATTAATAGCCATACATCCTTGATAATCGACTTGTTTCTCTCTATGATCCAATATATCAATATTAATATAATTCAGATCTTCCAAAACTTCGGGAGCTTTAGAATTACCATGAATTCCAATAAAAATAGGATGGGCTACATCTGCCCAAAGAGTGGAATTCTGCATTGTTATATTCCGACAACCTCCTTCAAATCCCAAACGAGTGCCATAAACAGTTGTACAATCATCTGAGTTACGGCAGAAGACACCATCAAATAATACGTTATTGCTCGCAAAAACATTCATGCCATCTCCCCACCCATAATAACTAATACTTTTGACATTACGGATAGTAACATTTTCCGACCCTCCTGTCGCACATTGAGTAGCAACAATTCCTTCTACATAGACATCTCGGGAATTCGCAATACGAATACCTCCTTTTATAGAATGATCGATAATTCCTCTTCCTAGCAATTTTACATCATGTACGTTTTCGATTAGGACACGCCCCATTAAAACAGCTCCTCCTGCCAGATACACAGTCTTACCGGATGGCACTCTCAATTCCCCATTTTTAACTGTATGTATTCCAGGACCAAAGTAAATTACTTCCGGATTATCTTTGTCCGGAATCGTTCTTTCCGGAGATCCTGTAAATAAGTGAAGATTATGAAAAATATCCCCATTTACTTCTACTGACAAATTTCGAGGATGCTCTAATGTAAAAGTTACTGTATTACCATCGATCTGAAATGGGATATCATACGAGAGAGGACGGACTTTTGCCGTCTGTACTTCTCCCAAATTATAGGTTACGGCTACTTCCACTTTTCCTGTAAAATCAAAAATTGCCATCGAAGCATTTTCTACATAATGTCGTGTATCTCTTACCTCATCCACCTTAATCAGATAAGAAGATAAGGTATGCCAGACTCCATCTTGCAAACGGACCTTAACCGTAAAATCACTATTTAAAGCAACTCCTGCGGGAGCCTTCCAAGTTGCAAGTGTGTCTTTAGCAAAGATACAAGTTGCACCACCTAATAATGCAGCTAATAATAAGAACCAATATTTCTTCATGATATTACCGAATAAAATTCTTTTATAGTATTACGAACAATAAAGACGATTCACCTATTCTCTATCAAAGATATTTATGAAAACTCGCAAAACAACAATCGTTCAATTAAAACAATGATATGTTTATTCATCTAACAATGATTCTTATTGTACAGCCGACAACGTCAATTCGGTGGTTATTCCAGATTGCACCGCTTTTCCGTCAATCACTATCTTACAGGGGGCAGAAGAAAGAATATACCATTTTCCCTGCTTCTTTTCGAGCAGCACATTAGCAGCCTCCGAAGTCTGGATACTGATACCGGATGCAATCAGTTGCGTTCCGTTCCCTATAAACAGCGTCCGGTTTCCCGCATATTCGTTACTGATTACGGCATAGTCCGCTTTCACTTTCATTCCCTGATAGGTTGCGGTCTGCGACGAATCCGTCAAAGAGAAAATATGGTCAGTACGCCCGTTTTTACTTTCCACACAGATACCGGCAAAATCTTTCAAGCCGGGCTCTTCCGCATCAAAGTAAGAGACTGACTGAATAGCCGAAGGCTCTTTCTGCGTACTTGGTTCATAAACAGCAACAAAAGGACGGTTCCATGCTTCTCCATGCTGCCGGGCAACGAAGGTGAGCGTAGGCTGCTCCTTTATATTATAAGGCATATGGGGAGTCCGGCTCAATCCTTCGGTCATCGGTGACAGTGCGGTGAACACTTCCCGTTCCGGTTCTCCTTTCATCCAGAGATTCATGGAAATATCATCTCCGCCTTTATCCTTCATATCGATGGTAAAAGTCACTTTCACATCCTGACCGGTGGTAGCCACTTTCTTATCATATAAGTAGGAATAAGCATAAAGATGGGCACCTGCAAAAGCAAGTTCTTCGGTAGGCTGCAAATTCAAGTCCGTGCCGTTGGCAGCCGTTAGTGTCATTGTCTGACCTAGATTATGGTAGAAATAATCGTGCATTTTATCGCCTCCCCGTTCTTTCCGGCTGCGGAATACATCCACATAATACCCTGTCTCCGGACCGGTAGTAACAATGCCCATCAGTCGAGTCTGATCCGCCCTGCTCTCCGGCTCACGGAAAGCTACCTGACTATAGGTGACGGAAGTAAATCCTTTACCCGGTTCCGCCGAAGCCGGAAAACAGGAAAGCAAATCGAAAGAATGATTACTTTTCATCACCGGATAACTGGAAATGCCATCTACACAAACCGTATTATGACTGGGGAATTGAGAGTAATATTCCGCATAGTCCAGACCGCTATACAGGAAAAGTCCGATACCCGCATCCGGTCCCAGCACGTATCCTTTTCCGTAAAGCTCCATCGAAATGCCATTCGCGTGCATATGATTGCCTTCACTTGCGTTGAGAGAAATCATCAGACTGTTGCGCGGATGCATCCCGTTGCGCTGTACCAGCCACGATACGTTGGGGGCATAGAACAGAGGAGATACATAATCCTCGATTTTCCCCGCCTCCACCTTCGGGTCCAGCACCAACGGCTTGTCCTCAAAGAAAGAATTGACAGAAGCCCGTACATTCTTCTTGCTATCTTTTTCGCTGCCTTCCTCCGGATTCAGACATTTCAGCAAAGCAGTGAAGTAACGTTCCTGCTCTTTCTTTCCGTTTGCCTGCGCATTCTGTATCATCCGGATAAAGAAGTTCGTACTTAAGTAACTTGGATGCGTATCTCCGAAACCACAGATCATCCGGTTCGGAAAAAGATACTGCGGAGTGGCCGCTACGGCTTTTGCCAACACAGGCATTGCCTTTACCAAGTCATACTGCAGATTATGGTCAAACTGATGGGTGAAGTTCGCGTAATCATTGATGACTACACTGCTGTATCCCGGACATTCCGCCCATATTCCCGTTTCGGAGTCAAAGCCGTAATCGGCCAGCTTGGTCAGACTCCACTGGCGGATGCTCGAACGGTTCATTACGTAGTCAATATAGTATTCGCGTCCTTTCCCGTCCGCATACTCTTCATTATCTTCCAGCACCAGTCCCACGTTCATGATATATCGTGCCTGCAATAAATCCCAGTTGTTATGAGGGACTCCGTTGGTGATAATATTATCCGCCCATTTCTTCAATGCGCCGGCATAAATCATCATCTTATCCGGATAGTTGGATTGCAGATAATGATAGAGAAAGTCATACAAAGGGACAACGATATGCAAAGCATCCTCATGGATCACTTCAAAAGAAGTCAGCCCCACCAGTGTCTGCTGATGCCCGTGATTCAGATCAACAGGAACATTTCTGTAATAGATTCCCGTCATATAAGTATCGAAAACACCGGCAGCCAGCCGGGCATACTTTTCTTCTCCCGTTATCCAATAGAGGAAAGCGGCGTCACGGGCAATTCCCAGAATCTCACAGTTCAGACTCTCAATATTGCGCCCGGTCTTGGACGGATGCACACTTTCCTGCGGACGGCCTTCCAAGGCATTGTTGCAGAAAGTCACGTTTCCTTCCGCACTATCGTCATAAGGTACTACATCTTCCAGTTTAGGTCGACCATGCGTAGCGGCCGTCCCTCGTGTTCCGGTATAGCGAACTGTCGGGGCAGGTGCCTTCGCGCCTCCGGCATGGTCGAACACCTCACCTTTCACGTACACTTCCGTTGCATGCGACTTCCAGTACATGGCCAAACGGGATAATAACCAGTCCGGCTGACTTTCCGTACGTCGCGTATATACTTCCGTCCGTTCTTTCAGCTTGTTAAAGACATCTTGTGCCCATGCTTCCTTCTTGATCAACTTCCATGTTTCTTTTTTTCCTTCCGGGGTAGTCAGCACTCTCGGATGATCCTGCGGCATCTTCTCCGGCAACGGAATCTCCTGCCCGTGCGCATTCAGGAAAAAAAGCACACACAATCCTAACAAAATTCGTCTCATACTTCCATTTCTTATTTACGTTTGCTACGTATTTAATACGAAAATAAGGAATTATTTACCTAACTGGTATCAGAAAACCCGTTTTTATTTTCACCGGTACGGACTGCCTTCATACTCCGGACATTCAAGTATACTCAAAAAAGATAGCCTGCAAGCATACCACTTACAGGCTATCACAATCCCCTTTTTTCCCTTTGTATCAGGGAGGCAACTTACGTTTCCCCGTCCCTGCCGGAACTCTTGCTGTACATCCTTGCCATCAAGCTATATATACTTCATACAAGGAGCATTTCCCCATTCAGATACAGTACCGGCAGGTCCCCATAAGTCACTCCACAATGTTCTTGCGAATCTCCCCAACTATCGTTGGATTCATATGGGTATCCGCCCTTTTTCGATGCGAAGATAATTTTTTTATGCTACTATTATAGTTAACACCGCCTATTAAAAGTGTTAAAAATAAAGATTTCATACCATACTTCTGCAAGCCGGCACCAAAGAAGAATATTTATTTTCCCTAAACAAAGCGCTAATTCCGAACAAAGAATTATATTTGCAGAAATCTAACAATTCTGATACTTATGAAAATACTATCTATCCATGATTTGCAAATAATCAGGAAGAGAGCGGAACACCATCTTTCATTGCGCGAAGAAAGTAATGAAAAGGTTTCCGAAAAATGTTGCGGGCTGGCGTCCGGAACAGCACACCTCCAGATTCTTATTTGCGGAGGTACCGGTTGTAAAGCCTCTTCCAGTCAGGGCATCACTGAAAATCTTCAAAAAGCCATTGAAAGAAACGGGATAACCGACAAAGTAGACGTCATCACAGTAGGCTGCTTCGGCTTCTGCGAAAAGGGCCCCATCGTAAAGATCATTCCTGACAATACGTTCTATACCCAAGTCACTCCCGAAGATGCGGAGGAAATCATCAGCGAACACATCATCGGAGGACGAAGAATCGAACGGCTGCTCTACATAAACCCGAAGACCGAACAAACTGTCAGTGACTCCAAACACATGGACTTCTACCGGAAACAACTCCGCATCGCCTTGCGCAACTGCGGATTCATCGACTCCGAAAATATAGAAGAATACATCGCCCGTGAAGGATACTTCGCACTGGCCGACTGCCTTCTCAACAAACAGCCTGCCGACGTCATCGACGTCATCAAACGCTCCGGCCTGCGGGGACGCGGTGGGGGCGGTTTCCCCACCGGCTTGAAATGGGAATTTGCCAGTAAGCAGGTATCGGACGTAAAGTACGTTGTCTGCAACGCCGACGAAGGCGACCCCGGCGCCTTCATGGACCGCTCCATCATGGAAGGCGACCCGCACTCTATTGTAGAAGCGATGTGCATCTGCGGTTACTCCATCGGTTCCTCCAAAGGACTGGTCTACATCCGCGCCGAATATCCGCTGGCCATCAACCGCCTCAAAAAAGCGATTGAGCAAGCCCGTGAATACGGATTACTGGGGGACCACATCCTGGGGACAGATTTCAGCTTCGACATAGAGATCCGTTACGGAGCAGGCGCATTCGTCTGCGGCGAGGAAACCGCCCTCATCCACTCGATGGAAGGCAAACGGGGAGAACCGACCTTGAAACCTCCTTTCCCCGCCGAATCCGGTTATCTGGGCAAACCGACCAATGTGAACAATGTGGAAACCCTCGCCAATATTCCCATTATCCTGACCAAAGGCGCCGAATGGTTCGCCTCCATCGGAACGGAACGCTCCAAAGGCACCAAAGTCTTCGCTCTTGCCGGAAAGATCAACAATGTCGGACTGATCGAAGTACCGATGGGAACTACCCTGCGGGAAGTAATCTACGAAATCGGCGGAGGCATCAAGGGAGGAAAGAAATTCAAAGCCGTACAGACAGGCGGTCCGTCAGGGGGCTGTCTGACGGAGAAACATCTGGATACTCCCATTGACTTCGACAACCTGCTGGCAGCCGGTTCCATGATGGGATCGGGAGGCATGATCGTGATGGATGAAGATGACTGTATGGTATCCGTCGCCCGTTTCTATCTCGACTTTACCGTCGAAGAATCCTGCGGCAAATGTACTCCATGCCGTATCGGCAACAAGCGCCTGCTGGAACTGCTGAACAAGATAACGGAAGGACGGGGCACGGAAAAAGACCTGGACACGCTTGCCACCCTCGGACGGGTGATAAAGGACACGGCACTCTGCGGACTGGGACAAACGTCCCCGAATCCGGTACTGTCTACCCTCGACAACTTCCGTGACGAATATCTGGAACACGTCAGAGACAAGACCTGCCGCGCCAAACAATGCAAGTCCCTGCTGACCTATACCATTAATCCGGAACTTTGTATCGGTTGCCACCTATGTGCCAAGAATTGTCCGGCGGATGCCATCAGCGGCTTGGTACGCAAACCTCATGTCATCAACCCCGAGAAATGTATCAAGTGCGGCATGTGTATGGCACGCTGTAAATTCAAAGCTATTCTTGTCTGCTAAAATCTACTGCTATGGAAGAAAAACAAATTACCCTCCAGATAGACGGTCACTTTATCACCGTACCCGAAGGAAGCACGATCCTCGAAGCCGCCTGCAAAATCGGCATCAACATACCTACGCTGTGTCACATCGACCTGAAAGGAACCTGTATCAAGAACAATCCCGCTTCCTGCCGCATCTGTGTAGTCGAAGTGGCAGGACGCCGCAATCTGGCTCCCGCCTGCGCTACCCGTTGCACGGAAGGGATGGTGGTGAAAACCAGTACCCTACGCGTGATGAACGCCCGGAAAGTGGTAGCCGAACTGATCCTGTCCGATCATCCCAACGACTGTCTCACCTGTCCCAAATGCGGCAACTGTGAACTCCAGACACTGGCACTGCGTTTCAACATCCGTGAAATGCCGTTCAACGGCGGCGAACTTTCTCCCCGCAAACGGGAAGTGACCTCCTCCATTGTGCGCAACATGGACAAGTGTATCTTCTGCCGCCGATGCGAAAGTGTCTGCAACGATGTACAGACAGTCGGCGCACTGGGAGCCATCCGCCGCGGATTCAACACAACGATAGCCCCTGCCTTCGACAGAATGATGAAAGACAGCGAATGTACCTACTGCGGTCAATGCGTAGCCGTATGTCCGGTAGGCGCACTGACCGAACGGGATTACACCAACCGCCTTCTGGACGATTTGGCCGACCCCGATAAGATCGTAATTGTCCAGACTGCCCCCGCCGTACGTGCCGCCCTGGGAGAAGAATTCGGCTTGCCTCCCGGCACACTGGTAACCGGAAAAATGGTTTACGCCCTCCGCGAACTGGGTTTCGACTATGTATTCGATACCGACTTTGCCGCCGACCTCACCATCATGGAAGAAGGTTCCGAAATCCTGAACCGACTGACACGCTATCTGGACGGAGATAAATCCGTCCGGCTTCCGATCCTGACTTCCTGCTGCCCGGCTTGGGTAAACTTCTTCGAGCACCACTTCCCGGATATGCTGGATATCCCTTCTACCGCCCGTTCTCCACAACAGATGTTCGGCTCCATCGCCAAGTCTTACTGGGCAGAGAAAATGGGAATCCCCCGCGAAAAGCTGGTAGTCGTCTCCATCATGCCCTGTCTGGCCAAGAAATATGAATGTGACCGCGACGAGTTCAAAGTAAACGGTGTCCCCGACGTCGATTACTCCATCTCCACCCGCGAACTGGCACGCCTGATAAAGCGAGCCAACATCGGCTTTACCCTCGTACTGGACAGCCCGTTCGACAACCCTATGGGAGAATCGACCGGCGCCGGTGTCATCTTCGGTACGACGGGTGGTGTCATGGAAGCCGCCCTGCGCTCCGTTTATGAAATCTACACCGGACAGCCGCTGAAGAATGTCAACTTTGAACAGGTACGCGGACTGAGCGGTGTCCGGCGCGCCACCATCAACCTGAACGGATTTGAACTGAAAGTAGGCATCGCACACGGACTAGGCAACGCAAGGCACTTACTGGAAGATATACGAAACGGACATAATGAATATCATGTCATCGAAATCATGGCATGCCCCGGCGGCTGCATCGGAGGTGGCGGGCAACCCTTGCATCACGGCAACTCGGACGTTCTCTACGCCCGTGCCAACGCCCTTTACCGGGAAGATGCCAACAAACCTTTGCGCAAATCTCACGACAACCCATATATTCAGAAACTGTATGAAGAATATCTCGGCAAACCGCTGGGTGAGAAATCGGAAATGCTCTTGCACACGCATTATTTCAACAAATCGATTGATTAACTTTAAACAAGTACTATTATGTCAGATATCAAGCTAGCCTGCGATGTGGTGGAACAAGTCAAGACGATTTGCGACAAACACGGGAACAATGCGGGCGAATTAATCAATATTTTGCATGAAGCGCAACATCTGCACGGCTATCTGCCCGAAGAGATGCAACGGATCATAGCCTCCAAACTCAGAATCCCCGTGTCGAAAGTCTACGGAGTTGTGACATTCTACACCTTCTTTACAATGACTCCCAAAGGAAAGCATCCGATTTCCGTCTGCATGGGCACGGCGTGCTACGTACGTGGTTCGGAGAAGTTGCTGGAAGAGTTCAAGCGGGTACTCGGCATCGAAGTCGGAGAAACCACCCCCGACGGAAAGTATTCGCTGGATTGCCTGCGCTGCGTAGGCGCCTGCGGACTGGCTCCGGTAGTGATGATCGGCGAAAAGGTGTACGGACGACTGCAACCGGTGGATGTAAAGAAGATTATCGAGGAACTGGAATAAGTCTCCCCCGCCCTTCAAAAGAGGATGTGACGTATCGGGTATCCGATATGTCACGCATCTTCTTTGGGGTCATATCCCCACTTCACATAAACCGCTCCCCAGGCAAATCCCGCACCGAATGCGGTAAATATCAGATTATCGCCTTTCTTCAGTTTTTTCTCAAAATCCCAGATGCAGAGCGGAAGCGTGCCGGCACTGGTGTTGCCATAACGTTCGATGTTGACCATCACTTTCTCGGACGGTACTTCGAGTCGTTGCGCCACAGCGGTAATGATACGCTGGTTAGCCTGATGAGGAATCACCCAGTCAACCTCTTCCTTAGTCAGATGGTTTCTGGCGATAATAGCTTCACAGGAATCCGACATATTCGCTACGGCATACTTGAACACCGTGCGGCCTTCCTGATAAATATAATGCAGATGATGATCCAATGAATAATAGGAAGGAGGACATACGGAACCTCCCGCTTTTATATGCAGAAAAGGCAGCCCTTTACCATCCGTTCTCAACACCGAATCCATGATGCCGACCTCTTCCGTAGTCGGTTCCAGCATAAAAGCGGCCGCACCGTCGCCAAAGATAGGGCAAGTGGCACGGTCCGTATAATCGATTACGGATGACATCTTATCAGCACCTACAATAATAATCTTTTTATATTTCCCCGAACGGATAAAATTCGCTCCCGTTTCCATCGCATACAGGAAACCGCTGCAAACCGCCTGCATATCGAAAGCGAAAGCATTCTTCAGCCCCAGCCTTTCGCACAAGATAGATGCCGTTGAAGGAAAACGATAATCCGAAGTAGTAGTGGCGACAATGACCAGATCGATATCATCGGGACGACTCTTTGTGCGTTGCATCAACTGCTTGGCGGCCTTACGGGCCATATACGAAGTTCCAAGCCCCTCTTCATTCAAGATATGTCGTTCTTTTATGCCGATACGCCCCATGATCCATTCGTCGGTGGTATCCACCATTTTAGAAATTTCATCATTAGTCAGCACATAATCGGGCACATATCCCCCGACCCCAGTAATTACCGCATTTATTTTATCCATCAAGTCTATTTTCAGAATTACAAAAATGTGATATCTCAAAAAAATATCGGGCGCAAATATACAGAAAAGAGAATGATATACAAGAGAAGAGTACTAGAAATACCAGACACTTTGACCTATGAAAAGAACTTTTGGCTAAAGAACGAGAAGTTTTGACTAAATTTCAGATTCAGCGGAGAGAGCGGGATTCGAACCCGCGATACACTTTTGGCGTATACACGCTTTCCAGGCGTGCCTCTTCAACCACTCGAGCATCTCTCCTTTCAAAAAACTCAATAAACACTAAGAAAACACTCCCGTTTTCGTTTCACAACATCGGAGGCGTCGCCCTCCATAAAAACAAAAAAGCAGCCCAAAAGCTGCTTTTCAGCGGAGAGACAGGGTAATGAACTTATCTCCTTATGTCGCTTTAATTCAACTCTTTATCAATATGTCAATGCCTTAGGGGGTACAATTTAGGTTTCAAAACAGACGTTTATCTGTCGTCCTTTGGCTACTCATTGTCTGCCTAAAACTTCGGTTCAAAGATACTGCTTCTTTTTGAATTAGGCAAATGTCTGAATATAAATATTTCAGCTTAGGTGTAAGGTGCAAGCTATATATATAGATATATACTTGCACCTTACACCTAATTCAGACTTATTACGCAGGCAACCTGTCATTTTGAATGACAACCATATTACGATAGCCAGTCATTTGCAGGAATTGGCAAACAAATGGACACAGGAAGCTAAAACATTGGTATGGTTTGCTGATTCTACACAAGCTATTGCAGCTATAGCCCTAACCGATGAAATTAAACAAACTTCGGCGCAAGCCATATCACAACTACAGGAAATGGGTGTTGAAGTGTATATGCTGACAGGAGATAATGCAATTTCAGCACAAGCCATATCTCGAAAGATAGGAATAAACCATTATAAAGCCGGAGTGTTGCCGAACGAGAAAGCTCAATTCATAAAAGAATTGCAAGCCAATGGGAAAAAAGTAAGCATGGTGGGTGACGGAATTAATGATAGTGCGGCTTTAGCACAAGCGAATTTAAGCATAGCAATGGGGCAAGGCAGTGATATTGCTGTAGATACGGCAATGGCGACCATACTCTCATCCGATTTATTGAAAATACCGGAAACCATCCGGCTATCGCAATTGACGATAAAAACAATTTATCAGAATTTGTTTTGGGCGTTTATTTATAACTTGATTGGTATTCCCATTGCGGCAGGCATATTTTATTCAGTAAACGGATTTCTTTTAAATCCGATGTGGGCAAGTGCTGCAATGGCGTTTAGCTCTGTGTCTGTCGTATTAAATAGCTCACGTTTAAAAAGGAAAAGGATATAACAACTTAATAATCAATTCAAATGAATACAATGATTTTTAAAACGAATGCAAAGTGTGAGGGTTGTCTTGCCAAGATAGAAGAAATATTGCAAGGCAAAATAAGTAGAGAAGAATGGAATTTAGATTTATCTGATTCCAACCGTCCACTGACTGTAGCTTCCGATAAGTTGGCAGCAGATGATGTAGTAAAACTGATAAGTAAAGCAGGTTTCAAAATTGAGCAAATGGAATGAAAGGTATTGCTGACGAAAAAATAAATTATATCAGTACAGGACAAATAATACAGTTATAAGACATAACGATTTATTTTTAACTCAATTAATATTATACATCATGGATTTTTTAGAATTAACAAAAAAGCGTTATTCCGTAAGAAGCTATACTTCCCAAGAAGTAGAGAAAGAAAAGTTGGATTATATTCTTGAATGCGCCCGGTATGCACCGTCTGCCGTAAACAAACAGCCGTGGCAATTTATAGTGATACAAAGTGAATTGCAGAAAAAAAAGCTGCAAAAGGTTTACCCTGCCAAATGGTTTGTGGAAGCCCCCTTATATATCATTGTATGTGCTAATGATTCGGTTGCATGGACACGTCAGTATGATAATAAAAATCATGCAGATATTGATGCTGCTATCACTACGGAACATATCTGTTTGGCAGCAACGGAACAAGGATTAGGAACTTGTTGGGTTTGCAATTTCAATATAGATGAATGCAAACATAGTTTGGGATTATCTGCTAATATTCACCCGGTTGCAATAATTCCTATAGGTTATCCAGCGGATTCAAAGCACAATCCAACAGCCCGCAAGAGCATTGATGAGATAGTAACTATATTATAACGTCATCATGCCATAGAAAGAGAGAAACAGGGAAATTACCCCCGTTTCTCTCTGCTTTTATAATGACCTTATGCCGTTTCTATACTGCTTTAATTCTATTTCACTGCTTTGACGGATTGCAGCATCCAGTTCATTCAATATTCGGACTTTATCATCGGGAATCATACCTACAAAAGGTATTGTATTTGAGACTGTATTTCCCAATAAAGTTGTCCTTATGCTAAGGGCAGAAATAAAGGTTCTCAACTCCAACAGACGTTCCCGCTCCGATGCCTCAATAAATTTACCCTCTTGTATTTCCTGATAAAGTTCCGATTCGGGAAATACGGTCAAAGAAACGAAGTTTATAGTAAAAGGATGTAGCTGATTAAATATTTCAGCCGTATGGATTGCATTCTGCTGTCCTTTCCCCTTTCCCGCAAGCCCTGTCAGATAAACCAAATTATAACGAATATTGGCTTCTTCCAGCTTTCTGCACTGTTCCAATATATCTGCTGCCGTATTACCCTTATTCATTCTTGACAAGGTTTCATCATCTCCCGATTCCGTGCCAATACTAATACTGTCAAACTTTAAATGACGCAAGTTCTTCAGTTCTTCTACACTCTTCGATTTAATGTCTGCTATGCGGGAAAATGTTCCTATTGTTTCGCAATAAGGGAGATACTTCCGAATCAATAACCCCAAATCCAACAATCTGTTATAGCTCAAAGCAAAAGGATTGGCACCAGTCAGAAAGACACGTCTTGCCTTAGGCTGGTATTCCTTAATTATTTTCAAGTCTGATTCAACTTCCGAAACAGGGGATAATCTAAACTTAGTTCCATGATACAGGCTACAAAATTTGCATTTATGATAAGTACATCCTGCTGTTACCTGTAACAGTTGCGAACTTGCTTCATAGGGTGGTCGCCAAATTTGACCGTCAAAGTGCATTTTCTCTATTTCCATACTCTTAATTTTTATAAGTTTCAGTCCTTGCTAAATATTTAGAAAGACCGAAAACTTTGTATATTCAATATATTTAGTTACTTTTGTGCGAACAAAGTTACTAAGATACTTAGTATAAAAAAAGAACTTACCATTAAGTAAGATAGTAACGTAGAGGTAACTATTATTGATTGATAATGAATTAAATAAGAAAAAAAGATGGATGATACTCATTATAGAGAAGCTATTTGTCCTGCCTGTGGAATAATTGACCGTTTCGGAGATAAATGGTCGTTACGCATATTGTTTCTTTTGCATCAGAAGGGGACTTTGCGCTTCAATGAACTATTAAGAAACACTCCGAATGTGTCACAAAAGATGCTTGCTACAGCATTAAAAAAATTAGAAGCCGATAAGTTAGTGAATCGTAAACTGTACCCGGAAATACCACCAAAAGTGGAATACAGTCTTACATCGCTTGGAAAAAGTTTAATGTCGCCCTTAGATGGTATTATTCAATGGGCTTTGGAACATTCCGATGAAATTTTAGAACACCGTCAAAAAACGGAAAAACAGAAGAAAGTATAGAACTTCAATGTTCTATACTCTCCCTTTTATCATCTTGCATTCACATATTTATATGAGGATAACAAAATATTGTTATCTATAATTTTAGAACTCTCCAAATACCAATTTGAGCCAAAAGTTTCACCTATGAAACTGATACCTTTACCAAGCATAACAGGAATAGTGTAAAGGGTCAGACTATCCAACAGTCCCGCTTGAATAAGTGTAGTCAAAAGTTTACCACCACCGACTAACAGCATATCATTATCACTTTTCATTTCATGTACTTTCCGAAGTGGAGCATCTATAAGAAATTCCACTCCACAATCCGGCGTAACATTTGCATCGTGGTGGGAAACTACAAAAGTACGTTTACTTTTATATAACCATCCACCCCAATGCTCAAATAAATAGGTATAAGTATTAGCTCCCATCAGCAAGCAAGTAGCTGTTTCGTATTCTTTTCCAATAAGCGATTTTACATTTAAAGTAATCCAGTCCAGTTCATTGTCCGATGTTGCGATAAAACCATCGAGAGACACAGCAATATGCGCTTTAATTTGTTTCATATTGTTAGGCATTAAACAGTTTATATTTTTACGGGTGACCCGTTTATAATCTTTATTCAAACTGTCCGCAAGTATCTCAAAAAAGAAGCGTGAACTCACACTGCTCCACTACGAGGTACTGGCATACCTAAATGACGAAACAGGCAAGCCCACGCTATGTTAAAACATAGCATAGACATTGCGCTGAAAATCTCGTCATTTTGAAAAGTGCCAGTTTTCGTAGTGAGATATTCGGCGAACGAATATGATATATATAAAGGCAACATCACAGGTTACTGTTCAATCGCCATTATCTTCTATGTAACTTTTGCAAAGTTAGCCAAATCCCTGAAAACTCCTATATACAAAACAAGAAATCCTGCCTTATCTTACGACAAAACAGGATTGAAAGCCATTAGAAAAGAAAAAATTAATCGGTTTTCTCCCGGATTAACTTGTGTACGTCCGTTGCACGGTAATAACACCTGCCATCCAACATAAGGAAAGGGAGTATTCCCTTTTTCCGATAACGGGTCAGTGTTCGGGGGGCTACTTTCAGAAGCAGGCACAAGTCCTGATTATCCAGCAGTTCTTCACCATCCAAACAGTTACGACCTTTTATAACTTTGTCCATCTTCTTGTCCTGCATATCGAACCTGTCCATGATACGTTCCATCCATGCAATAAAATCTTCTCTGTCTATATACATAAGGCTGTCTGATTAAATTAAACCAATCATAAAATAACTTTGGTTTGACGGGTCTTTGATGATAATGTCCCGTTCCCGCATAAAGCGGATATAGCTTTTGGCGGTGCGTTCTTTCACGTCCAAAATCTGTTGTATCTGCTCGCACAGGTCTATATAGGTTATATGTTCCTGCCTGCCGAACACGTCACGGGCAACCCCGACCAGTTCCTTTTCCTTGCGCTTCTCTTTTTCCTCTCGTGGCTTTTCTCCTTTGTAAAGGTGCATCCCGGCTGCTTTATCCCATGCGAACAGCATCAAAGGAACGTCCAACGGGCTACCATCCCTTACTTTCAGGGCTTTTACCACAGATTGTGTGGGTTCTTCGTCCTTTTCGATGGAAAGGATAGTTGCCGCCTTACGTTGTAATTCCGAACCTAAATGCCCTCGCAGCTTCAATCCATTGGGTACAAAATGCAGCACGCAGAGAATACAGGTATTATAAATTCCTGCTAGTCGGTATAGTTCATCTATCACTGCCACACTTTCCACTTCATCATTGGCACTCTTTACAAGGTCGGCGATGCCATCAATAACTACCAACTGGATGCCGCCATACTGATAATAGAATTTATCCATACTTTGTACGATAGCGTGCAGGCGTTCTTTGCGGGACATACCCGTCAGACAGAATGCTTTCAGTTCTTCCGGTTTGTTCGATTGCTTGGCACGTGTCAGCAGGTTACTTACATTTTTGAACAGTTGTACTTCGGACTGTTCCGTATCATAGAGTAATACCGCTTTGTGTTTACTGTTGGCGGCTATCTGTATGCCGAGCGTATCTATTTCCTTATCCGGTTGGCAGATACAGCCCGCTAACATGGCAGCTATATAATTACTCTTTCCTGTTCCCTCGCCGCCTGTAATACCAAACAGGTTTCCTTGTGTCCCTAACGGAACATCTCCGGCAGAAATTATTACCTGCGCTTTTGCCGGGGGATTATTGAAGTCTATTTCGCACGATTTGAGCATAATCAATGTATCACTATATAGGTTATCTAAAAATTCGATAAACAATTTCAGGAAATCTTCACGGGTATTTCCTGCCTTAAAATAATCGGAAATATCTTTTTCCTCTTTTGTTCCAGGAAGCGGTAGAAGTAACCGTCTTATTCCAAATTCTTCCAACTGCTTTTCCTGTTTGCGTGCGCTTTCCTTTCCCGTCTTGTCAGTATCATATAATAAGATGATATGCTTAAAACGGAACGTCAATTTATAAATCAGCGTAGGTGGGATAGTCACCGTTTCACTGTTGAAGCAGATAGCATGAAAACCATGTGCCGCCAATGACATGACATCCTTTTCCCCTCCTGTGATAAACAGTGTATCACCCTTTGCGGGTAGCTGCTCTAATCCGAAACAATAGTTTTCCCCGAAATTGCCACCATAGAGGAAACGGGCTTTCGAGAACGGACGGTACAGTTTTATGTACCGTTTGTTCTTATACCCGTACATCGGTTCTGTTACGGATGAAGTATAAGTGAACGGTGTTCCATCCGCTGTTACGCTCTGAAAGTCCCGTAAGGAACACACCTTATAAAATTCCAATATTTCCGGTGTAATACCATACTGCTGCCAGTACATCAATTCGGCAAGCGGGAATTTCTGTTCCCTGAACTGGTAGGGTTTGCTTTCCTTTTCAGGTGTTTCTTCCGGCATATCATTTATTATATGGGAAGAAGTACAGGTAACTGGTATCGGATTACCTGTTGCCAGTCCCAATCCCAAATCCCGGTCTATGGTTTCCAGTATTTCCACAAAATCCATTGAGTTGTTGCAGTCCAGCCCTTTAAGTTGCCCCACGAAAAAGAAACAATCACCGCTATAACTGTCGTTGCCGAAATCTTTCATCTTATAGATACCACTTCGGCGGTCGAAATAGATGTTACAGGACGCTTTGTTATCCTCATAAAGCGGGTTTAAGAAATTGCGTCCTATCCGCCAGTTACCGGATATGTAATGCTTGAACACGGATAACCCATTATTTGTCCTTTCTAATATTTCTTCTTTCCTTAACATATAGTTGGTGGTTGGTTATCAGGTCATTAATACTGTCCATATCTCGTTTAATCAGGCGTTCTTCCAATAATCGTTTTATTTCTCCAATCTTGTAGAAGTAATGTCCCTTGATATTGGAATAAGTGACTGTCCCAGCTGCCCGCAAGCGTTGCAATGTCCGGTCACTGATTTTTAGAAATGTGCAGACCTCGTAACTATCCACCCAAATTTCATCCTCATTGGTAGTTTCCGCTTCTGTGTGATTAAATATATAATCGGCAATAGCGGTAATCTTGTTGTCTAAATCCTTATAGGCTTTTGACTCAAATGTTATTATCTCCATTTCGCTAACTAATTGATTTGCTGCAAAGATGGCGGGTTTCAAAAGATAAAAATTACAAGGTATAACCAAGTTGGTGAATATTTATTTTTCTCTTTTTCAGTAGCAAAAGCAGGGTGTTATTACCCGAAAATGCCGCATTTCATGTCTAAATCGTATAAAAACAAAAACTACCAAGTTGATAATTACTTGGTAGTTTTTATGTGAACTAAATATCTTTATTACAGTTCATCCGATTCCATTCGCTTTAACAGTTGTTCGATTACTGATGTAAAAAAGGCAGTTCGATTTTTCTTTCTGCTTTTGAGAGTTAGATATGTTCGATAATAATCTCCTAAATCTATATCAAAAGCTGCTTCAATGAAAGCCATGATTTCTTTTATTGTCACATTTCCATTATTGAGTGTTGCAATAGCAACAAGTCCATATCCAAACTCTACTGCATCTGATTTAGAGCCAGTCCATTTCAGATTAAAGTCAGAAAGTGCCGCTCGTATTTTAGATATTTGCATTTTCCTGTCTAACAATTGTAATTGTCTATTGAGATATATTCGTAGCATTTCATTCGACAAAATTTTAGCTACTTTGTAATCATATCCAGTAGAAAAGGCTGGGTCTTTATCTAAAAATGCGCTATCAACACACAATCTGAAATTCGCTTTATATCGAACAAAGTAATAAGAATCTAAGTGGGTTGCTTTCGAACGATAATATTGGTAGAAATCAAGATTTTGGTCAAAGAAATATTTCAAATTATCCAATTGGCAATGAAGATACTCCCGTTGTACATCATCACTGCCAATCGGACGCTTCATCTCAATTCTTGTTATTTTGTAAAAGTATAAATACCGACTAAGAATGTCTGGCTTTATATCTTTAAAGAAATGAATTTCTTCTTCTTCGTTCTGAAATTCATATTTTACAGTCATGCTCCGCAAGTTATCGAATAAAGGTCGTATGACATCTATCATATGCAAAGCATCCTCCACGCAGACATTTTCATCAATACCAAGCAACTCCATTTCTTCATTTATTCGATGCAATATTTCATTAATATAATCTTGCATGATTGAATTTCGTTATAATCAGAAATTTGCATTTCGGGGTGTACGTGGAAACGGAATAACATCCCGAATGTTTGTCATACCTGTAATAAACAGCATCAATCGTTCAAAACCCAATCCAAATCCTGAATGGGGAACAGTGCCAAATTTGCGTGATTCAAGATACCACCACAGTTTTTCGGTATTCATATTCAATTCTTTCATTCTCTGCAATAATTTTGTATAATCGGCTTCCCGTTCAGAACCTCCTATGATTTCCCCAATTTTCGGAAATAATACATCCATTGCACGAACTGTTTTCCCATCTTCATTTTGTTTCATATAGAATGCTTTTATCTCTTTAGGATAATCTGTAACAATCACAGGGCGGCGAAAATATTCGTCCACCAAATGACGTTCATGTTCAGCACATAAATCAATTCCCGATTTTACAGGGTAATCAAACTGACGCCCGGATTCTTGTAAAATCTCTATAGCTTTAGAATAAGGCAAACGCATAAATTCATTATTTGCAACGAAATGTAATTTATCCATTAAACCATTATCTACGTTGTCATTTAAAAAAGCTAAATCACTTTCGCAATTTTCAAGTGCATAACGGATTAGATATTTCAAAAAGTCCTCTGCCAAATCCATATTGTCGTTAATATCATTAAAGGCAACTTCCGGTTCAATCATCCAAAATTCGGAAAGATGACGGAATGTATTTGAATTTTCTGCCCTAAAAGTCGGGCTAAAGGTGTAAATTGCCCCCAATGCTAACGCACCGAGCTCGCCCTCTAATTGTCCCGAAACTGTTAAATTGGCTGGGGAACCGAAAAAATCATCTTTTAATTCCGTTTTGATTTCAAAGAGTTCTCCTGTTCCCTCACTATCCGATGTTGTTATTATAGGAGTATTGAAATAGAAGAATCCTCTTTCATTGAAATAACGATGTATGGCAAAAGCCATATTATGACGCATACGAAATATTGCACCAAAAATATTTGTGCGTAAGCGTAAATGAGCAATATTCCGCAAAAAATCTAACGAGTGTTCTTTCTTTTGTAAAGGATATTCCTGTGGGTCGGCAGTGCCATATAAAACTATATTTTGGGCTATTATTTCTCCATGCTGCTGATTTCCAGTAGATAGTGCAAACATACCATCTACCCGAATGGCACTTCCGGTAGTTACCAATTTAAGAAAATCTTTTTTTATCTTTTCATGTTCAGCCACAATTTGCAGATTATGAACAGTTGAACCATCATTTATTGCAATGAAACTAATGTTTTTACTTTGTCTATGCGTTCGTACCCAGCCGTTTACACTTACATTAATATTATAAGTAGTTGTTTTCAATAAATCAATTATTCTTATTTTCATAAAGTCATAATATTATAGTTTACAATGCCATTTCATTAATAAATATGGTAAGGGAGTTATTCGAGAGGAACTGGTTATTTATGAATAAGTCATAATTCAACTCAATATGAATATTGTTATCACTAATTGTAGGATGGTAAGACAATGTTTTGATTTTTACATTGAGTTCTCCATCTGTATTAATATAATCAGATTCCGTACATTCTCCCTCTATGAAAGACATTTCAGAGAACAAACTCCCACTTCGGTATAAACAAACAGATTTATTACTGATTACCAATTTGTTTTCAATGATATGTCCACCTTTACATAGTTCTCGATATTCAACAATATGCAGACCATTAACAATAGAATATTTTCCAATAGCATTAGTCACTATCTCGTCAAGATAATCAGCATATTGTTGAACACCTTTTACTATAACTCTAATATCTGCTTTCATTAGATAGATTTTATAAATGTGGCAGATTTTCACGATAGCTTCTCAAATAAGCTTCGTCTTGCTCTGCTATTTGTTGTTTTAGAAAAGCAATCATTTTTTGTTTATCTGTTTTCAAATTGCCTCTAACCTGAATTAAGTTGGACGCCCCATCCGTTACAAATCGAGCATCAATTTTAAGATTTTCAATCAAAGTCTTCATTTCCTCCAACTTCTCAATTTCAGTTTCTTCTTTCCAGTTACCAGCCTGTATTTCCTTATACAGTTCCGAAGTCGGATAAATTGTAAGCATTGAAGATTCAATTATTTGCGGATGAAGCTGGTTGAAGATTTCTGCTGTTACCTTTGCACCAATCTTGCCTTTTCCACTACCATAAATTCCTGTCAAATAAAAGAAGTTATAGGTAATATTTGCTTCTTCCAATTTCTTACATTGCTCAATGATGTCCTTTGATAGAAATCCCTTTCTCATGAAAATCAAAGATTCATCATATCCGGTTTCAACTCCGATTGTAATTCCATCATATCCGAGTTCTCGCAATTCTTTTAATTCTGTAACAGATTTAGGGGTAATGTCCGTAATTCGTGCAAAACACCCTATACTCTGACAAGCAGGGAAGTATTGATGTACCATTTTCGCAAGTGTTTTAAGCTTATTCACACTAAGCACAAATGGGTTTGCGCCTGTGAAAAACACCCTTTGTGCGTGTCTATAATAATAACTTGCTTCCTTTAAATCCGATTTTACCTCTTCAATTGGTGATAGCCTGAATTTGAAAGGTAAATCTTCGTATAAAGTACAAAATTTGCAGGAATGGTGAGTACATCCAGCTGTTACTTGAATGAGCATTGAGTATGCTTCGTAAGGCGGTCGCCAAATAGTTCCAGTGTAGTGCATAATTCTTTTTTTATTAGTTAATAATGTATTGTTAAGACACCAAACAAATATACCAATGCGGTAAACATGATATATTAAGTATCTTTTTCGATTGCAAAGATATAAATACACTTAGTATAAAAAAAGAAGTTACTTAAACGTTAGACAGTTACAAAGAGGTAACTATTTTTGCGTATCAGATAGTTACGTGCGAAAAGAAAATAAAAAAAGATGGGAATGGTATATTTATAGGGTGATGTAGAGAAGATTTATAAAAAGCACCCGGTGTCCCTCCGGGTGCTTCAACCACAAAAATTTCAATTATAAATCTATCTATAATGAAACTTTCTGTGGCAAATATAATGATTTCCATCTTATTTCTTCGGTTTGCCTTTCTTTTCAGGAAACACGAAAGTAACATTAAACTGTTCGTCAAAGGCAAGTGAAGCGTCAAAGACTTTGCCGTTCTTGCTTTTAAAGCCTTTGATTAGCCCGGTTTTCCCGGTAGTCACCAGTTCGGTAATCTGTTTGTCCGTCAGTTGCATGTCGCTCTTGTTGCGGAAGATGGTAACGGAACAATTCACATTGGAACATTTGGCGACTTTCGGATAGAAAAGGATGCGTCCTGTTTTACATTTCGGGCAGATACAACCACTACCCGAAGCGAAAGAAAGCTGAACGTCCAAAAGTTCAGCCGTGATTTGCCGTGCATATACTTCGATACCTTTGCGGAACGTGTCGGGGTTCATTTCCCCGCTTTCTATTTTGGCAAGCGTGTTTTCCCACATACCCGTCATTTCAACGTCTGCTATCTTCTTGTCCCGGATGATGTTGTAAACGGCAAGTCCCTTTTCGGTCGGGAAAAGGTTCTTTTTCTCCCGGACGATATACTGGCGGGAAAACAGCGTCTCGATGATGGCTGCCCGTGTTGCGGGTGTGCCTATACCCGTATCTTTCATGCTGGCTTTCAGGTCGGCGTTTTCCAGTTCCTTACCCGCCGTTTCCATTGAAGAAAGCAAACTGCTTTCCGTGTGCAACGGCTTGGGCTTGGTCTGTTTCTCCAGTAATTCAATATCGGAAAGCGGTAAACTATCTCCGTCCTGCATGGCGGGCAAAGTGGTGTTATCTTCCCAGTCCTCTTTATCGCCAAATACGGTACGCCATCCGGCGGACTTGATTATAGAGCCTTTGACCGTGAAAAGCGCCCCTTCACATTCCAGCGTTACACTGGTAACGTCTTTGACGCATTTTTCAGAAAAAGCTTCCAACATCCGTCCGGCTATCAGTTCATAGATTGCCTGTTCGTCCGTTTCCAGTTTACCGGGCAGGTTTTCCGTTACTATCAGGGCGTGGTGGTCTGTTACCCTGCCATCGTTCACGGAACGGGAATTTAAGGCTTTGCCTTTTATCCCGGCGGCATATCCGGCAAAACGGGCGTATTGTTCCAAATTAACAAGACGTTCCGGGATTTCCTCGAACACGTCTTGTGAGATATAACGGCTTCCGGTTCGGGGGTAGCTGATTAGTTTACCCTCGTATAACTTTTGTGCGATGGATAGGGTTTTGTCTGCGGAAAAATTCAGTTTCGTATTCGCTTCTTTTTGGAGTGAAGTTAAATCATAAAGCAAGGGCGGTTCTTGATTCACTTCCTTACGTTCTACGGTTTTCACCTGTACCGTTTCCGCATCCTTTATCCTTTGCAGCGTGTCGATGGCGGGCTGCTGCATATCGTACTTTTCTGTGGATAGTGCCGTAAAAGTTACATTTTCCTTAGTTGTCTGTAATTTCAGTTGCCAATACTTTTGCGGGATAAAGTTCTTATTCTCTAAAAAGCGGGTACATATCATCGCCAACGTGGGCGACTGTACCCGTCCCAAAGAGAAAATACCTTGTCCGGCTGCCACGCTTAAAGCCTGTGTACCGTTAATTCCTATCAAATAATCCGCTTCGCTGCGTGCCTGCGCCGAAAGGAAAAGGTTATCATACAGGCTGCCGGCTTTCAGGTTTTGCAATCCCTCACGGATTGACTTGTCTGTAAGGCTGCTTATCCATAAACGGACAAAGGGCTTGTTGCATCCGATATACTGGTAGATGTACCTGAATATAAGTTCTCCCTCTCTCCCTGCATCGGTGGCGACAATTATCTTATCCGACTGGTCGAATACGTCTTTGATTACCTTTAGTTGTTTCAATGCGCCGGGGTCAGCCTTGTACCCTTTTTCCGCTTTCACTTGTCGGGGTGTAAGTTGAAAACTATCCGGGATAATAGGCAGACTTTCCCGGCGGAAACTCTGTATGCCGTATGCTTCCGGCATTGCCAAACCGACAAGATGGCCGAACGCCCAGGTAACGAGATACCCGTTACCTGAAAGATAGCCATCCTGTTTTTCATTCGCTCCTAAAATACGGGCAATGTCCCTTGCCACACTTGGCTTCTCTCCGATTACTGCAATCATTCTAATTTTGATTTTAATTGTTCCACTTCTTTTTGTCTTAGGATTTTCCGGTCATAGTAGATGTGGTAGCCATCTATATAATATTGTCGGTTCTGCTCGTCTATGGCTTTCCAGTCTGTTTTGTAACAGACAAGGGTAAACAGGGAGAAACCGACAACCGGAATAAGGATTAACACCGTTATCATCTTTTGCGTCCCCTGCTCTGTTTGGGTTTGTCCGTCTGCTCCTGCTTCTCCTTTTTATCCTGCTTGGTCTTTTGTTTTTCAGTGGGCTTGTCCTGACCCTTTTTCAAGGGTTCTTTCACTTTCTTGGTAGCTTCGTTGGTCTTGCCCTCCGAATTGACCGCTACCTGTGTGCGGTTCTTGTTGGCAGGGGTAATTTCTTTCACAGCGGAACGGTCAAAGCTGGGATTGTCACTGTAAAAGCCTAACTTCTTCTTATCATGGTTCACCTGAATATAAGCATCATATTCGACCCCCCGCTTGTCTTTCAGCCCGGCAACAAAGATGGTTTTGTCATTGACTAAATCCTGCTGTTGCTGGTGGGATAGCTCTATACCTGAAATACTCTTGGGTATGGTTACACCGTCATTGGTGACAAGGCTGTTTTGCTGTTCCTGTTTCTGCCGTTGCTCCTGTGATTGTTTGGCATTGGGATAGATAAATTCCAGACTTTTCTTGTCGGCATTGACCTGAACAGTTGCGGAAAAGGGATTTTTACGGTTGGAAATCATATTTTCAAGGAATACCCCTTTTCCCTCCCGTAAGGCTTGCTGCTGTTCCTTGTTCAGTTTGACACCCTTTATTTCATCAGGGATTTGGACGCTGCTTGCACGCATGGAAACCAGTTCGTTCGTTACCTTATCCACACTGACGAAAGAGGGTATCATTTCTCCCGTGATATAGTTTTTCAGGTTTACTATGCGTCCCATATTGCCCGTTTCAAGAAGATTGGCTTTATCCTCTTTGGAAAATTCATGTCCGAAAAATGGACGTTCGAGTTCCGGCTTTTGTCGGATGCCGTGTATAGCCAAAACTACATTCCCGTCTTTGTCGTGCCGGAAAGATAGGCGTGCATCCATCTTCATAATGGCGGAATTGTAGTTTCCCGAAATGGTGAACGCTCCGGGTGACTTATAGCCCCTTAACATGGGTTCTAAAGCCTTTGCCTTTTCAAGCTGTTCTTTGGATATACCGAAATTCTTCAAGGCTTCCCAGTCCACTTTATCCGGGTCAATCACATACTTGCTTTTGTCGGGTTGCTGCGGTGCTTGTGCCGTTGCTCCCGCTTCTTTGGCTGGTTGCTGCCCGTTTTGGGTTTCCTGATGCCCTTTCTTGGCTTCCTGCTTCACGGTTTCAGATGTCACCCGGTAACGCTCTATGCCCGCTTCATTTTCCGGCGTAGGGTTGTTGAAGTTCTCCCTGATTATCGGCTCGATTTTGGGAAGTTCCAACTTTGGGATTTTGAAGAAGTTGAAGCGGGTCGGGTTCTTCAACTGGTTCATCATGTTGGAAAAGAAATTGGAAAAGAAATCGCCGTGACGGTCGAATTTCAAAAGTTCGCTGTTGTTCTCCGGTGGTACGGTTTGAAGTTCCCCGTTTTCATCCACGCCTTTTACTGCGCTGATTGTCTTTTTCTCCTTATCCAATACAAGAAGAATATCCATCATCTGCTCGTCAGTGGTGGATTGGTTGGCTGTGTTTACATCCATAATGTTTTGAATTTTAGTGAATAAATAAAATTATCGGAAGTAAAAGTAAGAATGAAATAGAGTATATTTAAGGATTTGGGAACGGGTGGCTTCATTAGTCCTCATATGTCCTTATTTGTCTTAGTTCTTTAAACTCAAATAAAAAAAGCCACTATATCGTGGCTTCAAAATGTTATTCAAAAATTTTATTGAGGGATAAATCCTTTTCTACCAACTTCTGACCCGGTAAATATTATGTGATTTATTTTATCACTAATATCCGTAGGCGGTTCTTCGTTTTCAAGAATTATTATTTGATTTCCAATTCTACTATCGGCCAAATACCTGTAGAATTCCATTGCAACATCCATTGAAATACCTTCACCCTCAGCTTTAGGCTTTCTATATGTTACCAAAGGAGAATCAAGAATTGGCGTACCTAAAGAATAATCTGATTGAGAAATTAATTCTTGTAACGCTATAATAAAAGCAGAATATGTAATAGCACGCAATCCCTTCCCTTCTAAAGCCCTATCTTCTCCTGATATAACGAAATCTTTTTTATCTTCGCTATAAGCAACACTTGAGATATTTGGATAATGACAACTTTCTAAAATATTTTTAATATATTCTGACAACTTAGTTGTTGAAGCTGTTGTTAAATCAATAGCGAACTTACCTTGTGGAGAAGTTATTGTAGTGCTGATTTTATTTTGAAGTTTCAGATAAAAGTCTAATTGGCTTCGCTTTTCCTTTACCTGTAACAAATATTCTTTGTGATTATTGAATTTTCTAATTGATTCTGAAATATAATTTATATCTCTATTAAGTATATTGTTAATATCATTATCAACAGCAATAATATCATTTCTTATTTTCCTTATTTCAGCATCTAGTAAATCTCTTTCTTCATTAATTATCTCTTGAGATTTATATAATTCACTAATTAACAAAGATATTTTTTGTGATTCTATTTTACATGATTCAGCAATAGAAGTTATCTCTTTTTCTGAAATTTCTACATCAACAACTAAATTAGAACATAATGGACATTTTTTCTCTGTACTATCAGATTCTACAAATAGAAAACAACTTTCTATCGTTGCTTCTAATCTTTCTTTATCGCTAATATATTGTTTATGCAATATATCTGAGCGAAAAGATAATTCTGATAGATTTTTAAACTTAGACTCTATTTTAGATAAGTAACTCACAAATGTGTTTTTTTTATCATATAGTTCTTGAATAGTTTTATTTAATTCTCTATGTTTAAGGTATAGAGCTGTTAGATTATTGTTGGTTGTTTCTATTTCTTTATCTACGTCATATTTCAAATCATTCTCTTCAATAGAATGATTTATATTAGAGATGAATTCTTTTAACAAGTCTATTTTTCCCTTACGCTGCGTTATCTCTTTTTCACTTATTTGTTCAATAATATTATTATCATCACAACCCGTCACTATTAACTTCAAAGCGTTTATCTCTTCAGTCGCTTTTGAGTATTGTCCACTGACAATTAATGAATCTTTTGTTATAATTCGTTCTTCATTAATCATGAGATAACGAACAACATCCCTATATGATATTTCACGAGTTTTACCTTTCGCATTCGTTCTTATTTTTTTCCCATACAAATTATTTAATCCTAATAAAAAAGCTGAAATCGTTTTTTCATTTCTTGGTTCATGTTTTCTTTTTAAAAATTCATATTCTGTAGATAATCCTATATTATCAACTTTTTCTTTATATAATTTAAAATCTCCCCCCTTAAAATCACTTTCGAGAGTGTAATATATTTCATGGTTATTAATTTTAATTTCTAAAAATATATTTGAATATAATCTAGCTTCCTTTATATCTCTTGCTTTCTTAGAGGAACCTAACATGTAATTTATACACTCAAAAATATAACTTTTACCAGTATTTGTTGGACCAGTTATAATATTCACTCCTGATTCCAATTGAATTTCAGCAGATGGTAAAGAATTTCCTTTTAACTTAAGCTTTGTGATAATAAACCCACATCCCATATTATAATAAAATTTGAAGGTCAAACTTGTTTTTAAAACTCTCTATATTCTCTTTTAGTAGAAGTTCTATTTCTCCTATAGTTAGTTGTGAATAATTATTCACAACCCACCGTACTTTCTCTACTAGTTTATAATAATATGATGACGTATGAGCTTCTAAAAAAGGAGTAGCAATTTCACTTGCTTGATATTTGATACCCTCCAGCGAATATACTCTTTCTATTAAATTATATGAGAGTAACAATGTTAGTCCCTCCTCTATAATTGCTCTTCGAACAAAAATCTCACCTATTCTATCAGGTACTGGTGGATGTAAACTCTCTATTTCCGACCGAATATCCCCTGAGTGAACAGATAAATAGTCTAGATATATGAGATGTTGTGTATCAAATGAAGATGGAAAAGCTTCATTTAATATACACAACATTCTTAATGCTGTTTCCACTTTATTATTGAATGGATGTATTTTTTCTATATTATTCTTCATCAATCCAAGTTATTTTAGATTCATTTACAAGTTGATGACAAACACCACTTTTATCATTTACAATACTAACATCCTTTAATGGATTAGAAGCTATACACAAATTTCTAGCTTGTGTCTCTACTTCTTTTACCTTAGCAAACCCATTAGTTTTTTTTTCTTCTACCAAGTCAATAACCCCATCATATATCTCCTGTTGGAAATCCTCAAATGTCCCTACTGGCAAATTATCTCGTGAAAAATTCCTTAATTGTTCTGCACAATGAAAACTCAATCTAGCTCTTTTAAAATGTCCGACATAAGAACTATCTTTTAAATCAGTTACAGACTGAAAATTATTTTGTTCTGAATTGTAAGCCAACAATAATTGCTTTATATATCGATTTTCATAAGGTAATGGAGAAGATGGTATTTGAGTTTCATCCAATTTTTCTCTTGCTGGCAAACCACCTCCAAATCGAACTAGATGATTAGGATGCCTTTTATGTTCTTCTACAATATCTTTAACTGCAATCTTTTTAAAAATATTATAATTGAAATTTAAACAATAATTTAGAAAATCATCTTTTAACTCTACCACCTCTGTATCTGTAATTTTATTTTTGCAATACAAATCCCAGTTTTCCAGAACTGCTTCTTTTAATTTATCTGAACATAATAAAAGTTTAGACAAAGATGTTCCACATCCTTTAGGAGATATAAAATAATAATTTTGCGGTATAGGATAGTCTTTCTTATAAGTATAATATAAAATTTTTCCAAATTCCTTATAAACTTGCGTTGGGGTTAGGGCTTGGTCATAATGTTTACATTGAAAACAGTCCCAAGAATAACTATCCTGAGTTTTGTTTATATATGCTACAACATCACGACCTTTATCTCCTGCACCTCCTAAACGTTCAATCTGAACATATTTAGTTTTCTTCAAATCCAACCATTCTTCAATAAACTCTTCCCATTCATTAGGTGAGAAGAATTCCACTCTTTTTACAGGTAGAATTCTACTACCGTAATTGATTTGATTAGCAGTTACATAATATTGCATAAATAAAGTTTGCGATATTTTTTATGGATTATCACATTTATTGCAAATATATCTATTTTTATTGAATTCTATATCAAAATTTTCTTTTAAATTATCAGATTATACCACATTCTCCTTAATTAAATGACATAATTCAGGGTCATTCTTTATCCGTTCCATTTCGTCTGTGACAATCTGTTGGACTTCCTGCTTGACCCGGTTGTAATTTGCCTGTATTTCTTCCTGCATCCGGTCGTTCCCGTCCTCGTCCCTGAAATCTATGATTTGGGGCAACTTCTTGTAGTTGGCTGTTTCCCGTTTCACCTTATCATTATCCACCACAATTTCGCAATGAAAAATCTTCTGCTCGATGCGTTCATCGAAGTTGTCACTGACCGCACCCACGAATATACCCTGTGTTAAGTTGGATATTTTACTGGGTGGTATCAAGTTATCCATCTGCGTGCTGATAGAGGTTGATTTGTCATTCCGGTTAATAGTCATGCTTTGCCGTTTTTGCAGTACCTTTCCGAAACGGTCTGAAAGCGTTTTTGCCGTTTCAGAAACCACCTGACCGGAAAAGATATTACCCACTGTATTTTCAATTACTTTGCTTTCCTTGTCCCCATAATCCCGGCGTAACTGGCTGAAATCCTGAAAGCCCAAACAGACCGCTACCTTGTTGCTTCGTGCTGTTGCTATCAGGTTATCCAGTCCCCGAAAATAGATGGTTGGTAATTCATCAATGATTACCGAACTTTTTAGTTGGTGCTTTTTATTTATCAGCTTCACGATACGGGAATTATACAGACCCAAAGCACAAGAATAGATATTTTGGCGGTCGGGATTATTGCCTACCACCAATATCTTAGGTTCTTCCGGATTGTTTATATCCAGTGAAAAATCATCACCTGTCATTACCCAATACAGGGCGGGTGAAATCATCCTTGAAAGCGGGATTTTAGCACTTGCAAGCTGCCCCTGCAACTGGTCTTGGGCATTACTTTCCCATGCGTCCATGAACGGTGAAAGGTAGTTTTCCAGTTCGGGATAACTGGTTAAAATAGTGAACGTATCGGCATATTTCTTGTTCAGGAACTCGATGGCGTGCGGGAATGTACAATACTTACCACCCTGATAGATTTTTAAAAACCAAATGATGGAAGCCAGCAGGATAATCGGGCTTTCCACAAAGAAATCGCCCTGTTTGGTTATCCAAGAGCGATTCAAATTTAACATGATTGTGTAACTGGCTTCGTATGCGTCCGAAATATCTGTCATGAATGCCGGATTTATCGGGTTGCATCGGTGACTTTTTCGTGGGTCGTCAAAGTTAATCATGTAGAATTTAGGTTTTACCTTATACCCGTCTAAATGACCCAATAAGTGATTGTAAGCTATCTCTGAAAGGTCAGGGAATTTATAGTCATAAATATAAACAGCAAAGCCTTTTTCGATTTGCTGTTTGATGTAATTATTGACTATCGCATACGACTTTCCCGAACCGGGCGTACCCAATACCATGCTTGCCCTGAACGGGTTTACAATGTTTATCCAGCCGTCATTCCATTTCTTCTTGTAGTAGAAACGGGTCGGCAGGTTGATAGAATACTCGTTTTCTATCAGGCGTGTTTCCTGTGCAAAACTTTCATTCTCGGTATTAAACACATCATCCATCAGGTTATTTTTGAGCAAGCGGGAAATCCATACTCCGGCAGCAAGTAGCGAAAGATACCCGGCTGTCATGGTAAAGATATACAATGCCGTGTTTGCCGCCAGTGGCAAGGGCAGAGCCAGCAACCACCAGTTCAGGAAAAACAGGATAAAACCGATAGTGAGGAACAGATAAATTTTGTTCCATGTGATTTTTTCCTCTTTCACTCCCTTTGTACCCAAACAGGAAAGCGCAAGGAATACCACTGAAAAGAGTTTGGTGTACAGGATATTGGAGAACAGCCCGGCGGTACGCTGGAAGTTGAGCAGGATTTTATCGACTACGCCGATATTGATACCCCACTCCCGGAACGACTGGTAACAAAACCAATAAATGTTTATTACTACAAATAAAATACTGATTGCCCGCATAAAGTCCATGACTTTTGCAAGTCCTCTTAAATCATCTTCATTCTGCATAATTGAAATTTCTAAGGATTACTAAATACGTTTTTGTTTCTTCTTCTTTTTCTTCTTTTTGGGTGGTGGAACTTGTCGGTTGTCGGGTGGCGTATCGTCCCCACCGGATAACAGGCTGAACAGTCCCGCAATGGCATTACCCGTGCCCTCTGAAAGTTGTCCGACCTGCTGGTGCGGATGGCTTTCTTCGGGGGAATACTCCCGAACGTCCTGTTTGCTGTTTCCCGTCAAAGTACGGGAGCCGGAAAACAGGTCATTGAACACATTGGCGGAAAAGTCCTTTCCCAACCGAGAACCGTTCAGGACGGTACGGCTTTCGTGGTCGATAAATGTTACACCGTATATCCTGCCTGTATCGTTCTGCCGGAAAAGAACATCTATGCCTTTTGCTTTCAGATCTGCAACCAACTGTTCCCGGTTGTGGACGGATTTCATCACTGCGCCGACCGTCCGGCGGGTGCGTTCTTTCAGGTTCTTGTCCTGAATGTCCTTTGCCGATTTCTTGATACGCCGCTGAATGGCTTCGTAACCTACCGACTTCCCCAAAGAGGAAGATTTGAACGGGTTTCCCTGCTTTTCTCCCTTGTCATTTGTCGCCGAATAGACAATGCCGTTATAGGGTTTGCCGTTCACTTCCCCTTTCACTTCCTCCGCCTGTACATTATATATAGATAGCAACGCTTTGTATTCCGTGAAACTCTGGAAACGGTAACAACCTGCAATGGCTTTCACCGTATTGGATAACTGGTGCTTTACGTCCCCTGCCCGGTAGTCCACCTTTTTAAGTTCGGGGCGGTCGGTTGCCTGTTTCTTCTCTGCCGGATGCAGCCCGTACTTCTGTTCCAGTTCACGGGTGATTTGCTTGCTGCGGATATGTTCGAACTTATCGTTTATCTTCTTACCCGTTTCATCCACCCGGATGGAAACGATATGTATATGATGCCTTGCAATATCTTCGTGCTTGTAAACCATATACGGCTGATTGCCGTACCCCAACTTATCCATATATTCTTTGGCTATATCCGCAAGCTGGCTGTCGAAAAGTACATCATCCGGGTGCGGGTTCAGGGAGATATGGATAATCGGTTTTTCCGTTTTCAGGTCTGCGGGCAGGTGCATATCGAAGCATTCCATACAACGCCGGATGCTGAAATTTCCATCCTCGCTTTCAAACATACGGTTGCTTAAAAGTACCTTTCCCTGCTCTTCATCCACCTTGTTTTGATTGTAGGAAAGCGCACCGAACAGGGAACTGCCTACGCTTATCTTTGCAACCATCTTGTTTCAAACTCACGGGTCAGTTCAATAATTTGGCGGTTCAGATTGGCAAGTTCCATCGTTGCCTTTTCCAGTTTATAGAGAAATGCGAGAGCTTTCTTCTCTGAAAAATTGGTATTGAGAGCCTTTACCACCTGATTATAATTCACGGCGATACCTCTGTACTGGGAATATAAAGCGGTCAGCCGGGTATAATATTCTACTGCCGCCTTGTCTATTCTAATAACCTTGAACGGCTCGCCGAAGATGCGGGCAGTAATAAAATGCGCTTTCGTGCGCATACCGGACTGGTCGAACAATGCCAAAAAGCGGGCGTGGTCTATCGCATTGAAGCTGATAGAGTACCGGAACACTGCCGGGTCTGCTTTGGGCTTGCGTCCTGCGCCACCCGGACGGGGCGCATTTTCATTTTTCTGTTTCATGCTACATTTTTTTTAAAGGGTTACGACTTCGGAGTGACCCATGTCCCGGCTTCGTCCAGGCAAGGCGTTCAAAGCTGCTGAAAGAATTTCAAGCTGCTTTGAACACACCTTGCTATTTGCCAGTGCAAATAAAAATCCATCTACCGATGGATTGGAGTTAGCGGATATTGGAACGCTCCCGGCGGCGGGGGTTTAGTTAGCCTGACCGATACCTTTCGGTTGCAAAGTAACGGGTATTAAAAATACTGTGAAATAGCGGGTTATAGGACAAATGAGGACAAACGGGGACATTTGAGGACACCTTTCAAAAGGGACTACTTTTCTACGTTTATTTGTCCCGGATTTAAGAAAGATAGCAATATGGATAGATAGAAATATGTATCGGCAAGCGGACGGAAAGAAAGCGGTTTTGAAAACTTGAAAACAAGATTTCAAGATTGCAATCTTTCAAGAAAGCAGGAAAGCAAAACGGATGGAATGATTGAAAGCAAACAGTCTGCAAAGAAAATAAACTGTCTTTGTGGAATGAATGAAAACAAAGAAGCAAGAAAGAAAACAATCACTCCGGCTTTCGAGCTTTCAACATGGAACGAAAGAAAAACATCCGTCAATCTGAACGGATGGAATGAAATAAAGATGTATCACAATAATTCAAAATGACAATGAAGAAAGAAACCTTGTATGTGGCTTTCTCCACCCAAAAAGGCGGGGTCGGCAAAACAACGTTCACCGTCTTGGTGGCAAGTTACCTGTATTATCTCAAAAGGTATAACGTGGCGGTTGTGGATTGCGATTACCCGCAACATTCCATTTCCGCCATGCGCAAACGGGATGCCGAACAGGTAAACGGTGATGATTATTACAAACGGCTTGCCTTTCACCAGTTCAAAACACTGGGAAAGAAAGCATACCCGGTGCTTTGCAGTTCGCCGGACGAAGCGATAAAAACGGCGGATGAATTTCTTGCGTCTGCCGGGATGGATTACGATGTGGTCTTTTTCGACCTGCCCGGAACGGTGAACAGTGAGGGCGTTATCAACTCCCTTTCAGGAGTGGATTATATTTTCACTCCCATAGCCGCCGACCGGGTGGTATTGGAAAGCAGCCTTTCCTTTGCAGTGGCTATCGACAAACTACTGGTAAAGAATGAAGCGTGCCGACTGAAAGGGCTGCACCTGTTTTGGAACATGGTAGATGGACGGGAAAAAACAGACCTCTACACCCTGTATGAGCAGACCATCGGGGAACTGGAACTACCCCTTATGAAAGTATTTATCCCCGACACCAAAAGGTTTAAAAAGGAACTGGATGCACAGCGTAAAACCGTGTTCCGTTCTACGCTTTTTCCGGCGGACAAACGGCTGGTAAAGGGCAGCAACATGGAAGAACTGATAACTGAAATCTCATACCTTATAAAACTATAACGATATGGCAAAGCAAAACGGCAGGAAACCGCAGATTGACGAGGATTTTATGAAAGAGATTATTTCACAGGGCTTACCCGTGAAGAAACAGGAAACGCCATCGGTAACGGTGAAACAGGAAATAGAAACACCGGATAAACCGGATGATAAAACGGGTTCAGTGGAAACAGTGGATAAACAGGTAACGGCAAAGGAAGAAAAGGCAGCGAAAGAACCTGCCCGCCGGAAAAAGAACGCTCCGGGCGACTACCGGGAAACCTATTTCATGCGGGTGGATTTGACCGACCGCCAGCCGTTATACGTCAGCCGTGCCACACACGAAAAGCTGATGAAGATTGTAACCGTTATTGGCGGACGCAAAGCGACCGTGAGCAGCTATGTAGAAAATATTCTGCTCCGGCATTTCGACCAGTTTCAGGATGAGATAAACGAACTGTACGAAAGCAAATTTGAAAAGCCGTTCTGATATGTTGAAGTGGTTGATTATTGGAACGCTCCTGTATTATGCCATCTTTTTATGGCGATACCGGGATAGCTTGGGAACATGGTTCACGGGTGAGAAAAGAAAGCCGGAACAACCGGAAAGCAAACCGACTGTGAAAACAGGAAACGGTGATTGCCTTGTAGGTGCAAGCCGTTACCGGATGGGACAAATGAGGACAAACGGGGACATCTTAGGACACCTTTCAAAAGGGGTTAATAATGCTTCTATATTTGTTCCGCAAAGCGAAGAAACAGAGGAAGAAACACCCACTGTGCAAGCGATTGAAACCGAGTTTGAAATGGAGTTTGAAACGGAAGATGTGGAAGAAACGGACGTTTCGCCGGATGAAATCGAAGCGGAAGAAATCGCCTGCTACATGGGCGGTGGTGAGCCGGAACTGGCACAGGGTGTCACGTTGGGGGAACTGGGACAAATGGTACAGGTCATTCAGGTTAAGCAAGCGTCCGAAACGGAAGAACGGCAAGCGGTACAAACCATCTGCCGGACGGAAACAAACCTGTTTCATTCACTGGTGGAACAGATTAACGGGGGCAGGTCACGGGTAGCGGAACTTTTACAAAAGCATGAGATACCCGTACCCGCCACTGTCCCGGCTGCCGGAAATGATGAAATGGCAGCCTTTGACATGAACGATTTTCTTTAATGGTAAACTTAAATAATAAGATGATGAAACAAAGAGAGTACGGTTAAGACAAACCTTTCTGAACACTGGGGAACACTCCCCACAACCACAAAAATTCAATTATTAATCACTCCGCCGGGCGGACTATCCACCCGTCCGGCAATTTAAAAACAATGTATTTATAATGAAAAAGAAAGTTCTCTTTTCGGCAGCCGTTCTTTTGGCTGCATCCTCCGCTTTTGCACAAGGTAACGGCATGGCGGGCATTACAGAAGCTACCAACATGGTAACGTCCTATTTCGACCCGGCGACAAAATTAATTTACGCCATCGGTGCGGTAGTCGGGCTTATCGGGGGCGTGAAAGTATATGGCAAGTTTGTGCGACGTGAAGTTGCGTAAGTGATTGTGTAACATCAAGATTACACCTCCAGTTCCGTCTGGAGTAGCCTACGGACACGTGCATTAGGAGCAATCCTTTTGTACGAAGCTGTCCCGACAAGGTAGCCTTTCCGAAAGGAGAAGATTGAACCGCGAGGGGAAATCAACGGCTGATAATACCATTCAGCGCGAGGAGCTTGGCTTAGCGGTATGGTCAACGAAAGTAAACTGTCCGATAAACATCGTAAAGTATAACGAGCCAAAGGTTGTTGACAGGCTCGAACCAAAAGGTAAGCAGTCGGCTGTCCTCTTGAATTTTGGGGACACACGGACATTAGCACTGCCGGTGGAATAGACAGGACCTAACCCGCTTATTTGTCACTTATGTAAA
>OFCJ01000039.1_pt1 | contig 118442 bp, 92 predicted proteins | sample 1520791 | NCBI WGS metagenome assembly OFCJ01 (sample SAMEA2699027, study PRJEB24076) | metagenome | biome: Human gut stool | place: Spain | collected 2012-01-21 | reverse complement strand
ATCATTTACATTATACTTAAATTCACTTAATTCTGTATCTGACAATCTTCTTGTATATACCATAAACTGTTCCATTACCAATTTATGTTCTAATATAAAATCTAAAAACACATCCGATTCTGCAACAGACTTTATTAATAGATTTCTATCAATATCTTCTATTTTTGCAGAATAATCTGCATCAGAACTACAAGCGTAAACAAAAAGAAATACAAAAAACATAAGACTTAATGTCACTAAACAATTTACTGATTTTCTTATCATTGATTTAATTTTTACCATTATTATATTGAAATTTGGTTAAACAACAAGATACATTATTAAAACAACATATCAAATAACGTCTTAGGGCATTGAAAACCATCCCCTATTCTTAAAGAAATTCTATTATATAAATACACTCCTATTAAAACTTCAAATTCTTACTTTCTTAAAACATTTTTATCTACCTCCTTTCTTTAATATTGCAGCAATAGCATCAAAACATTTCAATATTTGCATACAACTAATATCACCACCATACCTGGGTGTCATTTTCATATGTAAAAGGTCTTTCTTCTCTTCCTCGTGTCAAATTACTCAAGAGATACAAGGCTTTATCCGGCCCACCAGAAAACTCTAAAAAATATGTTCGCGCAGTTTGTCTTCCCAAAGAAACCCATCCGTCCATTGATAAATATTTCAGTTCATATTCATCACCTTCACGGACTGAATTGTCATCTCCACGAGGAGCAAAACGAATTTTATTTATTTCTGTTTTTTTCCCAAAATCAAGGCCAACCCACGCATTGTTTAGATTTGCGGACGCATAGCATGTTAATGGATCACCATCAAATGCCATTTCCATCCGATGGCTATTATCACCATCGACCGGCGGATTTCCCATAGGAATACCTTTCAACGGATTTACTGAATCAGAAGGAGAATAAAATTCCACTTCGCTTATATCTGACCGAATGCCATCTCTCGCCAAAAAACGGACATACCGAAATTTATACACAGTATCAAGCTTCACTGTAAGATAAGAGCCTGGAGGCCTTTGGGTAATGACATGCATATCAATCGTGTTTTTGAAATCAGGCGAGTTAGAACCTTGAAACCGCCCATCAAGCAACAAATCCCTAAGAAAAATAATAATGGGAGCTTCTGTATATTTACGTTCAAGCCTCATCTTGTTTTTCTTTTGCATATTTGGACGTGCTGATATAGTATGTTTAGCCATTTCAGTCGTAAGGATAGGAGGAGCAGCGGGTATAATTCTACCCTCCTTATAATACCCAACTAAATAGACTATGTTCCTCCAGTCCATATGTTCAAATCTTGCAGTGTCATCCTTTATTTCTGCCCAATCTACCGGAATCCACTCACTATTATTAAATAGACACAAATAAGCAATATTGGTCCTTTTGGGTATATTTTCGCATCGAACTGCAATCCTTTCATTGGGGAAATATTCACCTGATACATCCTTTTCATGTTTATCAGAAAGAGAAAACGGAATACCCTTTTCTTGATTAACCTCTTCCAACTGGAGCTTTTGGGAAGCAAACATTTTCCGATAAATCTTTCCTTTCAGCTCATAAAATGTAACAAAACGGTCTCTAATAGGCATTCTATGATCTCCTCCTTCAAAATCACATGTCAACCCCGTGGTATCTACGATAAAACTCCAACAATGGTTGGTTGCACTTTTAGGTGCTTGCTTCAGATAGTCAACGCCACAAGGAATACCTATAGAACGAAGAAGATAAGTAGTAAAATAAGTTCTGTTCCAGCAGTTCCCAATACGGTTGTTCCACATATATTCAGCACTCATATCAAACAATCCCACACTTGATGTACGTATGGTAAAAAACCAGTCAGGTTTCATTATAATATTTTCGTTTATCAGCTTGTACGCTTGTAATACGTCACTTCCGATAAACAAAGAATCCAATATCTGCTCTGCCGCCTCGGCATAAGTCTCTCTCCACTCTGAAAGTGGTTCAAAAGCCACACGGTAAGGCAGTATATATTCACAGAAATCTTCAAATTTAATATATTTCCCCCATGGTTGTTTTTCCCACATACCAAAAGCATGATCAATATTCCGGATCAGATAAGAAGCTGTGATTACGTGCGAGTCGTATATAACCTTTTGATTTCGCTCCAAAAATGGAACAAACTTTTTTTGAGCTACTTCAATAGCTACATCTTCACTCATTTTCTTTTGAGCAACAGCTTGGTACAAATCCTTTATGGAATCATTTTCCGGAGAATAATACGAATAATAATCCGGCATATTTCTTATAAGAAAATGAGCTGCCTTATACTTCAAACTATCTGCAACACATTGGTTATAATGATATAAAACTTTTTCCAGTTCTACACGATTATCACCGGCAAATATTAAAGCTTTTTCCAACTGTATAGCTTCCTCTGTCTTTTTATCAGTACATGATAATAACAGAACGGGAACCAGCACAATGAATAGGAAACAACATCTACTTGAATAACTCATAAATATCTATATGTCAATAAAATTACTGTAGGAAGCTATAATACCTCCTACAGCATATAATCAATAAAGCTCCACCTCATTGATGCGTAACACCCTTCCTCCTGCATGCTGCATAGGACGGGTTATCATCAAGCGTACATAGCGTACCTGCGCCGGAGTGTCAATCATACGTGATACGACATTCTGCCGGTTTCCATCTATATTGTCAAGTGTCTTCCATTCTTCAGTCTGGCTGTTTCTGCCTTGCAGGAAGCAAGCGGAAGTAATGTACCCTTTGTCCTCACGGCCTGCATTCACCAGTTTCCAACCGCTCACAGTTTTCGCCTCACCCAAATCAAAATCCACATAGTTCAACGCACTTCCCACTTCACACCATTTGGTATCGACATCCCCGTCAACGATGCGTTCGGGCTTCTCATTATCATTAAAATAGCCGGAATAGGCGATAATCTTCGCGCCCTTCAACAGATTTTCTTTTTCCACCTCCACACTGTTCAACTCCATCTCATTGTCACGGATGGCTGTATGGAACAAGCTAGTGGCAACCTGGACGGGTTTCAGAGTTTCCTCCACCAATGTGGCAGCAAAAAGAACAACCTTTTCATTCTTCGGAAGTATAAGGCTGGCAGCACCTGCCGGAATATCAACACCGAACTTGAACATATAGGTAAACTCATAGGCCTCATCGGCTGTAGGAGAGTGGCGGTGAGTTCCCACATAAGCCACTTCGGCATCCTTCAGATAACCTTTGGTATGTCCCGAATGTCCCCACTGTCCGACAAATCCGGTATAGGAAGGTACAATGACCTCACTCTTGTTCCCTCCGCACCGGAAAGTGGCGGCATAGTCCCCGTCCGTAGCGGCAGCCAGAAAATACAGTTTATTATACTTTTTACCTTCCGGTAGAACAATAGTATCACCATTGCACGTCATTCCGTTGGCGGCATCTTTCTCGCCGAGCTGGAAAGGAATCCCGTTTACAGTCAGGGATTCGGGCAACAGTTCTGCCGCAAACGAATAACCCGACTCAAAATCAGCTTCACCGCGGAACTCGTTGAATGAGGAACATTTACAGTTATAGGACAACGGTAAAGAGGCATACTGCAATTGATAAGCGTCCTCGCCCGATGACTTCAAACGTACCTTGAATGTCTTTATAGAATAAGGCTTTATACTTACAGACAGCCCGTTTCCACTGAATTCGGCCGAACCGATACTCTTTTCAGTGCCATCCGCTTCGTAGGCACTGGCAATTTCGCCTGCAAAAGAAAGTACCGCATCCTGCACCTTCTCACCGCCTATCTCATAGACACGCACTACATACTCATCCGAGTTCTCGGCTTTCTTCAATGCCTTGATAATGACATTGCGGTTATTGGAAGAGACGAAAGAGAACTCCTTACCCAATGTACCCCTATGTTTATCGGTACGGAAAGCTTTCAGCTTCTGGTTCAATATCTCCGCCTTCTCTATGGTGACAGCCTTGTCAAGTCCACCGGCATGACCCACCAGACTGTATGTAAAGCAATGATGCCCGAAGTCCTGGCGGTTCTGGTAAGCATAATCCTTGTCTGTTTCGGGGGTATGCAGCAGGGTCAGGCGGAGGGTGTTGTCGTCCGGCTTGTCCCAGCCGTATTTGCTGTCATTCAAGACAGATATGCCATAGTTTCCACTACGGTCAGTCAAATCGGCCCAATACTGTGCATAGACTTCGTAGGCAGTCTCCGTATTGTTGCCCCGCCTCACACTTCCAAGTCCCAAATCGTAGGTGGCTTCCGTATTTGCCATGTTCAAAGGAAATTCGGCCTTCAATAAAGCATTGGACAACTGCCAGTCCACCTCATTGTAAAAGTCTATGCGGTCGGCACGGCTACCCTCATACAAACGGATGTACTGCTTGAAGAGTGACTCTCCATAACGTTTCTCGATGCAGAGTGACTTGCGCAGCTCACCATCCTCCACCAGTGTCATCTTCACATCCTCTGTGATGGAAACCGGTTCCCGGTCTATAGTCTCCTTCAAGATCTCCCAAGCAGGCCACATGTAGGACTTGTTCTGCGTGAAGAGTGCCAGACGAATGGATTTACCGGGTTTCACCAGCTCCTTGCCGTTCTTCTTGTCAAACAACGAAACGATATCACCCTTTGTATCCAGCGTTATCTTATAAATGGAATTCTCCAATGCATTGGAATCCACAGATACCCGGGTGTCAGCCGACGGACCAGAAGTACGGACATCATATACCGCATAACCGGTAGCGGGCACAATAGCCTCTATCAAGAGTCTGGCTTTACCGTCAGCATAGGACAGCAATTGGGCGGCCACTTTCCGGCCATTCATATCATATACGGTAATCCCTTTCGGTTTCTTTGGCAAGGCAAGTTCCACCTCTGCCATATCGGCAACCTGGAATCCAAGCGCATTGTAAAGCACCACCGGTATCCCTTTCACCCTGGTATCCATCTTTCTTGCCACAGCGTCAATGGAGGAAGTAAGAATACCGGAGAACTGCTTGAGGGAAATCAACTCGTCATTCCATGAGAATTCATAAGCCCGCGGTATACTTGTTCCCGTAAGGTCATCATGGAACTGATGGAAAATGAAACGCTGCCAGTTCTCAGTCAATGCAGCTCCGGGATAGGAAGCTTGGTTCAGCCATTCGGCTACAACGGAGGAGCGTTCCGCTGCATCCCCCAAAAGCTCATTCTGACGGTTGTACAGCTTCATGGCAGCCTGGGAAGTATAACATCCGGTACCGTGAACATCCATCAACAGTTCACCGTTGAACTTGGGCAGTTCCGGATGGCTTGCGTAAGGCTGGAAGTCTTTATATATCCGGTCACTCGTGGCACTGACAATCTGCAACGGACCATTGCCTTGCAGGCCTTTCTCTACGGCACGTACAGACTCCAATGTAGGTGAACCACCTATGTCTCCCGTACCGTAATAGCGGTAGACCATGTGAAGCGGAGAGTGGCCGGTCAATTCCAACAAGTCCTTGTTTTCCGACAGGTCCCCGTCCTCAAAACGTTGGTTATAATCATATCCATGAGTCATCATGATGGTAGAGCCGTCTATACCTTGCCATAAGCCGACAGTGAAAGGATATTTGTCGTTGCCGTAGAACGGTTTGTTGCGCCACTGCAACTTCTGGGAGGAGAAGCCGATCAGTCCGCAATGGGACGCAATGGCAGGAAGTGTCCAGCCAAAACCGAAACAATCCGGCAAAAAGATGTCAGTGCTTTCCACACCAAATTCCTTCCGATAATAATTCTGACCAAGCATGATGTTACGAATCGCAGACTCTATGGAAGGAACCAGTGTATCAGTGGCATCCCAGCTGGCTCCGCTGATATGCCAACGGCCGCTCTCTATGAATTTCTTCATCTCTTCGTATTGCGCCGGATAATATTCCTTCATCCAAGCATATTTCACACCTCCTTCAAAATTAAAAATATATTCCGGATACTGCTTCAGCAGAAACAGATTCTGGCTGATCGTATTCCACACATAATCCTTGATTGTGGTCTGGATATCCCAGTTCCACTGTGTGTCCAAATGTGCATCAGACACCATGTAGGCTTTCGGCTTTTGCGCCTGCACACTATTTTGAGCATAGGCACCGCCACCCAATAGCAAGGCAGATACCAATACTGCAATCTGTTTTTTCATTTTCTGTTTATTTATTGTGTTTAAAGGTTTTATTTATTGCAGTTCGCTGATCTCGGCGAAAAGCTCAATCATACAGGCATTCTCCAGTAGACTCTTGAACTGCTCTTTTCTGTTTCCCGACCAATCATTACTAAACAAGCCATTCTCATCACGCGCATAGTTCCAAGCATAATCCGCATTCGCAATCATGGTCTTTATGTACGCCTCATTCCTATCAACCAGATATAGCGCCTTCAAACCTCTGAACAAGATTACATTAAACCAAGGAGTTGCCGGAAAGAATTTCATCTCTCCTGTTGCGATAGGCTGTACCTTCAGAAAGAAACGGCAGGCACCCTCGGCTGTCTGCTGCGCTTCCTTCAGGTAACGCTTCTCTCCAGTTACCTGATAGAGAAGTACACCGGCCTGAATCATCTGCCCGCTGTTATAAGTATATTTGGCCGGATCCACTTTTCCCTGCAAATTCTTGTTGTCCCAATATACAAAGTCAGAAGGGTCACAAAGATTGTCACGGGTCCATTGATAGGTCTTCTTAGCTTGCTCAAGGTATTTTGCATCCTTAGTCAACTTAAACAGCCTCATACAGAGAACAGTAGCCGGAGCATTCGAACAAGTGTTTTTTGATTCTTTCTTCTGTTCGCACCAATAGATTCCTCCCCCCAACTCTTCGGACCATCCGGAATAAATATAGTCATGCAGCTGGATGGCTTTTTCCAGATACTCCTTGTCACCAGTCCGTTCATAGTAATCACAGAAATCAATGGCCACCCAGTCATTGTCATCGTAATAACGATCATTATGACCTGCAAAAGCCGGATACGACTGGTAACAATGGGGAATCCGGGTAGAGTCCCAATAAAGGTCCAGTCCCGGCTTTATCTGCCGGTCCATCAGTTTTCTGTACTTCTTTTGCCCGGAAACCTTATACAAAGAAACACAACCGGATACCAAGGCTGAATAAGGCCACAAGAAAGAGACCTCCTGCTGGTTAACAACAGCGCCGGTATTGGCCGTATATGTAATTCTCTGCTCCGGGTTTCTTGGATAAGTTTCCGTCAGCAGGCCATACTTCTCCACTTTATAGAGAGTAAGTATCTGCTGAAGCAAAGAATCGGCTCGTTGCAGATAGATTTGTTTGCTTGTCTGTGCAGACAAGCAAACCGGTAACGAGAGAGCTATTAATAAAAATAAATTCCTAAGCTTCATATCCAATTCAAGTCAAGTGATTATTATTCCAGCTTCATATCGGCACACATCAGGAAAGCATTGTATGGCCCCCACATGGACATGATGAACCAAAGCTGGTCATCATTGTCTTTCAACGGATGTATGTAAGCGCAATACAAAGCTGGATATCTGTCCGCTTCCGCCAATACTTTCGGCTCGCTCCACTGGACGAGATCCTTCGATGTACAATAAAGAATGGCATGCCTTTTGGTCAAAGGAGTCTCGTCATGATTCGGATCATAATTATAAGTCAGAATCCAACGCTCAAACTTCTTGTGCCATATCAGCGACGCTTCTCCTACGGGACCTCTCAATACCGGAGTAGCGGCAGCCTCATTTCCACGTATCCACTCTTTACTTTCACCGTTCCAGTATTCATAGGCCTTCATATCCAGAAGATCTTTCTCAAGGAAACGCGCCAGATACGCAGCATCACCACGTCCGGCCTGTGTGCCGAGCATATAAATCCATCCGTCACATTTGGCATAAGCCACTTGCGAAAAATGACTGTCGGGAGAAAAAGTCACCTCTTCACGCCGCTCCCATGTCCGACCGTCATCATTGGAAGTATAGACAGAAGAAAAATTGGTAAGCCAGCGTCCATGAGGCGCTCCCCAATCATAGATGTTCATAATATGGACACAATCCGTTTTACCGGCCCGAATAGCACTCGTAGGGATGGAAGTCTGGTATACCTCCGGATTCGTCTTACCGCCCGCACATACCTCAAGCGCCTTACCATCGGCATCAAGCAGCATTGAATCTATTTTAAGACCGTCTGTAAGCTCTGTATCCGATGAAAAAGCCAGTACGTTGGAACGCCAGTTGGAACCATTGCCACCATTTTTATTCACGACAAAACCTTCTCCACTGGTATCTCCGAAAAACATGCCCACACGGTTTCCATCCATATGCCACATTAACCCCAAATCCGTTCCATATACATCAAAGTCAGGTCCGGTATTATTGGGATTCAGCAATGTATCTCCCGGCAAAGGATCACCCGTGACACGGGATATCATACGTACATTATCAATACACAGCGTTTTTTCACTATCAGCATCCTTACAAGCCATATTGCCCGTCAAACTACAGGTAACAAGCCCGAACAGTAAAATTTGTTTAGTTCTCATTCTTATCAATTCCATATACAAGTACACATTCCCACATCTATTCCTTTATTCTTTCCAGGATAATCAGTCCCAGTTCAAACTGGTCCCCACCGTTATTATTTCTCACATGGAAAGTGACTGAATTGGTTTGTTCCGTCAAATTGATGTCTCCTACATGTACTCTGTCTTTAGACACTTCTTTGTCCTTCTTAGTAGAGATCCATCCGGACAGTTGCTTCTGGCGTTGCCAAACCTGGAAGTCGGCACCATTCGGTTTCTCAAAATAGTTTATCAGCACTTTATATTTTCCTTCGGGCACATCGTTCAGCATGATGCGCACTACTCCTCCATGCTGGGTGGTCATACGGATTCCACGCTCATTTGTTACCTGGACACCTCCACCAAGACTCAGCTGCATCAGTTGAGGGAAATAGATATGTTCTGTCGGCTGATATACAGTGCGTAATTCAGCAGTAGGCTCTTCTCTGCCTTGCAATGGCTGGGCTGCATAGAAGAATCCAACAGATGTATAATCTACCGGAAAATTATTTTTTACTTCACCATGTTCCATTCCATGATAGATTTCCTTCTCATAGGACATTTTGTCGGCCAAGAAGAAACGGTATCCACCGGTTCTGGCCATCGGAAGCGAATAATCCAGGCAACCATGGAGGGGGAGGCTGTTTCCTCTGTCCCAACGATCCAATAAAGCATACCAGCCACCGTTGTAATAGTCTTCGGAACCGGTGCCGTGCAGACGCATTTTATTATCTACGTAAGTGCTGTCGTCCCCTTCGAAGAACAAGGTCATTCCCGGACGCAGGCCTTGTGCCTGATGGATGGTTCCTACATAATGTCCTTTTCCTTTTTGTGCAGCAAACTTATGGAAAATGCCGAGAGGAGTTTTCTCTCTACGCCATACAGAATAGAACTTACCCTCTTCCTTCACATTACGCTTATTACTGTTATAGTACACTTTAACGTTTACAGAAATAGGAGATTGCTGAATACCTTCTCTCTTTTTATAAATCATCTTCATAGAAGCTGACTTGTCAAAAGGCATTGGCAGATAGCAGTAGTTGGAAGTACCTTGCTTACCCATTAAGATACTCCGCATTGCTCCTTTTCCATAGGCATATCCAAAAAAATCAGCAACGGGGGCATAAATAGCCTCCACCTTCTCATTATCCCATTTAGCTGAAAGAATCACATCTTTGTATAAACCTTCGAAAGATGTTCCGCCATCAATCGACATACCTACAATACGTCCCGGTTCTGCCATCTCAAAGAAAGAAACTTCTTCTCCCGGACTCAGTGTAAATACCTTTTCTTCCGTCTGTACACCAGCTGATTTTCCAAAGGTATAATTCGTTACAGCAGGAGACAAGTCAGCCCATATTCTATTCACCTCAGCCAACAAATCCTTATCCTGCTGTGAGAATTCACCGGTATAGGTTTCCACCTTCTTTTCCGGCAAGTTACGGTATTGTATCTGAATGAATTCCAATTTAGGTCCATCGAAAACAATTTTGCAGGACTTTTTGTACGTAATGGGCAGATAACAATAAAAACCACCAATTTCATTACCACAAACGGGCTTTGTAAACGGATAAACCTTACCGGAAAACAAATCCGAGAACTTTATTTTCAGACCGGGCTCTTTCTGTCCATCAAAATAGAAATAGAGCATATTGTCCGTCGGTGTAGGAGTCCAGATTCGGTTGATGACTCCGGGGCCTTCCATCTCAGCAATCACCAACTTATCACCTTCCTTACGAAGGAAAGAATAAGTACCCGCAAAACCATCATCATTGCCTCCGGTACGGTCGTAACTCGAGAACTGCTCCACATAAGAGCCAGTGCGATACTCCGGCAATTTATCCACTCTTTTCAATAACTCCAGCTCATCCGTCCATCTGTATGGATTCTGAGCCACGGCATACGAGCCTGCCAATAGAATGGCAGACAAGAAAACAGAAACTTCTTTCAAATTAATTTTCATAAACTATTTTACTATATGTTTTTTAAAAAGGCAAGGAGAGAATGCCTGTTTAAACGGTATCTCTCCTCACTGACAGTATTATTTCAATAGAAAGGATTATGGTCTATAAAACCACATCAATTCTACTCTTCTGAAAGTACCATGGTATTTACGCCAAAGAATTTGGCCCATTGTACATTGTTCGGGCCCGGTTTCATTTCGATATAAACAACACCTTCGTCATTAGGCTCAATACCCTTAATCTCTACCGTTCTATCGAAATTATCGTCATTAACCAAATAAGCAACGCCATCGTTCTTTCCGATTACATGGAACTCGGTTTCAGTTCCACGGTCATTGATGTGACCATAGAAACTGAACGTATATTTTGTTCCTTGAGAGAGACCTGTCACCTTAAATCCACTGAGCGGAATAGCAATACCGTCGCTGAAAAACATATCCTCAGAAGCTGTTTTTGGAAGACCCAAATTATTATTCAAACCGCGAGCCAATTCTCCGGAAAACGGTTTGTCCACCTCGATGCCGAAAGTAGTAGGACGACCTCTATGGTCGAGCATATTTACCAATCCGGGGTCTCTGGGATTCCTATAGTTGTTAAACGGAGCCGGAGAATCAATGACACCAAAGTCAATGTAACACGTCTTAGGAGTCTTGGTAACAGTCAAGTCGCTAAAGTAGCACAACTTGCCATCAGCCGTTTCTACCTTGATGACCGTTTTTCCAACAGCAACAGGTGTAATTACAGCTGCATTATTTTCCACACCTTCAATGGTAGCCACATCGGAGTTGAGGACACTCCACTTCAACTGATAGGAATCGCCTGCCAGGTCATCAACAGAAGCGGTAACTGTGGCAGTTTCGTCAATCTCCAAATAAACCGATGATTGGTCAATACGTACAAACTTACGATTGGACAAGTCCACACTGTTATCATCCGAACAGGATGTCAATGCAGCAAATGCCAATGTCATCGCACTAAAAATGAATTTTATTGATTTCATACTTGTTCTCTAATTATTTATTAATATCCGGGAGCTTGTCTCAAATTGGGGTTGATGTCCATCTGAGCCTGCGGAACGGGCCATAAATACATTCTTTTGTTGAAGGTACGGCTCTTGTAGTAAGTTCTCTTATAAAAAGCCTTCGGATTGTTCACATCATCGCTCTTCTCAGAACCGTCATGATTCATACCATAAAGCTTGCCGCCCAGGTATTTGTCGGCAATCTTCCAACGACGGAGGTCATGGAAACGGATACCTTCACAATTGAACTCTACCCGACGTTCTTGCTGAATGGCGGCACGCATTTCTTCCTTACTCAGCCCTTCCTTCAAAGCGGGAATTCCGGCACGTTCACGAATCAAGTTCACATACTTATATACATCGGGAGTGGGAGCTGGCGAAGACTCGTTCAATGCTTCCGCATAGCCCAAATACGCTTCAGCCATTCTGTATAAGATACCCGGCTGATATACATACTTTCCATCTCTGGGAAGTACATCCAAAGAGATTCGCTTACGGACATTATAACCGTTCTGCGGAGAGTCGAAAGTCATATCCGTATCACGGCCTCCTTGAAGGAAGTTCACACGACGGTTATCAACTCCCAGCCATGCGCCATTATAGATGACGGAAACATAGAAGCGAGGCTCCCGGTTGCAATACATGTTGTAGGTACCTTCTTCTGTTACCGGGCTTACACTGGTTTCTTTATTGGCAAGGTTCGAAGGTCCACCGCCCGGCCACTTCGTGGTTCTATACTCTGTATTGGTAGAGAATCCGTTTTCCACATACCCCGATTCCGGGTTGATAATGGGCGAACCATCCTCGTTATATCCCAATATAGGCATTTCACCGTTCTTCATATAAAAAGCGTCCACCAGTTCCTGAGTAACACCCATAGCGGCATTTCCACCGATACCTTTCGGCAGATGATGAGCCTGCCAGTAGTTCAGGTCCACATTTTCGGGGCGTCCGAAAAGAATCTCCTTGTTGCCTTCTGAGAAGCGTTTCAACGACATGTTGTAGTAAGACATGAAGGGGTCGATACTTCCATCCACATTATACTCATAGTACAGCTTATGTCCGGCCGCTTCGGCTGCCTTTATCAAGTCGAGATGAGCTTTGGCAGCCTTTTCCCATCTTTCCGGCTTGGCTTCGGCATCAAAGAGGAATTCTCCTTCCGAATTCTTCCAGTCCTTGAGATCCGGATTGCCGTTGAACAATGGACTTGCGGCAAATAACAGTGTTTTGGCACGTATTGCCAAAGCCATGATAGAGGTAGCCCTGCCCCAATCGGTATTATTGGGATAGACAGCGGGCAAATGCTCTGACACTTCCAGCAGCTCTTTGTCAATCCAATCTACCACTTCGGCATAGGGTCTTTGGGGAGTCATCATCTCCGATTCGGGCGCATCGACGGAAACAAGCACACCGGGAGTAAACGGTATGGCACCATACAACTCAATCATCAAAGAGTAATAGTAGGCTATCAGGAAACGGACTTCGTACTTCATCTGGTTGACATAAGATTCCTTCAGGTCTTTTTCCGGAAGTACTTTTGCCTCTTGCAAGAAGATAAGGCCGGAACGTATGCGCTTGTGTAATTCTACCCAATAATAGGGGTCCCATGTTGAGATAGGACTCCAGTTTCCGGTGGTGTAGGCATACACATTGCTCCATCCATACGGCGACCAATCTTGGGGAATAGTGATATCATCGCCCATAATGTTATAACCTTGTGCCTTGAAATACCCCCACATGGGGCTGGGAATGGATGAATAAACACCTGCCAACCAGTCCTCAGTCCTTATCTTGTCCGTGAAAATCATCTCCATGGTAAGCTGGTCGTCGGGAGCCTTGTCCAAGAAATCGTTGCAACTCGTTGTCAATGCCAGGGTGCACGACAATAAGACAGCTTTTGCTATAGATTTATATTTTTTCATTTTCTTCGTATCTTAATTAATTGTTGAAATTGATGCTAAAACCCACTGATACAGATTTCATCTGTGGGTATCTCAATCCATCGGTAGTTTCCAGTTCGGGGTCCCAAAGCTTGAAGTTGGAGAACGTCAGCAGATTGGTTCCTCTTGCAAACAAACGGCAGCCGCGGATGCCAATTTTGGTAGTCCAACGTTGCGGAAGGGTATATCCAAGTTCCAGATTCTTCAAGCGCAGGAAACTCATGTCACGCAACCACCATGTGGAAGCTTGTTCATTGTTTGCCACAGCCTTGTCTCCCATACGGGGCCAGAATACATCTTGCCTCGGATTTTCAGGTGTCCAACGGTCGTCAATGTTCGAATAGATGTTACCAGCACCTAAGGAAGAACCCGGCAACCAGGTCTCTCCGCCCAAGAGTTGGTAGGTTTTACCTGTTCCTTGGAAGAATACTCCCAAATCGAACGACTTATAGCTTACTGTAGCTCCAAAACCATAGACAATCTCGGGAATACGTGTACCACCAATGGCTGTTTTATCTACTGCGGTCACTTCACCATCCCCGTTCAAATCTTTGTATTTAATGTCACCGGGACGTAGGTTACTCATATCACTGAACTTCTGTGCCGGAATTCCTTCCTTAAGCATACCGTTTTCATCGAAATCATCTTCCGTAAAGAGCCTTTCCGCTATCAAGCCAAACAATTGCCCTATAGGCTTACCGGTTTGCGAACGGTATGTACCCAAGATGGCGGCAGGTTCGTCTATTTCCACAACCTTATTGTGTGCGTAGGTATAGTTTGCCATAGCGGAAATGGCCCAATCGCTATTGAACTTGTGGTTGACATTCAAAGACACATCAAATCCCTGATTATCGACCTTGCCATAATTGGCCCAAACAGGGCGGTTGAATCCGGCAGAACCAGGCACATTCTTACGCTGCATGAAGATGTCATCGCGCTTTTCCTTGAACACATCCACTACGAGGTTCACGCTACCATTCCATAGACCTAAGTCGATACCGGCATTCATCTTGGTCACGGTTTCCCATGTCAAGTTGTTCACACCGATTTCGCCTTCCGAACGTCCAAGGCGATAGATTTCCGCATCTGTACCCCATCTGTACGAACCGGTATTGACAATGGTAGAAATATAGGCGAAACGTCTGTTACCACCAATGTTACTGTTACCGGCCTTACCCCAAGTAGCTCTCAGCTTCAAGTTGGAGATGACATCGGAAACCGGCTCCATGAATTTCTCGGAAGATACAATCCATCCCAACGCCACGGCGGGGAAGAAGCCGAAGCGCTTGCCTTTGGCAAAGTTCTCGGAGCCGTTGTAACCGAAGTTCAGCTCGGCAACATAGCGGCTGTCGTAAGTATAAGAGAATCTTCCGGCTATGCCTTGGGTACGATAGGGAAGCGCATCACCATTGTCATACTCCTTCTGGTTGTAGAGGAACATGGCGTTCACATCGTGCACTTTGCCGAAAATGCGGTTGTACGAGAACATTCCTTCCAGATAGATGGACTGGTCGCCCCATTCAGCTCCTTTTGCATAGCCCAGGAACTCTTGTCCGGTGGTCTGCACATCAGTGATGATGTTGCCCTCTGCATCGCGTGCGGTGGCGGGATTGTAGTAATAGGGGTTCTTGGAACGTGTTACGGAAGTTGCCGAGAACTTGTCGAAAGAGAAGGTTCCTTTGAACTTCAATCCCGGTGTAACGAACTTCAAATCTTGTTCCAACGATACTAAGGATTCAATCTTATTATGATTTAGTTTTTCGTATCCACGCTGCGTGGCCCACGCCCAAGGGTTCTCCTTGTACATCACACGTGGAATGCGCCCATCGGCATAGATAGCCGGATGCACGTAGGGAGGTACACGCATGGCTTGATAGAAAATGCCCTGGTTGGTTTCCGTGTCTCCCGGAGGAGCGTTACGAGTTTGCAGGAATACGCCCACATTGGCGCGGAACAAGGTAGTGGGAGTCACATTCACATCTACATTGGAACGTACCGTATATCGGCTCACCTTCAGGGAAGAGTCCCACTCCTGGTTCTTGTCGCGTTCAATGATACCGTTCTCATTGTAATATCCTGCCACCAACGCATAACGAAGAATGTCCGTACCACCGTTGACACTAACGTTCGCCTTTGTGTTGTCTGCATGGTCTTTGGAGATAACATCCCACCAATTCACATCGGGATAGAGTTCCGGGTCGGTCTGGTTCTTGTAGTTCAGCAGGGTGGCTTCGCTTACAAACGGGTTTCTACCCTGCTCGGCATACATTTCGTTAATCAGTTCCAGATACTTCACACTGCCGATGTAGTCGGGTATCTTGATGGGTTGCGTAAAGGAGTGTTCGAAGCGGACGTTCACCTGCGGCTTTCCAATCTTGCCACGCTTGGTCTCAATCATCACTACACCATTGGCACCGCGCACACCGTAGACGGCACTGGCGGCAGCATCCTTCAACACGGAAAAGGAGGCGATTTCTTCAGGGTCGATGTCGTGGAGCGAACGCTCGACGCCGTCCACCAATACCAGCGGATTGGTATTGCCAGTAAAGCTACTGATACCACGAATCCAGAAGTCGGAGTTATTGAACCAAGGGTCACCGCTACGCTGAACCGCAATCACACCGGGAACCATACCCGCCAAGTTGTTACTAAGCGAACGGCTGGGAGCCGCGGCAAGTTTGGCCGGCTCTATATTGGTAATGGAGCCGACCACAGAAGCTTTCTTCTGCGTTCCGAAGCCCACTACCACCACTTCGTCAAGGGCTGCCACATCTTCTTCCAAAGCTACATCAAGCACTCCTTTGGAGCCTACCGCTACCACTTTATCCTTAAAGCCAATATAAGAGAATTTTAATGACGGCTTATTACCTTTCAACGTAATCGTATACGTACCGTTGATGTCCGTCACCACACCATTAGAAGGGTCTGCCGCCTCCGTCACATTCACACCGATGAGTAACTCACCTTGTGCATCCATCACACGTCCGGTCACCTTCTTAGGCGACTGGGCAAATGCCGAGATACTGATGCACAACAGTAGCATCAGCATCCAGCCCGCAAATTGCTTTTTGGGAATATTCTTCATTTCGTACCTTTATTAATGATTTATTGAATTTGCTGCTCCGTAGAACTATTTTTCCATAGTCGTGCCAATATAGTGGCACAGTTTTGCCAATATAGAGACACAGTTTTGCCAATATAATGGCAAAACCCCGGATATAAATATCAGCCTATGAACGTATAAAAAAAGAGCGTTACAAAAGTTTACTCGTTGCCCCACAGAGTGGCTTTGTTACCCTTGGACTTACGCCAGGCATCCCGCCAACGATGTATATCAACATGGTTGATGAAAGGTTTCGGAGCACGCTGTGCCTTTGTAGGAGCTTCGGGAAGAGCCACAGCCGAATCTTGGTACCAATAAGCCACGGTAGACAAATCCAACGTCAAGTTGTTGTTGGAGCCATGTTCGATGGTTCCCTTCAGGCTCTTTTCAAAGAAAATGGGATCTTCAATGAAGAATCGGTAAACGTGGGTACGACCCAGCCAGCCTATATCATTGTTCACACGGGGATAACCGAAGTAAGGATGCGAGAAGGCTTCTTTAGGACACCAGGCCGTATTGAAGAAGTCTTCCGTACCTGTACCTATCAGCGAGGGAACCTTTTCTCCATCAATGAACCACATGTCGTCACCTTCGCCATACCACATGGGAGTGGGACAATGCACATAGTAATTGATACCTACAAAGTGTCCCTTGCCTTGGGTTTCCATGAACACATAGTTGCGTTCGCCGGTGGTGTTCGGCTTCTGGGCACCGGTAACTCCCCACTCCGTCTCGCCTTCGGGAAGTGCTTCAGTCAGGTTGTGGTTATACCAGGCATGAAAGCGGCCCATGTCCTTGGGAAGCTTCGCCATCTCCAGATAATCCACGTAGAAGTAGAAAGCATCTATGTTGCGGTCGCTCTGGTTCTCAATTTCAATGCGTGCGCCCTTCTCGAAAGGCATAGCGAAATAGCACGACAGACCGGTACCGTTTTCAGGACCGGCCGAAAGAGGCAAGGATGCGTAGTTGTATCTCTCATCCCAGCCTTGTCCGAAGAAAGGGCCGATGGGAGACTCTACCGAAGGATAATCGTTGCCGTCCCAATACATGCGAATGATAATGTCGTTTCTGCTCAAAGTGGGAGGTGGAGGCGCAATCGTCACCCAAATGTGGTTGATGACTCCCGTTCCCTTGATGTCTGCAATGATGCGTTTCTCACCTGGTTTGAAGGGCTCCAAGTGATCTCTGTTACCTCCGGTAGGATCTGTACTGGAGATTCTTTTGTTTTTTACACCCGACTTCAACTTTGCCAAGTCAAACATTTCGTTCGTCATGTTCGACTGTGCAAAAACAGTAGGAAAGTACAATCCCAGAACAAGGGAGAGTAACAAACTGAATTTTGTAATTCTTCTCATAAATTTTTGTTTACATTGATTAATTAGATGATTAATATTCCAATAAATATGGTTTCTCATTGAATGTTTTCCACAGCAATTCTCCAAACAATGTATTGGCCCATGCAAACCAGCTCCTTGTGAATTTCTTGGGGTCATCCTTGTGGAATGACTCGTGCATGAACCCGGTACCGGCATGCGTTTTCTGGAGCATCTGGATACATTGCTGTAACTCTTTATCGTCTTGAGCAGTCAGGGCTTTCATTATCAGGCTCATCGGCCATATCATGTCCGTACCAATATGATGTCCTCCTATCCCTTCAAAATAAGAACCTTTAAAGAAATAAGGATTGTATTCCGACCACACGAATCTTCTGGTATTGGCATAAATTGCATCATCACTATCAACACCACCCAGATAGGGTAACGCCAGCAGATTAGGGACGTTGGCATCATCACTAAGATAAGCCGATCCAAAGCCATCTATTTCAAAAGCATAGATTTTACCGAACTTCGGATGATTCACCACGGCATAAGTCTGCAAAGCATTATAAACTTCTTTACTCAACGCCAACAGTTCATCAGCCAGTACATTGTCTTTGGTTATCTTTTGAACCATTTCGGAAGCCTGCCTCAAACTGGCCACCGCAAAGAAATTGGACGGGACGAGAAAAGGAAAGATAGTGGCATCATCACTAGGCCTGAAAGTAGAGCAAATCAATCCGACCGGATTTACTTTATAGCCCACTCCACCCATAGGAACAGCATCTATAGCCCATTCCGAAGTTCTGCGAAAGCTATAAGGCCCGTTACCATCTTTTCTCTGCTGTTCCTTGCAGACCCTTAAAACGGTTTCTATCGCCTTCTTCCATTGCGCATCGAAAGGAGAAGCATCATTTGTCTTTTTCCAGTATCCATATGCCAGGCGAATGGGATAGCAAAGCGAATCCAACTCGTATTTACGCTCATGAATACCCGGTTTCATCTCCGTATGGTCGCTGTTCCATCTTGTATACTTCGTATCATCATCATAAAAGGCATTGGCATACGGATCCTTCAATATAAAGGAGGTCTGCTTATTGATAACGCCAATTATCAGTCTTTGCAGGTTCTTATCTTCAGACATGAAATCCAAATACGGATATACTTGGGCAGAACTATCCCTTAACCACATGGCATCAATATCACCGGTAATCACATATGTATCCGGTCGGCCATCCTTTTCTGAATAAAAAACGGTTGTGTCCAACGTATTCGGAAAACAATTCCCAAACAGCCAGCCCAGTTCTTCATTCTTGACCTTCTGTTTAAAAGTAGCAATGGCCTTTTCAATGGCAGGACTTTTGAAGTTCCTTTCCGATATAGGCTTCCTTACTGTTGGAAACGACGAAAAAGAGGCAGCTGTCGAAGCTACGCCTGAATTCGCAAACATCAAGTTTTTATTCAGCGCATATCCTGCCCCCAAAAGGCCCACTCTCTTTATAAAATTTCTTCTGTTCATGTTATAAATCCATTGACTAAAAATATTATCCTGGAACAATCTTCTTATCCTAACAAACTAACAACTGATTGAAATACAATTTCAACTGATAAACATCACCCTTATAACCTTCTGATATGTAATAGCGCTCCTCCATCCTTTGCCAGATTCAGTTCAATGATATCCTTCCTTGTAACTTTCCGTACCTGTCTGTCCAGATGGTTTGGATTCCGGTCCACATCCTCTGCATCGGTATAGATCGTTGCTTGGTAGTCTCCCTCACTAAGGAAGTCCAATTCCAATTTCAGATTCCTTTCCGCACCGTTGTTTAGCGAGCCTACCCACCAGTCCGAACCGCTCCTGCGGGCCACCGTGACATGCTCATTCATCTTTGCCAGCGGAACTCTTATCTCATCCCACGTTCCCGGCACGGTACGGAGCACCTCGAACCCCGGTTGACCTTCATAAGCCTTTGGCGTATCGCACAAAGAGGTGAGATGGTTTTCCAAAACCACATACATGGCCAACATATGGCAGCGTGTGCTCATTACATGAGGATTTACATACTGTATCTTGAACTCCGAGCGCGGCAGTGCCCTGAACCCTCCCAGGTGATAGTCCGTCGCTCCCGCCAGCATCCTGGTGAAGGGTATCGCAATGTCATGGTCCGCATTCACCAGCGTGTCCCATTTGCATACTTCATAGTTGAGTGTCCCCTCCCGTGTGAATTCATTCGGATACGTCCTTACCAGTCCGGAAGGCTTGCTCGACCCATGGAACTGTATGAAGAGCCTGTGTCTTGCCGCACATTCCAGTATCTCTTCTTGGATGCGTATCATCTCTTGGTCATTACGGTCCATGAAGTCCACCATGAGTCCTTTTACTCCCCATCCCTCATAGAGCGCAAAGGCTTCTTCGAGTTTGTCGTACAACGGTCTCCAGTGTACCCACAGATGTATGCCAACCCCCTTGCTCCTTGCATATTCCACAATTCTCGGCATGTTCAGGCACGGTATCGGTTTTGTAACGTCCGCATTGGGTCCCGCCCATCCGAAATTGAAGTTGTCATCATAGTACCAAGGAGTCTCCGCATATCCGTAGATTCCATGTGCATCCAAGCCATTGCGTGCTGCAAAATCGATGTAGTACTTGTTTGTATCGAAGTTGTTTCCCGGAGAGAACGTGCTGTCCGGCACGACATTCCCGTTCCACCATGTGAACGTGGTCCTGCAAGGCTTAATCCATGAAGTGTCTTCAATCCTGCAGGGCTCGTTCAGGCTTGTTAGTATATTCGTCTCCAGCAATCCTCCCACCCGGTCTGCAACGGAGATTACGCGCCACGGGGTACGGTGCGGGAAACTGTCTGTCTCGACCTTTATCTTCTCCTGCCCCAGTTTTGGCGAGAGCTTTCCCACCAGTCCACCCTTCTCCTTCACCAGGTACATTCCCGCATAGTCCCTTATGGCCGCTTCAGTTATAACCACTGCCACCCCGTTGTCGAACTCGAATGTCGCCGGCATCTCTATCAGCCTTTTCCTTGCCACCTTGTCATATCTTACATGACTGTATACCCCTTCGTGTGTATTCACATACCCGGGCAGGTACATGAGCAACGCCATCGGGTTTCCTTGCAAGTTGAACTGTGTCCTTTCATCATACATCACGTATGAATCCCATGCTTTCTGTTCCGGAAATTCATATCTGAATGCTATCCCGTCATCGAATGCCCTTACAACCAGGTTTATCAGACGGCCGGAATCTGACCGTTCCTGCATGGGAACGGTCATTTCATTGCAACGGCTACGTACACTACTTGTCTTGCCGACAATGAGCTTGTATGTCTCATCAATCTTTTTACGCTGCACCTTTCCTGCTTTAAGATTCCTTCCGAACTCTCCGCTATCAAAGCTGAAACCAAGCAAAGAATTTGCTATAAGAGACTGCTTCCTATAGTCGATGTCATATGAAACACTCTCCGGCGTTACTTTCAGAGAAAATCTAAGTTTTCCGTCAGGAGACGATACAGACATTCTCTGCTGTGCAGAAACAGCTATAAAACAAAATAGTGCAACACACAAAACAAGAAGTTTCTTCTTCTCTGTCATCTTAATCTGTCTTTGATTGTACATCCCTATCCTAATTGACCTCAATCCACAATCTTGCCTGAAACATTATAGCGTTTCACATCAATGTTGCCATAAACCACGTTCAACACAGGCTTTCCTGCTTTCCATTCAATAGTTCCGAAACCGGTATCAGTACTGATGAAACTTTTGAAATCACCAATCTTAGAATTGATGTACATGGTTTTGTCAACAGCATCATACCGCACTCCTGTAAGCCCCTGCAACATTCCATAGCTTGCCATGGCACGTGCATACCAATGCCCGCACTCTATCTCATTGAATGGGTTTCTTACTCTTCCATCATATCTCTCACGGCATTCACGGACAATATCCAAGCCCTTTTCCACCTCACCTTTCATCATCAAATGACTGGCAACCTGATATTCGATACCGGTCCAGACTTCATTGCTGTATACAAAAGGCAGTGACAGCATACCACCCTTCGGCCATGTGCAAAGCAATAATCCGCCATCCTTACCACAAGCATACACCGGTCTTTGAGGATTGAAATGGTCTACCAAGTCATGTTTCAGATTGTATTTGTGTACGGCCACCAGATGGCTCCTGACCTTTTCATTGTCCAGCACTTCATCCAGTCCGCATACGGAAGCCATCCACATCCCTAAAATTCCATCGGACAGACAACCGGTACCGTATTGGTATTTTGGCCCTTCTTCCTTCAGCAATTTCAGGGCCTCATCGGAATAACTTCCCCCGAAAGACATTACATCAACCGGATTGGGAGCCTGAAGCCCTTCCCACTGAATCTTCTGTATGAAATATTCTCCATCGAAGAGTGCAGTTTCCATATATTTCTTGCCCTTTGACAGCAGGGCCGTATATTCCTTAACGGGTTGCTTCAGCTCCTTGCCCATCTCTATAAACGCAGTCAAAGCTCCCAAATAGAAACTTGTACACATGCCGTCCGGTCCCCAGAACTCGATGTCATAAGTATTGTGGTGCGGCTCTTCAAGATAGCCCTTATGCAAGGGGTCCCATGTACGGATGCAATAGTCAAGACTCTTTTTCACTGCCGGGAAAAGGTCTTTCATCCACTGTGTATCCCCGCTGATACGCCATTCACGGTAAACTTTCATAATCCCGCCCAACTGTCCGTCGGCAGCAGCATGGAAGTTGTGAGGCGGTGCCGAAATAGGCAAGTTGACTCTAAAATTCTGGTGTCCTTCCGTATTCTGGCTTACCCTGAATTCCGTTTCACGCAAGGTTCTTTCCAAAGACGGGAACAAATGGGGCAAAGCCTGTGCATAGTTCCACACATGCGTACAACTTCCGTGACAAGAGCCAAAAGAATCCTGACATCCTTCCCAAGCCCAAAATCTTCCATCCCATTGACGTAATACCGTAGGAGATTTCAATATAGTTAAATTAGTAGCAACAGCCTCCAGTACTTCTGCCGGCAAAGAGGAACTATAGAATGCATCACTGAACAGCCGGCTGTTCTTTTCCAGCATCGCCTGGTTTGCATCCCAATAGCCGATAACCTCATTCAAACTCTTGAAGCGCTCCGAGTACCAAGGTCTGTAGGTAGCTTCGACATCTCCTTCATCTGCCAGGAATTGTTTTTCTTCTTCAGAAGAATCCACAACCTGCCAGTCTCCCCAACTGTTACTTTCAAAATCGGCAAGTAAGGTGGATGTAGAAGACAAGTTGTAAATATCTTCATTCCTATTGTCTGTCAACACAAACTGGTCGGCCAGAATATGTCCCCACGGGTAAACATCCAAATCAATGACTTTCACAAAAGCCTTCTTTCCTTGATAAGGTTTCAAATCCCATACGGTTTCACTCAGAGTCTCCGTCTGATTTCCGACCGCCGTCTCTACAATCTTTCCGTCTACTACAAGATTTACAGAAGTACGGTCAGCCTGACTGCCTCCACCTACCAGAAACTTCAGATATCTTTTCCCAATATTGAACTCAGGAGACTGAATAATACCCGTCAGTCCATCTCCACCCTTATCGAACGAGTTCAGCAACTGCTTGCCGACAAAGCCGCTCACAGGTTGCTGACCGGAAGCCGTTCCCTTGCAGGGCATCCCCGTAAATGCCTGTCCTACCTTTCTGGCACCACCGATAGAAAGGTTTGAATCGGGCAGATACCAGCAGAAGTTTACCTTGACTGTTTTTGTCTCTCCCGGCTGCAACGTCAGCGGAACATAAACAGACGCTCCCGGAGCAACACCCTTAACCGGCTGCTTATCAGCGATCCGCCCATAGCGAATATTATCCCAAACCACAGTCTGCGGATCGAACCAGGCACCACGGAACCAACAATGGTCTACAACAGCAGCAGCATTGTCCACATAAATAGCTAGCCCACTGTTGTTCTGATCGGATTCTAAAACAAACCCGTTCTTTACTCCTCGGATAGTACCCTGACCATCAATGAAATTTTTGGTATTATAAGAAAACACGGTTTCGATAGCCTTATCGGAAGTGTTTGTAAACTGATATTCCAGTACTCCAACCGGTAAGCTGGAATTGTCCGCATCCGTCGGAATAAAAGGACTCCAACCCGTAATCTTTGCCACCAAAGGCATATCCTTGTCTCTTAAATCAATAGTCGCAAAAGGAAAACGTGTCTGGAAAACCGCCTCCTCAAAGCGGGGAAGGCCATATGTCTTGTCTCCCCTACCTAAACCACTCTGTGCAGGACCAAATAACTTCCAAGTCGGAACCTGCCCTTCCAATACCTTTGCTCCGTTCTCAACCCCCTTTACATAAATCGCAGCAAAGGTATACGGCTCATTCATCACATCAGGATGGTGCCTGAGAGACACATGCGAAATGGCACCGGTTCCCTCCAAACAGAACATTCCGGCGCCGATTCCCCCTATAGGAAATGCAATCTTATCCAGATATTCCTTTTGATACTTACCGTTAAACTCCCGCCCTTCACTGTTCTGGGACATTGCTTTACCCGGAAACAGTATAGCCACATTAAATAGGGCCAATAAAGTTAAAGTTGATCTTACCATAGCTGAATTATTAATGTTAACGAATCATTATTCTATTTTTCCAAATTTATCAAGGAGGCGGTTGTACGCTTCAGCCGCTGCTCCATTTCCCCAATCATAGATTGTAAACTCACCCATACCTTCACCTGCCGGATTTGTACGGCCGCCATGCCCGTAATTTTCCATCATGAATCCATAATCCTCTGAAGCAAAGAACGGATGAACTTTTTCCCATTGCTGTTTGGTTTGAGGATTTTCAGTACAATACATCATTACAAAAGATGCCTTAAGTGCAGCATATCCCCGTTCTATATACTCTGGCTTATCAAGAAGTTTTCCATATTGAATGATGAGTTCGGAAAAAAGACTTTCGCGTGAATCATTCCATTCACCATCGGCATTCAACACACCAAAACCACCCAATACATTTACATACATGTATGGCGGCTGCCACGATGCTTGGGTCATCAGCAATTCATCAAGTGTACGCTGTCCATAATCAAGATATTCTTTATTTGAGGTAAGACGATAGCACTCCAGTAAGGCTTCAGCTGTCCAGAACATTGAAAAATTATTCTGTTTATGCATATTGTTCCGCAAAACTTTTTTACCTACCAAGTTATCCGAACCGTAACGAGAACAAGACCAATAGGTTTCAAAGTCTTCCCACTTCCCAACCGGGATAATTTCATGGATAACTGCATTCATGGCTTTAAATGCTGCCCGTTTATACTCTTCCTTATGTGTAAGCTCATACAGTTTAAGTAAAAAAGTAACTGATAAAGATGTTTCAGGAGAAGCATTCAAATGGTTCATCGGCTGCATTGTCTTTAAGTCAAGCCAGCCAGGGAAAAAACCATTTTCATACTGTATTCCAAGTAAAGCCATCGCATAATCTTCTGCATAAGCCAAAAGACGGGCATCTTTTTCTAATTCATCATACCACCGAAGCATCAACAATGCTGTCCAACTCATATCAAGAATATGATACGGAGATTCTTTCGGATTCCAGGTATAAGGATTTCTGTTGGAATTTCCCCAATAATAGGTATTCCACCCCTTGCTCCGATTATACTTTTTACCATCAATCTCTACTTCATGCATTTCCGTACCGATAAGTCCATAGAAAAAACCATTCCTCTGCGGAAATGACAGAGCCAGTTCTTTTGTCAAATTTGCTTTTGCAAGAAGCTCCCTATTACCGGTTCTTCTTGCATATCGATATAATCCACTTGCAGAACGCAATGAACTGAACCATGCCTGATTCCAGATAGAACGAAATTCACGTTCATTAATCTCTCCCGGATAATTAGGACTTTGAGTAACATTCACAATGAATACGGGAGCACCCACTTTTTTCCCATCTAACTCAAATTGCTGCCACACATTTTCTGACCATGAATTAAAAGCCCAATTATAAGTATGTTTCACATACGTTTCTAGGTTTTCCTTCACCGGATTACCTTTCTCATATGCAGCATGCCCCCATCGACTCCACATAAATTCTAACGGCTTCTTAAAAGGATTCCGCAATACTTCCTTGCTATCAGAATACATCAAATAAAAGCCTATTTCAATATCTCCTTTTGGGTAAGTAGTTTCTTGATCACGCTCAAACAGAACGTGTTCGAATACATGGTTATTACACATTCCGAGAATAAGTGTATTAGAGGATGCGTCCATATCCATATACCATCGTACAGGAGTCCCCTTCTGCATAATATCCAAATCGGGAATAAGAATAAGAGTTTGATGATCGTCTGCTACAATAAGGGCAGGAGAACGGAATACATGTTGATCGATGACATTTCTATCAGTAGGAGTAAGATGTGGCGCCCAATGGAACGAAGGTAAAAAATCCGGCTTTACGGCTATACGCCAATCACCTTGTTGAACAGAGTTTTTAAGCGAAAAAGAAAGGTTTATGTACAAAGTGTTGTTATCTATCACTTTCACATGGCTTTTTCCTCTCTCAATTCCTAATAAATCATACTGTATAGCATCAATAGCTTTACTAAAATTTTTCGGAAAAACACCCTTATTCAACTCAATTCTCTCTTGTGCATCCCAATGCTCTTGAGCACAGATGCCTATGTTGGACATTATCATCCAAACAAAAGTTATAATTAATGTGCGTGTGTTCATGATATTATATTTATCAATATAATTAAAACTCTCCCATATCAGCCAATTCAGCCTTCATTAAAAAAACATTATAAGGCATCCACATTGACATCGTAAAATATAAATTATCACCAGTTACCGACAACGGATGAATGTAAGAACCATACAATTGGGCATACTCTCTACCATTAGCAAGCTCATAGGGTTCACTCCATGGGCCAGTTATGTCTTCTGCCGTACGCATAGTTATATTATATCTATCTGCATTGAAATAAGCAATTATCCATTTCTTATGTGTCTCGTTATATATAAAAGAAAGTTCACCAACCTTATCTTCTATTAATACTGTTGCCTCATTTTCATTGCCTTTTATCCATTGATTAGTAAAAGCATTCCAATATTCATAAGCTGTCTTATTCTCAATATCTGTTTCATGAAATCGTGCTAATTTAGCATTGCTATCCCTCCCCGTTTGAGTACCTATCATATAAACATATCCATCTTTCTTAAAGTACCCTACCTGGCCAAAAAAACTATAAGATGAGAAGGTTATATCTTTACATTTAGCCCATGTCAAACCATTATCAACCGACTTATATATTCCCGAATAATTTGTAATCCATCCCGTCCAATTTCTCATATTAAAATAATGCACATAATCTATTCCATTAGCACGAATAGCAGCTGTTGGGATAGAAGTCCAATCACCATTACCTGACGAATCTTTTCCCCCATATACTATCTCGCGGGCATACCCTTTATCATCAGTAGCCATATTGCTGAATGACAATCCATCTTCTAAATCATTATCCTCCGAGAAAGCCAGCACATTACTACGCCAACTCCCTCCGTTAGGTCCAGGATTAGCCAGATTAGGCTTAAAGTCATACCCAAAAGTATCACCAAAGAAAATTCCATATTTTCCGGGCTGCATCTCCCAAATAATGCCAAGATCTGTTCCTCCTACATTCCATTTTGTCGCAGTATTATTAGGGTTTGGGAAGTTTTCTCCGTCCATAGAACTACCAGTTACACGAGCAGTACGACTGACGCTTCGGATAAAGAATCCCCAACGGTTATCCACATTCAAAGAAAGGTCATTCGATTTGTTTCCATCTTTATAAACTGCTACCAATATCAATCTAAAATTCTGGGGATCCGTCTTCTGAACCACATAATTAAATACATAATCTGCAGTTAACTCATTTCTATCTATTTTGACTGAATAACTATTTCCTCCACTTTTTCGAACCATCAGATAATCTATGGCATCTATATTCTTAAAATTCAGAATCGTTGAAACAACCTTCGTGTCTTTATTTGGAATCAGAAAAGTTTTCGCAGAGATAATCTCATCAACTGGTATAAAAGGCTCATTTTCCTCTTTATCCGAACAAGAAAACAACAAGAATATAGAGAAAGAAAGAACCATAAATAGAATATTTTTCATAGCGTCTGTTTTAAGTCAGTTTACTGTATCTATAGATGCAGTACACGGGAAGCATAGAAATACCGGACTGCATCTATGATACAGCAAACTTTAATTATTGAATGTCAATTACCTGACCTTCGGAGTATATTCTGCTGGATATTCCGGTTTCTACAACTTCGTCTGTCAAGTTTCCTACCAATTTTACAACGAATCTGTACCTTTTATTCGCATCGATTGCAATGCCTTCGGCAAATGTCCCTTCATTACCAATGGTTATCACATCTCTATAGATGTCATTCTCCACTTTCTGAATACTTACTTCAAGAGGCCTCAAAAACTCATCAGGTATATTATCTGGAATTTGCCATGTCAACTTCACTGTATTCCCTTGTACTGAATAATCAAGGTTTTCCACTTTAGGCAAAATATAATGTGTTCCTTTACTGCCTACAACATCTCTGTCGTAACAACCAGTAAACAATAAACAAGTAAATATTACCATGCATATTCTTACTATATTTTTCATAATCATAATTCTAAAAGTTTAATATTAATATCCCGGATTTTGTGTATAATTACCTTTTGCCCACTTCATCTGAGCCTGTGATATGGGGAAGAATTCATCTCTACCAGCAGTAAAGCGTGCTATATTCATCCAGTCAAATCTATTTCTTTCCACTGCAAAATAAGCATTCATCGTTTTCTCCAGAGTTCCCCAACGCTGCAAGTCGAAGAAACGGCGTCCTTCACAAGCTAGTTCAAGACGGTTTTCCCATTCCATGGCCTTCCATGCAAATTCTTTGGTCCATGTACAATTCACACCAGGTTTATACAACTCACATTTGTAGTTCAGAATATAGCTTCCATCCGCAGTTTTCAGATTCTCAAGACTATTGGCGGCACGCTGACGAATTTTATTAATCAAAGGCAAAGCTTCATCTTGTCTGTCCAATTGAATTAGGACTTCTGCTTTCCATAGTATCACTTCATCATATCTGATTAATCTCTTGTTCATAGAGTTAAACTGCCAACCATCGTACAGCAAACAGTCACAATTAGGATGCGGTAATTCCTTCACAGATTTCAAATAACCATACTCAACACCATTACGAATACCACGGGCCTCAAAAATCAAATAAGGGTCATACTTCCAAGGCTGTCCGGGTGCACATATCGTATGACTGAAACGAGGGTCGAAAGTGTAGCGGTCGAAGAAAGCCTTATTACCGGCATCTACAAGTGTAATATCATCCGAACCATCGGCTTTCTTTATGTAATCACCATAGCAATCATCATTATAGGTATCAAACAACGGTAATCCATTTTCACCAGTCTTGAAAGCATTACCCATTGTATAGCTTGCATGATGGAAACCACAACACTGAAAACCTCCCCAATTCCACGGATGATTCAGTCCTTCACTTCTATTGATTTTACCCCCAGTAGAACTATTATCATTGATAGAATACTGAATCTCCCAAATGGATTCTTTCGTATTGTTATCAGACTCAATCATGAAATTCTCACCAAAATTGCTACATAAGTCCAAAGCTTTACCTTCTTGTTCCGTCAACTTGTTCAGATAAATCAAAGCTTCATTCAGCCGTTCTTTGTTTACATTAATCACCTGATGTCTCTCATCTTGCTCATAAGCCATAAACATCAATGTTCTTGCAACCATTGCCGTTGCCGCATTCTTATTGACTCTTCCTTTATCTATCTGTACTTCTGGAAGATATGACTCTGCATCCTTGAAATCCTTAAGAATTCTCTCCCACAGATACTGATCATTCGGATAGTTCTTGTCCCTATTCGGTACAGCCTCAAAATCTGCAGAAGTACCTGTTATAGTTTCATCCATGTAAGGTATATATTTGAAGAACTCTTTCAGTCTGAAGTGAGTAAATCCGCGAAGAAACAGCATCTCACCCATTCGACTGTTCTTTACTGGAAAATCTTCTTCAGAAATCGGCTGCATTTTCTGGATTGCAGTATTACATCTTTGGATAACTTGATAAGAAACATACCAAGGGTAATCAATAGGCCAGCCATTAGGAGTCAAATTCACAAAGGTTTCCATATATCCCCATCCATCGCCGCCGTCCCAGACGCCTCCTCCTCCTTTATAAGAGTCATCAGAACGAAGAGAACCAGACCACCAAGGTGAGAATGGTGAATCCCAAGACGGAATATCTGTCATTCTTGCATAAGCAGCTGTTACAAAGCCTTCCATATCACTTGGTTTAACAAGCAAGTTCTCATCCAAAACTTGTTTGGGATTTACTTGTAGGAAATCCTCACATCCGGTCAAGCCGAATGTAGCGGTTAAAATCAATAATGATGATATAAACTTTTTCATTGTGTTTTTTTAATTAAAATGTAACATTAAGTCCGAAAGTCATTGTGAATGGAGTCAAATATCCATAACCAGACATTTCCGGGTCAAAACTTGTAAATTGGTCATCTCCCCAGAATTTCTTCAAAGTAAATACGTTTCTTGCAGAAGCATATACTCTCAAATTTTTCATCATCATCTTGTTGGTGATTTTAGCAGGAAAAGTATAACCCAATTCTATATTTCTCAACTTCAAGTAAGAACCATCTTCTATATAATAAGTAGACATTCTCTGTTCATTATTGGTCATAACATTTGTCATCGCCGGAATATCTGAATCAGGATTGTCAAACGACCAAGCATCCAATAATCTAGTCGGATGATTTTTTCCGACAGGAACGGAACCTGATATATGCCAAAAATCACTCTGACGCTTCCAATCATTACTTACCTGATTACCAAACACACCTTGGAAAAACATATTCAAATCAAAATTACGATATTTGAAATCGAAAGTGATTCCTCCAAAGAAATCTGGATCGGCTGTTCCGATATACGTTCTGTCAGTCAATTCATCTACACGACCATCACCATCCAAATCTTTATAACGAATTCGACCAATAGCTTTTCCTGGTTGTTCAGCATGGTTATCCACTTCCTCTTGTGTCTTGAAAATTCCATCAGCTACAAGACCATAAAATACATTGGGAGACCTACCAATAACGAAGTCACGGACACCATCTCCCGGATATTTATTAATTACGTTTTCAGGAAGCTCTGTCAATTTCGTCTTATAAGTACCTATATTTGCTGAAATAGTATACTGGAATTCGGCACTTGGGTCATTCCTAAAACTAACTTCAAATTCAAGACCTTGATTATTCATATTTGCACCATTAATCCAAGGTTCTCCACCTTCTCCCATCACAGCAATATAAGGAGTCTGTACAAGAATATCCTTTGTCTTCTTGAAATAGTATCCTAAAGAACCTGTAAGACGTTGGTTGAAAAATCCGAAGTCGACAGCCAAATCCGTCTGCGTAGTAGTTTCCCACTTCAAGTCAGGATTACCAAGCCAAGTTCTCTTATAACCGGAATACAAGGGACCGCTCTCATTACCCTGAATAGGATAAGATGTTCCAAAATAATCTGTTGTAAACGGAGTGGTAGTATATCCTCTCGGAAGACCTTGCACACTTCCGTTTGCTCCCCAGCTAGCACGTAATTTAAGATCGGACAGAAAGTCAAAATCTTCCATAAAAGCTTCATCCTTGATTCTCCAACCAACGGAGAAAGCAGGGAAAGTAGCATAACGGTTATTCTCACCGAATAAAGAAGAACCGTCACGGCGAACGGTAGCAGACAGCAAGTACTTTCCGTTATAAACATAGTTGGCCTTACCAAACAAAGAGAAATAGGTATATTCATCTGCAGAACTACCTAAGTTATATTTCTCTCCGGTAGTTACACCAATATGTGCAAAATCTCTATCTTCCAAATAAATACCTTCTCTTCTTGCAGAAAATCCTTCTTGAACGAATCTGGTTGCCTCAGTACCCAACACAACATCCAAATTGTGTTTACCAGTACTCAATGTATATGACAAAGTGTTAGTCCATACATAACTCAACGGATGTGATTGATAACTGCCTACATAGTTTTCTCCATCGCTATTTCTTCCTCCAGTTTCCGACCAAACACCATCAACAGCACGATTATAAGCATTGCCATAATCAAGACCGAACTGGGTTCTTGCCGAAATGCCTTTCCAAATATTCAAATCGAGGAAAATATTACCAATAATCTTCACATAATTATTGATATTATCCTTATTCATTGTCAATAATCGAACAGGGTTGGTAAAATCATCAAAACCCGGAGCACCAGCCCATCCACCATTTTCATCATATACAGGAGAGGCAGGAGGATTAATCATCGCCCACCATGTTTCACTTTGGTCTCTATACTGCAAATAAGATACTGCAAGATTTTCACCAACTTTCAAATGATTTTTTATCAAACTATATTCAGTATTAGCACGTATCGAATATTGTCTGAAGAATGTATGTATCTGTGTACCTTCATTATTGAAATAACCCAACGAGAACAAGCTTTTGGATTTCTCAGAACCATTAGAAATGGTCAACTGATGATTATGAGAAATAGCAGTCTGAAAAATTTCTCCCATCCAATCTGTATCACTTCCTCTTACAGTTTGGTCTGCATTAAGGTATTCAGCAACTTTAACCTCGTCCAAAACAGCTATTCCATTATCACCTCTATGCCATGTATAATTATACGCTGAAGGCAAAGAAATAGAAGTACCATATACTCTTTCATCATAAGCTTGAGCTTGGAATGCCGCTCTACCATATTGTTCAGCATTCATCAAAGTAGGTTTGTTCAATACAGTATTGATAGAAACACTACCATTATACTCAATGTTTGTCTTACCTGCTTGACCCTTTTTTGTCTGAATCAAAATAACACCACCGGAAGCTCTTGCACCATAAATAGAGGCAGATGCTGCATCTTTCAAAACTTGAATAGATTCAATATCACCAGAATTTATATCACGAAGATTCAAATTTTCAGTAGGCATACCATCCAAAACAATTAAAGGCTTAACTCCTCCCGAAAGAGAAGACAATCCACGAATCTGCACCGTAGTTCCTTCAGCAGGATTACCACCATTTGTAGTGATATGCACACCAGCCATCTTTCCTTGTAATGACTTCATGGCATTGGCAGAAGCATTTTTCTTTAAATCACTCGCATTTGCCATTGCAACAGAACCTGTCAAATCCGCTTTCTTCTGTGTCATATAACCAGTGTATACCACAACTTCTGACAACATTGTAGCATCACTCTTCATGATAACATTCAAAAAGTTTAAGCCTTTAACCGAATATTCTTCCGTTTTTTGACCAATATAAGAAAAGACTAATATTGCCTTATCAGAAGGTATTTTTATAGAGTATTTTCCATCAATATCAGTCGTGGTACCGATAGTAGTTCCTTTAACAACAACATTCACTCCAACAAGAGGTTCATTCGTTCCTTCTTCCAAAACCGTTCCTTGTATTATCCTCTCTTGTTGAATCACGTTAGAAGTATCTATACCATGTCCAGATACTTGAATAAACTCTTTTGTCTCCGATACAGCCACAGAAAGAGGTAAACTATCCCCTGCATAAGCTGTCAATGACAACATTGATACCAATGCCACGAAACCATTTCTTTTGAAATATTTCATAATATAAATGAAACAGGTTAATAATATAATATTATTTACTATACAATACGTTTTTCCTAAAATTGTACTGCACAGCCTCTATACTCAAACTTTTATTTTACCATCTTGGAATTTCCAAACCGTCCTTGCTCGGCAAGGCCGGGAATTTGGCATGCGGCTCAGCCTGGTACCAGAAAGTGGTCGACGAGATATCCGACTTCTGGTTGTTGTAGCGTCCGTCATGGCGCCATCCCAGGTCCTGTATCGTGACCTTCAGGTCCTTGTCGAAGCGTACCGGGTCAAGGATATGCCAGCGGTACAGCCCGAAAGCGGTCACCGCACGGTACAGCCCGTCGGGACGGATTACCTGGTGCATGCCGGCATAGGGGGTGGTGAACTCCTGGTACTGGCGCGTCTTCTGGTTCTCGAAATTGTACGAGCCGCAGAAGTAGTCCTCAATCCCGGTCCCGCAGATAGTCGGATATTCCCTGTCACCGTCCATGTAGAACTTGATTTCCCCCTCACCCCACCAGCAGTTGTCGTTTACACGCCATGCCAGGTAGGTACCCACGTACTGTCCCTTGCCCTTCACACCGTCAATCAGCGTGTGCAGCGACCCCTGGGTCGGATTGGAGCGGCGGAACTGCGCGTGGAAGTAGGCCTCGTCCTCAGGAACTTCTGTCAGGGTGTAGTTGATTTGGTAGTACAGGCGCATCTCCTCGGCGGTGTTGATGTTCTCCAGCGTGATACGGGCTTTCTTGCGGAAAGGCATCTTCCAGTAGCAGTTGAAGGCGCTGCCCGGATTCACGCAGACGGCCAGTGAGGAGAGCTGTGCATATTCATTGTATGCGCTGCAGAAGAAGTCACCCACCGGACATTCGACGGAAGGCTCCTTCTCGTCGTCCCAGTACATTCTCAGGATGGAGAAGCGCCAGTTCCCGGTCGGTGTCATCCAGATCTGCTGGATGGCTCCCGGACCCTCGATCTCCGCAATCGTGATTGTCTCTCCCGGTTTCACGATGATGAAGGGGTTTACCTTCCAACCCTTGCCCAGGTCCTTGGCCGCATGGTGGGCGTTGGCCACATTGCGCTGATCCTTGTCCCTGACCGGATCGGCCATGCCGCCCTTGCCCTTCTCGCCTGTAAAGTTCTCAGGGCTGATGGAACGTGTCTTGGCATCGGACAGTCTTGACAGGTTACCCATGTTCATGTCCAGACCGTTGAACGGGTAGTTGCTTTGGGCGTAAACACCCACGGTGACCATGCATAAGGCCGCCAAAATTAATGATTTGATTCTCATGTTTTAAATAGATTAATGGTTTGTATACTTAGTTAATGGTTTCAGCAAGTTTTGCCAGTTCAAGATATTTCTTGTATAGTTTTTCGTAGATGAGGGCTCTTTTCTCATCCGGCCGGTATTCAGCCTCGATGTCCGACCCCATGTGCCTTGTCGCCTCATTGATATCCTTGTACACCCCTGCGGCAACTGCCGCGAACATTGCCGCTCCCAAGGCACAGGTCTGTTCCGAGCGTACCACACGGATGGGCATGTCCAGCACGTCTGCCAGCGTCTGCATCACGAAGGGCGCCTTCTTGCTGATACCTCCGATGGCATTGACCGAATCAATGCGCAGCCCCTGGCCCTTCATATGCTCCACAATACGGCGGGAACCGAAGGCGGTGGCTTCCACCAGCGCACGGAATATTTCCGGGGCGCTGGTACCCAGCGTGAGTCCCGCAACGGCACCCTTCACGTTCTGGTCCGCATCGGGGGTACGGCGGCCGTTCATCCAGTCCAGGGCGACAACACCGTCCTCGGAGGGTTCCATGTCCTGGGCCTCACGGGTGAGTTCCACCAGCATGCCGTCCAGAACTTTCTGCCTGGCCTCCCCTCCGGGGATATCTTTCAGTGTCCATGCCAGCATCTTCCTGAACCAGGCGTAGATGTCTCCGAAAGCCGACTGTCCGGCTTCGAAACCGACGAATCCCGGAAGCACCGAACCGTCCACCTGGCCGCAGATTCCCTTGATACAGCGTCCGCCTACCTCGTCTTTGCCGGCAACCATGATGTCGCAGGTGGATGTTCCCATGATACGTGTCAGTATCCCCGGGGCGACGGATGCGCCTACGGCTCCCATATGGGCGTCCAGCGCCCCCACGGCCACGGCGATTCCTCGGGGAAGTCCAAGCCTGTCTGCCCACTCGGGTGTCAGTTCCCCTGCCTTGGTGTCGCTGGTGTGGGTTTCTGTGAACAGATGGGGGAGCATTTCCTTCAAGGCCGGATTAAGTTCTTCGAGAACTTCGCCGGAAGGAAGACCCCAACTGGCATGCCACATTGCTTTATGTCCAGCAGCACAACGGCTACGAAAAATCTGTTCCGGAATAGTGTTACCAGTTACTAATCCAGTCATCCAATCACAGTGTTCTACCCAAGCATAAGCAGCATCCTTTATAGCGACGTTTGTGTTGATAATATGTAAAACCTTTGACCATACCCATTCTGATGAATAAGTACCACCTTCATAAAGTAAATAATCAAGGTTACGTTTATTAATCAGTGCGTTGATTTGCTCAGCTTCTCGAACAGCTGTATGATCTTTCCAAAGAATAAACATAGCATCCGGTTCTTCTGCAAACTCGGGACATAAAGCTAATGGCATTCCTGCCCTATCAGTTAAAGCAGGAGTACTACCAGTTGTGTCAAAACATAATCCACAAATAGAAGCAATCTCTTCTTCCTTCAAATCAGATAAGGCTATATGTACAGCCTCTGTCATGGATTCAATATAATCCAATGGATGTTGGCGATAGCGATTGTTGTGTGCATCGCAGTAAAGCCCCGCTTTCCAACGGGGGTAAAAACTTACCCCCGTAGCCATTTCACGGCCAGTATATGTATCCACTACCAGTGCACGACAAGAATCCGTACCAAAATCAAGACCAATAACGTATTTCTTGTTTGATTCCATAGTCTAAAGCATTATTTGGTTGTTAACTCTTGTTTTCTTGCAATGAAAAACCCATAATAGGCAATCACTGCAAAAGCAACGGCCGGTACAGCATATGCAGCCATAATACTACCTGTCTGGTCGGAGACAATACCCTGAATTTGGGTCAGAACGGCAGCACCGGCAATAGCCATTACCATGAATGAACCGCCGATTTTAGTATCATCCCCCAAACCTGTAAGACCAAAACCATAAATGGTCGGGAACATCAATGACATACATCCGGAAATACCCATCAGGCAATAGACGCCGAAACTGCCCTTACCGAACATGGCACCCAAACAACACATTACAGCAAGAAGCGCAAGTCCTATCAAGAGTTTATAAGCTTTCACGTACTTCATCATTGCAGTGCATACAAACCTCATGGTCACAAAGAGAATGAGCGACATGATATAGTAAGTGGCCGCAGCCTGTTCTGCCGTACGCGGCAGCAAGTCATCCAATCCAAGCCATTCACAACAATTATAGAATGCGGCAGCTACCGGTTCCACTCCCCGTAATGCATTTACAACAGCATCTGCAGAAGCAGAATCTCCTAAAGAAGCCAATACACCGTCAAAATTCAGCTGTACCATAGCATAACGGATCACGAATGACCATACGGCTATCTGTGCACCAATATTGAAAAATTGTGCTATTACACCCCATACATAATTCTTATTCTTTATAAGACGACGAAGAGTGGCACCAAACTCTATTTTTTCACCTTTTTCACTAAGATTAGGCATTTTGGTAAGCCGAATAGCAAGTAAGAGCACCAACATCACCAGACCAAGTACCACATAAGCAGTAGTAACAGCATTCAATTCCTGCCCCTGGATGGCGGCCAGCTCCTCAGCCGGAAGTTGGGCACGCTCTGTCGCTGTCATTCCATTCAGTTGTGAGAGGATGAAAATCTGACTGATCACCACTCCCGTAATCGCTCCGAACGGATTGAAGGCCTGAGACAGATTCAAACGGCGTGTCGCGGTACTTTCAGGACCGATTGCCAATACATAAGAATTAGTAGACGTCTCCAGAACTGAAAGTCCGGCAAAGAGAACAAAGATTGCCAGCAGATACATAAAGAAGCTGAAGTCAACATTCACTCCCGAGCTAAGCATGGCAGGATAGAACAGTAAAGCCCCAAATGCATATAGACCAAGCCCCAGCATCACGCCTGATTTATAAGTGTATTTCTTGATAAACAAGGCACCGGGAACAGCACAACATCCATATCCCAACAAATAGCACACTACCTGTATCCAAGCTGTTTTTGAATCACTCATACTCATGATGCGCTTGAAAGCTGCAAGCATAGTATCTGTCAGATTATTCGGCACAGCCCAGGCAAAGAAAAGAGTAGTGAGCAGAATGAATGGGAAGAGGATTCCTTTCGGTATTATTTTATTTGATTCCATACGAATTCTCCATTATATAGTTACCCTATTGAAACTTTGTTTTTATTACATTCAAATCTGCTCCAAATAAATCTTGCACGATAGGAACCAATTGTTCATCCTTACCTTGTATATGAATCACCTTTTGCGTATGGACCAATGAGGCACCGGGAGCCAGCTCCGCACCAGGAGAAGACGTTTCAATTTCATAGAAAGGTCCCATTATAGAACCGTCTTCTACCGGACCGTCATTATAAGAGTTGATTACATCGCCGGCAAACGGATCTTCCTGAGGTCCCCATTGGCCATTTACGTAGACTGAAGGAGTTTCGGGAAGACTACACCACAGGATTGTGAGTACGCCTTTCGATGAATCATAACTTCCGCAAATATCCGTTGCCCGTGAAGCCGGCAATCCCAGCTTGGAACGATAGAGCCCGTCAATCTTGAAATAGATAATACCATTTTCCTTTATCAGCCTATCCGCCGGTATCTTACCGAAATATTCATCATTCACAATTGTTCCTTCCGCATCTTGCTTATAAGGAATGAATACAGTAGTGGTCGGTGTAGGATTAAAACAGCCGAGCATCCACACAGATACAAGACCACCCTCTTTTGTCCATGCCTTGTCACCTGTATTGGTAATCTTATTCTCACTCTTGTAAGCTACAATTTTCATATCATTTGTAAGCTGGATATTAAAATCGGCAGCCACTTCACCAGCATCCATCAACGATACAGTACGGTCAATATTCATATCAAAAGTAGTACCGGAAGCATTTGTCAAACGAGTATCTTTCACAAAACGGATACTACTGTTGTCTTGCGACTTTATGTCAAAAGCTTCAGTATCAAGTACCGGAGGAACTATCCAATTATCATAAACCTGCTCTTGTCCTTCCTTAAAATAAAGTGAGAACGGACCACCTTCCGGACCAAGCCAGAAGCGTTCCTCACCTCCTACCGGATTAAATTGAGAACTGACTTTGCCTTCATTTATGAAACGATAATTAATCCAGCCGTAACTATCACCTTCATCGCCGGAAGCAGAAGTAGTCATTACACGGCCTTGCCATGCAGGAATAACCATCACTTTAGAATTCCCATCAGCAGATACCAATTCAGTATATTCAATGCCGTGGTCCTTTAAGAACTGGGCATCATAAGCATAACTTCCCATCTTGATTTCTTTTTGTCCGCCGCATGATACAAGTATTGCAGTTGCACCTACCAGCAGAGTGTTTTTCAGTTTGGTTGATTTCAACATAACGCCTGTTTCCTTTATTTATAGAGAGGTCCATAATTCTTGCAAGCTCTATAGTCACTGCCTTCCATATCCTCGCCAAAAGCGGTCCATGCACTGGGACGGAAAATATTTTCCTCAGAAACATTGTGCATGCATACCGGGATACGAAGCATGGAAGCCAGAGTAATCAAGTCAGCACCGATATGACCATAACTGATAGCGCCATGATTAGCCCCCCAGTTATTCATAACAGTATATACATCACGGAAATACCCCTTACCTGTCAGACGTGGAGCGAAGAAAGTGGAAGGCCATGTACGGTCAGTACGTTCATTGATAGCCTTGAAAACATCCTTATCCAAATTTACTGTCCAGCCTTCGGCAATCTGCAATACCGGACCTTGACCTTTTACGAGATTCAAACGGCACATTGTTACCGGCATTTCACCACGAGTCAGGAACTGGGAAGAATAACCACCGCCACGCATATATTCGCGACTGGCCGGATGCCACTTGGTTACAGAAAGACAAGCTTCTACTTCCTCTTCCGTAATTTCCCAGAAAGGCTTCATTACCGGTTTATTGTCACGTGTCTGACAGCCTGTTCCATCAAGCGTACAAGAGCCGGAGTTGATCAGGTGAATGAAACCGTTTGCCGCCTTACCTTCCAATTTCTTACCCGTTACCCGTTCTATGGCATTCGGACTCCAATAAGTACGCACATCCGCAAATATCTGTGCAGTATTGGTCAATAGATGATTGAAGAGCATTGAAGTACAATTCAACGTATCATTTTCCGTAGCGAAAGTAAATGCTTCACGGATACCGTTCCAATCGAAAGAAGTATTCAGTATAGCTTCTGAAAAATCACCGTCAGGCTTATAATCCGTCCACTGGCGCTGTCCCTGGAAACCCGCAGCAATCGCATTGTGTCCCATTGACTCTTCCTTGAACCCCATTTCAGCCAATTTGGGATTGCCAATCATCATATCACGGAAAATAAGAGTCATTTTTACCACGTATTCCCAACGGGCATCTTTCTCTTCACGGGAATATACCAGATGTTCCGGATTAAAGTCTGTCCCTTCATTACTCTTGCAATACTTTTCTGTCCATGCCATGGCACGTGCGAACTCTTCATGGTCATAAATGCCCAACTGGACACGACGTTCTATCTCACTGGCATCCACATACTCATTACGCATGCCCAAATACTCTTGGAAGAAATCAGGATTGGGAATAGAGCCTGCAATGCCCATGGATACACTGCCGATTGAAAGATAGGATTTCCCCTTCATTGTAGCCACAGCTATACCTGCACGGGCAAAACGCAACAATTTTTCCTGTACATCTTCCGGTATCTCCATATTGGTCACCTCCTGTACATCACGTCCGTAAATGCCAAAAGTAGGCAATCCCTTCTGTGTATGGCTTGCCAATGCTGAAGCCAGGTAAACCGCACCCGGACGTTCTGTACCATTAAAGCCCCAGATGGCTTTTGGCATTTCTCCGTCCATATCAATAGTTTCGAATCCATAACACCAGCAAGGAGTTACAGAAAGTACAACACCGACTCCACTATTACGGAATTTTTCAGCCGCCATGGCAGCTTCAGCCACTCCACCAATAGTTGTATCTGCAATGACGCACTCTACGGAAGTGCCGTCACTATGACGTAAGACAGAAGAATAAAGCTCGGCCACTTTATGGGCCATGGCCATAGTCATATCCTCCAATGACTCACGGATACCTCCACGACGACCGTCAATAATAGGTCTGATACCAATTTTCGGCTTTCCACCGATTAATCTTGAATTTCTCATGGTTCAACTGATTTTATTGAGATTAATATAAAAATTAACTAAATCGATTAAGCTATCATGTAAAAAAAACAGCTCTCCTAAGGAGCCATTTCAATAAATTCTCCCTCGGCAAGCACAGACTGCACTGTATTACCGTTAATAATGATATCTATCAGTATTTCAAGTGCTTTCTGTACTAAAACATCTATAGGCTGCTGAATATAGGATATAGGGGCATCAAAAAAGTCAAATACCGGATTACCGTCAAAACCCACTAAACCTATTTTACCAATAATTCCCTCTCCCATGTCCTTTATTGTATATAAACAAGCCAATGAAATCATGTTGGTGGCAAAAAGAAAAGCGTCTACACCGCCATCAATCATTTTAGGCAACAAACGGTCTGCGGACTTTCTGGGAGCATCCTGCCTCAAAAAGACCACGTTAGCCAAGTTTCTCTTACCGGCTTCATCCATAGCCTTTTTATAACCACGGATACGCTCTTTCATATGGATAAGGTTGACATCATAAGCCACCATACAAGGAGCGTTATAGCCTGCATTCAAAAGATGTTTGGTTGATATATAGGAAGCATTGAAGTTATTCAACGCCACATAGCTGACATTGATTTCCGGAAAATAGCGGTCGAACAAAACAATAGGGATATTATTGTTCACAAGTGAAGCGATGGATTTCTCAGAATTGTCACAAGGAACAATGATGAGTCCATCTACCCCTTTATTAATAAGGTTACTAACAACACGGGTCATCTTATCCTTATCCTCATCTGAACTTCCAAAAAGTACGGTATATCCCCGTTTGGTTGCCTCATCTTCCAATACACGCGCTAATTGAGAAAAAAATGGGTTGGAAATATCAGAAACCACTAATCCTATTGTTTTTGTTTTGCCACTACGAAGACTTTTGGCCGCAAGATTAGGCTGGTAGTTCATTTCATTGGCAATTTTCAATATGCGTTGGGCAGTTTCTTCTCCCACGCGATACTCTTTCTTTTTCCCATTCAAAACGAACGAAACCAATGCTGTTGAAACGCCTGCAGCTTCAGCAATATCCTTCAGCGATATTTTTTTTAGTGACGACATATATTTGTGTAACGTTTTTGCTATATAATAGTATTATACTTTTAGGTTACCTCTTGAATCAGTAGCACTTATCGTATTCTCACGATGCAAATATAAACATAAAAATTAAATCTGCAAATTATCTTGCTAATTCGTTATAACATTTTTATATTTGCAGTACCAAATCATGCTAAAAACGATATGAACTACCATAAACGACACATAAAAATTAATTTTAAACTTTTAAAATCATGAAAACCAAGATTCTATTTACACTTTTATTCTTTGCATGCAGAATACACTACCTTTATGGACAGACTAACCTACAAATAGCTCCGGAAACTTTAGCAACTCCGGAAAAAAATGGAATATGGTTACAACCTGCTCAAAATACAAAAGCACAACCCATTTGGGGATTTGCAAATGGTATCCGAATAGGAATTGCTCCATTAGGAGGTCCACGTGGGCTAATTCGTATCTATACACCTTATTTAGAACATGATGAATTTGTTGTTACCAATTTCATTGCTTTTGAACCAATTGATAAAGCAAAAAATAATAGGGGGCTCTCAGAATTGGAATGGAGTCAACTTGATAATGTTCGTGGAAAACGTTTTTGGAGTGGGAATACTCCTGAAGCTCCCTCATTCCCAAATCAATATTATCCAGCTCACGGAGTAATAGCAAAGGAAAATGGAGTTGAAACACTTACTGTGTATTTCTTTTGTGAAACTTTTGATAATGGTGCGGATATCTATGTCCGGACTAAATTCACAGAAGGAAAGCCTTATGAGTTTGAATTAACTACGTATACCACGGAAGAGTCAGATGAGCTAAATCGTTTTATACTCACAGCTACTATGGGAAACAAAGCAAGACTTAGGACATTACATCTCGCAGATGGTAAAACGAAAGAAGCCGGCCAATTATGGCCGAGCTATAAAGATTCTAATTTCACAGAACATAACCATACTCCAGTGGCAGAAATGATAAAAGATAAAAATGGAGGTGTATGGTTTATAGCGTCACCTGATGAGAAAGACCCTACAAAAGCTGTATATGCTGAAGATACACATACACATTGGAAATATACTGGTAAAAAAGCAACGCAATATTGGTATTGTTCCAATCCAAGTAATGAGTTAGAAGGAGTTGTGAATGGTCGTTATACTTATTGGGCAAGTAAATCTCCGATACCTGGTGGTATCGCTTATGAGAACTTTGAACTGACTGAACCATTTCAGTCTGGTCAAAGCTATATTTTTGGTATCACACCTCTTTCATCGGAAGAATTAATAAACCACATTATGAAATAAGAACGGACTACTTTTTGGGTAGAACTTCTTTTCCTCCTTATTTATCCCCTCTTTTGTTCTTAATTTATAGAACAGAAAAGGATAAAAGGTGGATAAAAATAAGAAAAGGATAAATTACAAAACTTACTAAATAGCTTATTACTCTAATGAGAACAGCAGAAAATAGATACTCTATTTCTACTGTTCTCATTTTTTATATATATACAACTTTTCATAGTATAAAATCTCAAAACAATCTTTTAAAGTCAACTTAAGAGATACTTCTTAACTATTGTTGGGGTCTTCCTTCCGGCGAAGTTCTCAAAGCATTTCACTTGCTGGAACCAGTTGCTATCTTTGATGTTTGGCCAACTCTCGAATCGTGAGAGTCTGAGAGATTTGATTGTCGCTCTTGATGCTCATCATTCTAAATGTTATCATCTGGGGATGGGCAGAAATGTTTCAAGATCATCCTTGGCTAGAGCCAACGGGGACAGGGACTATCACATCTTTGAGGCGTATGCTTACTACTTGGTAAACGAAGCAAGACAAAAGCGTGTTACCGACATCTTCAAACTCGGTGGAAACGTTTACGCCTTTGATTCAACAACCATTGATTTATGCCTCTCCGTATTCTGGTGGGCTAAATTCCGTAAGAAGAAGGGTGGTATCAAAGTGCATACATTATATGATGTGGAAACGCAGATACCTGCATCCTTTCACATTATCGAAGCTTCCGTGCATGATTCAAAGGCGATGAATGAAATTCCCTATGAATCTGGCTCCTATTATATCTTTGACCGTGCTTACAACAACTTCAAGATGTTGTATCGGATTCATCAGATAGGTGCTTACTTCGTTGTCAGAGCCAAGAAAAATCTTCAATACATGCCTATCAAGTGGAAGCACAGGTTACCTAAAAACGTATTTTCAGATATGACTATTGGATTGACGGGCTTTTATCCCAAACAATACTATCCCGAACCTCTTCGCTTGGTTAGATATTGGGATGAAGAACAAAAACGTGAGTTTGTTTTTTTAACGAATGCAACACACATTTCTGCCCTTCAAGTTGCTGAACTTTACAAAAAACGATGACAAGTGGAACTGTTTTTCAAATGGCTGAAGCAGCACCTCAAAATCAAAAAGTTTTGAGGTACTACCGAGAATGCCGTTCGGATACAAATCTACGCTGCTATATGCACCTACTGCCTGGTCGCAATTGTTCAACACGACATGCAACTGGATAGGAGCACGTACGAAATTCTTCAAATATTGAGCATCTAGTTGACAGATAAAACGCCTCTTCGAGACCTCTTTGACAAAACTAAATTGCAAAATGACAAAGAACGATTTGGACCAAATGGACCAAGTTTATTTGATTTTTAATAACGTCCCAATTTTAATGGGACACTAATGTTCAATTGCCATTTATAAAAAATCTGCGATTTACAAGAATTTCAAAGGACTATTCTATTCATCACCTTTTTCCCGCCCAATAAACTCCCCCCAATATCAGCACCGCCCCCATCAGAGCAACCATCGTCAGCCGTTCTCCCAACAGAAAAGCAGAACCTATCAGCGTGAAGAGAGGATTCAGATAAATATAGTTGGAAGCTCTTATTGTTCCTAATTGTTTCAATATTACATTCCAGACTACAAAGCAAATCAAGGAAGCCAATACACCCAGGAAAAGTAAATTGAACAGAATAGCCGGCTCGAGAAGACGAGCAATGTCGAACTGCCAGGGATGAACCAGAAATGCAGGAAGAATAGTCAATACTCCATAAAAAAATATCTTACGGGTAATGAAAGTTATACCATAACGGTTGGACATTTTCCTCATTATCAAGCTATAGAATGCCCAGGAAAAAGCAGCAAGCAAAGTAAGAAAATCACCTAAAGGAGAAATTTTCAATACAAAGCTACCGTTGTAAACCACCAATGCCACACCAACCAACGCCAGTAAAGAACCGCCTATCAATCCACGGGTGGCCTTCTCCTTTTTATAAATCCACAAAGAAAGAATGGTGGTGAGCAACGGAGCCGTACAGACAATAAACGACACATTCGTCGCCAATGTAATCTCCAAAGCTGTATTTTCTGTAAAAAAGTAGAATGAACCGCCTGTCATGCCTCCTAAAAACATCCAAAATTCATCTTTCCAATTGTCGGCAAACAGTTTTCGGGGAGAAATAAGCCAAATGCCCATATAAGCTATCAGGAAACGAAGCAAGAATATTTCCTGCGGAGAAAGACCGTGCCCAATCAATACTTTCGTTGAAATAAAGGTCAGCCCCCAAATACCTACCGTAAGGACGGCAACAAGATGATAAGTATAATTTTTCATTGCGTTCATACACTTCCGACAAGTCGCACAAATATACGTACTTTCTTTTTTCAATACAATGAAACCAACCATAAATAATGTTCAGGGAGGATTTACTAAAACTCGAAGGAAGATTTACTAAAACGGGAGGAAAGATTTAGTAAATCTTCCTTCGAGTTTTAGTAAATCTTTAAACCCCTTATTAGAAGCCTATTGAACGAACTCTCATTTATCGGCAGAATAATAAACAACAATCTGCCGAATACACAGACAAAAAACACAAAGGATGAAATCTTCCCAGACTTCATCCTTCGCTATATCCTAAAAATCTTTTAGTAAATATCCTATTGAATTAATTTAGCTATTATTTGTATTACAAACAAAAAATTAGTTTTAAAAGCACATCACAAATGTAAGTAATAAAAAGTGAATTATCAAGTCTTTGCCATTGTTTTTTATGTTACTTCGCTACAAATCTGAAAATAAACCCGTAACTTTGCACCGATATTAACCGAATACTAACCGGTTTTAACCATTGAATAAACAATGTTTTCAACAAAATATTAATAAGTACCACTATGGAATACAATTTCAGGGAAATTGAAAAGAAATGGCAGAAAAGGTGGGTGGAAAACAAAACCTACCAAGTGACGGAAGACGAAACGAAGAAAAAATTCTATGTACTGAACATGTTCCCCTACCCCTCCGGTGCGGGATTGCATGTAGGTCATCCGCTGGGATATATTGCTTCGGATATTTACGCCCGCTACAAACGACTGCAAGGTTTCAATGTACTGAATCCCATGGGATATGACGCTTACGGACTTCCAGCAGAACAATATGCCATACAAACGGGACAGCACCCTGCAATTACGACCGTCAACAATATCAACCGATACCGTGAACAGTTGGATAAGATAGGTTTCTCTTTCGACTGGAACCGCGAAATCCGTACCTGCGAACCGGAATATTACCATTGGACCCAATGGGCATTCCAAAAGATGTTCAACAGCTACTACTGCAACGATGAAAAGCAGGCACGTCCCATCCAGGAACTGATTGAAGCATTCAGCCAAACCGGTACCGAAGGAATAAACGTGGCTTGCAGCGAAGAACTGAGTTTCACCGCCGCAGAGTGGAATGCCAAGAGCGAAAAGGAACAACAGGAAATCCTGATGAACTACCGTATAGCCTATCTGGGCGAGACGATGGTAAACTGGTGCCCTCAGCTGGGAACCGTACTTGCCAACGATGAAGTGGTGGACGGCGTAAGCGAACGAGGCGGCTTCCCCGTCATTCAAAAGAAGATGCGTCAATGGTGTCTCCGTGTATCTGCCTATGCACAACGCTTGCTGGACGGACTCGATACCATCGACTGGACCGAATCCCTGAAAGAAACCCAAAAGAACTGGATAGGACGCAGCGAAGGCGCTGAAATAGAATTCAAGGTAAAAGACAGCGATTTGGAATTCACTATCTTCACCACCCGTGCAGATACCATGTTCGGCGTCACCTTCATGGTATTGGCTCCCGAAAGCGAACTGGTACAGCAACTTACCACCGACACACAGAAAGATGAAGTAAACGCTTATCTGGAACGCACCAAGAAACGTACCGAACGCGAACGTATTGCCGACCGTAGCGTTACCGGCGTATTCTCCGGAAGCTATGCCATCAATCCCTTTACCGGTGAGGCAGTTCCCATCTGGATAAGCGACTATGTACTTGCCGGATACGGTACGGGTGCCATCATGGCTGTGCCTGCGCACGACAGCCGTGACTATGCTTTTGCCAAGCACTTCGGTCTCGAAATCCGTCCGTTGGTAGAAGGCTGCGATGTAAGCGAAGAGAGCTTCGATGCCAAGGAAGGCATTGTATGCAACTCTCCACGCGAAGGCGTTACTCCCTATTGCGACCTCTCACTGAACGGACTTACCATCAAGGAAGCGATTGCCGCTACCAAGAAATATGTGAAAGAGCATAACTTGGGACGTGTAAAGGTGAACTTCCGTCTGCGCGATGCCATCTTCTCACGCCAGCGCTATTGGGGCGAGCCGTTCCCGGTTTACTACAAGGACAACATGCCTTACATGATTGACGAGAGCGCCCTCCCTCTGGAACTGCCCGAAGTAGCCAAATTCCTGCCTACCGAAACCGGTGAACCTCCATTGGGACATGCCGCAAAATGGGCTTGGGATACCGTAAACAAATGCGTCGTAGAAAACGAAAAGATAGACAACATCACCATCTTCCCACTGGAACTCAACACGATGCCCGGATTTGCCGGTTCAAGCGCCTATTATCTGCGCTACATGGACCCACACAACAACCAGGCACTTGTAGACAAGAAAACGGATGAGTACTGGCACAATGTAGACCTTTACGTAGGCGGTACCGAACATGCCACCGGTCACTTGATATACTCCCGTTTCTGGAATAAGTTCCTGTACGACCTCGGCATTTCCGTAGCCGAAGAACCGTTCCAAAAGCTGGTGAACCAAGGTATGATTCAAGGACGGAGCAATTTCGTCTATCGCATCAAAGATACCAATACATTCGTGTCCCTAAATCTGAAAGACCAGTACGACACTACCCCACTCCACGTAGATGTGAATATCGTATCCAATGATGTTCTGGACCTTGAAGCTTTCAAGGCATGGCGTCCAGAATACGAAACTGCCGAGTTTATTCTGGAAGACGGCAAGTACATCTGTGGATGGGCTGTGGAAAAGATGAGTAAATCCATGTTCAACGTTGTCAATCCCGATATGATTGTCGACAAATACGGTGCCGACACTCTCCGCATGTACGAAATGTTCCTCGGCCCGGTAGAACAATCAAAGCCGTGGGATACAAACGGAATAGACGGTGTGCACCGCTTCATCAAGAAGTTCTGGTCACTGTTCTACGACCGCAACGACAATTATCTGGTAACGGATGAACCTGCCACCAAGGAAGAACTGAAATCCCTCCATAAACTGATTAAGAAAGTGACAGGAGACATCGAGCAATTCTCTTACAACACAAGTATCAGTGCCTTTATGATTTGTGTAAACGAGTTGTTCGGAATGAAGTGCAGCAAGAAGGAAATCCTGAACCAGTTTATCATCGTTCTGGCTCCCTTTGCTCCGCATGTATGCGAAGAGTTGTGGGAGACACTGGGCAATGCAGGCTCCGTATGCGATGCCAAGTGGCCGGTATGCAACGAAGAATACTTGGTGGAAAATACGGTCAACTACACCGTTTCCTTCAACGGAAAGGCACGGTTCAACATGGAGTTCCCGGCAGATGCGGCATCGGATGCCATCCAGACTGCTGTATTGGCCGACGAACGTTCTGAAAAATGGATGGAAGGCAAGTCCATCGTCAAAGTAATCGTAGTGCCGAAGAAGATTGTGAACATCGTTGTCAAATAACAGATATGCAAATTACAAAACCAACCAAAGCGGAAGTGACGAGAGAGCTGAAGGATTATATCTTCATCACTCTGGGACTCATCAGCTATGCACTGGGATGGGCGGCATTCCTCATTCCCTATCAGATTACGACCGGAGGTACTACCGGTATCGGTGCCATCATCTATTATGCCACCGGATTTCCCATCCAGTGGTCATACTTCATCATCAATGCCGTACTGATGACTTTTGCCATCAAGATACTCGGACCGAAGTTCAGTATCAAGACTACGTTTGCCATCTTCGGACTCACTTTCTTCTTATGGTTTTTCCAGTTGCTGGTGAACGGTTCGGACGGCGTCCCTCCCCAACTGCTGGGCGAAGGACAAGACTTCATGGCTTGCCTGATAGGTGCGGCAATGTGCGGTGCCGGACTGGGTATCGTGTTCAACTGCAACGGCAGCACGGGAGGTACGGACATCATTGCAGCCATCATCCATAAATACAAGGATGTCACGCTGGGACGCATGATTATGGCTTGCGACTTCATTATCATCAGTTCCTGCTATGTGGTATTCCATGACTGGCGACGTGTGATATTTGGTTTTGTAACTTTGTTTGTTATCGGATTTGTACTGGATTACATAGTCAACAGTGCCCGGCAATCCGTCCAGTTCTTTATTTTCTCCAAAGAATATGAAAAGATTGCCGACCGCATCACCAAAGAAACCCATCGCGGTGTAACGGTACTCGACGGTATCGGCTGGTACAGTAAACACAACGTGAAGGTACTGGTCGTCCTTGCCTACAAACGCCAATCGGTAGAAATATTCCGGATGGTGAAAGATATAGACCCGAACGCTTTCATTTCCCAAAGTTCCGTCATCGGTGTATACGGAGAAGGTTTCGACCGGTTGAAAGTGAAATAGGGACTTGTATAAGCCACAAGTATAAGGAGAACATAATATGAGAAAGAAATTTGTATTTGCCACCAACAATTCACACAAACTGGAAGAAGTGACTGCCATTTTGGGAGAGAAGGTCGAACTTCTCAGCATGAAGGATATCAAATGCGATACTGACATTCCGGAAACTGCAGACACACTTGAAGGAAATGCTTTGCTGAAAGCAAGATATATCTTCGATAACTATCATCTGGACTGTTTTGCCGATGATACCGGTTTGGAAGTGGAGGCCCTTGGTGGGGCACCGGGTGTATATTCCGCCCGTTATGCCGGCGATGCACACAATTCGGAAGCAAACATGAAGAAGTTGCTGAAAGATATGGAGGGCATCGAGAACCGGAAAGCGCAATTCCGTACCGTATTTGTACTTATCATCGACGGAAAGGAACATCTGTTTGAAGGCATCGTGAAAGGAGAAATCACGAAAAACAGAAAAGGCGCTTCAGGCTTCGGTTACGATCCCATATTCATTCCCAAAGGATATACGCAGACTTTTGCAGAAATGGGGAATGAACTGAAGAATAAAATCAGTCACCGGGCATTGGCCACTAACAAGTTGTGTAAGTTCTTAATGAGATAATGTTTTTAATGTGCTGATATGCTAATGTGCCAATGTGCTAATTGGCTGCGCTGTCACGCCGAAAGGTCATTGGCACATTGGCATATCAGCACATTATAACCCCAGTTGAGCCGATATTTCCAACATCCTCTTAATCGGTTTCACTGCTTTTTCTGCAATCTCAGCATCCACCTTTATTTCCGGTGATTCGTTTTTCAAACAATCATAAAGCTTTTCCAGTGTATTCAGCCGCATGTAACTGCATTCATTGCAGGCACAAGTGCTGTCGTTGGGAGGAGCCGGAATAAATGTTGTCTGCGGGCATTGTTTCTGCATCTCGTGCAGGATACCGCTTTCGGTAGCTACAATGTAGCTCTTTTCGGGATGTGCCACTGCGTACTTCAGCAAAGCTGCCGTAGAGCCTACCACATCAGCCAGTTTCAAGACTGTACTCTTGCATTCGGGATGTGCCAGTACCACCGCATCGGGATGCTGCCGTTTTATTTCAACAATCTTTTCAACCGAGAATTCCTCGTGTACATGGCATGCGCCATCCCATAATAACATATTTCTTCCGGTAATGGAGTTGATATAATTACCCAAGTTCCGGTCCGGGCCAAAGATTATTTTCTCATCTTTGGGGAAGCTTTCCACAATCTGCTTTGCATTGGTAGAAGTTACCACCACATCGGTCACCGCCTTCACCGCAGCCGTTGTGTTCACGTAGGATATGACCGTATATCCGGGATGCTCTTTGACAAACTGACCGAACTTGTCCGCCGGACAACTGTCCGCCAGCGAACAGCCTGCCGCCATGTCGGGCACCAGCACCTTCTTGTCGGGACAAAGCACCTTTGCCGTTTCTCCCATGAAGTGAACGCCGCACATCACGATAATGTCCGCTTCCGTCCGGGCCGCCCATTGCGCCAAAGCCAGACTGTCGCCCACGTAATCGGCTATATCCTGTATTTCACCTTTCTGGTAGTAATGGCCCAGAATGATTGCGTTCTTCTCCTTCTTCAGCTGCTTGATAGCTTCTATAAGATTATCCATAATTATATTTTTTAATTTCTCTTTCTTCTTTAAAAATCCTTTGATAGTGATGATAGGCTGTTAATAGTGTGGACAAATAAATACGATTTTTCTTGCCCATGAAGTTATTAGTATCAAGCTGAATTTTACTCTTATGCTTATGAACCGGGGTTTTTAAGTTTATCCGTTGATAATAAGACTTCTGCTAAACAGCATTAACATGTTGTTAATAATATGCAAAGTTAATAACTTTAGAGTTATAAACCGATGAAACCAGGCTGAAAAATATGTTGAATGAAGCCTGGAAAATTCTCCTTAACTTTTTTGGTTTGTTCGTTTCACTGCTGTAATATGCAGACCTTTGAATAATGCAAGGATTATTTTTAAAATTGTTTCCCTATTGTATTGACACCTTTTCAACGGTTATTAACCGGGATATAAACGGAAAAAAGTATCTTTGCAGGGAGATTTAAAAGTATATTGTCATGCGTAAACTGAAGATAACTGAACTGAATCGTATTAGTGTAGAGGAATTTAAGGAAGCCGAAAAACTGCCTTTGGTAGTGGTATTGGATAATATCCGCAGTCTCCATAATATAGGTTCCGTTTTCCGTACTTCGGATGCTTTCCGCATCGAGTGCATTTATCTTTGTGGCATTACAGCTATCCCACCCCATCCGGAGATGCACAAAACAGCTTTGGGAGCGGAATTTACCGTAGATTGGAAATATGTTGATAACTCTGTTGAAGCTGTTGATAACCTAAAAGCCGAGGGATACATCGTTTATTCTGTAGAGCAGGCGGAAGGTAGTGTGATGCTGGACGAACTGGTGCTGGACAAGACCAAAAAGTATGCTGTGGTAATGGGAAATGAAGTGAAGGGTGTTCAACAAGAAGTGATTGACCATTCGCACGGTTGCATTGAAATTCCTCAATACGGCACAAAGCATTCGTTGAATGTATCGGTTACGGCGGGTATTGTTATTTGGGATTTATTCAAGAAACTGAGATAATAACAGGGCTGTTAATAAGCTGTCAATATATCGGGTTTGTTGGAGCTATAGATCGAACACGGTGCATCTATAGATCCAGCGTGTTGCATCTATAGATCCAATAAACTAGTTCTATATAGGTATGATGAGAGATTTTATGAACAGTGGTTTATTTTTATAATCAACCACTTTATTCATTGTAAATTAATGCTTTATCTCCTAATTTATCCTTTTTGTTAACCATGTATTCAACACATATCGGTTGTATGTGGAAAACTTGCTGTACAGTTGGTGTCTTTTCTTATTTTTTGTATATTTGCTGAATATATATAAATCATATCGATATGAAAAAGATAATATCTTCATGGATAGGCATTTTTGTAGGTTGTACTATTCTGGCAGCAGGTTTTGTTTACTTTATCAATCCTTATAATCTTGTTCCTGGCGGGGTGTATGGAGCTAGTATTGTGCTTCATAATCTGTTCCCTTCTATTCAGGTAGGTACTTTCGGTTATATGTTTGATATTCCTTTGCTTATCATTTCCGTGCTGGTACTGGGAGCAAAATTGGGAGCACGTACTATCGTGGCGGCACTATTCACTCCGCTTGCCATGAATGTGCTGTCTCTCCTCTCCTATCCTTCTGAAGAAGCGCTCCATCAGTTGGACCCTACACAGTTGCTGGGTGGCAGTCTGAATATGTCCGACCATTTGATGCTGACTTCTGTGATTGGTGCGGTGGTTATCGGTATAGGCTGTGGTATTGTAGTGCGTAGCCGGGCTACTACAGGAGGTACGGATATTGTGGCGATGATATTGCAGAAATATTGCCATATACGTTTTTCAAAGGCGATACTGCTGGTAGATGGCATTGTGGTGGGATTCGGCCTATTGGTTATCGGTTTCGGTATCGGAAATCCGGATGATGCTACACAACCTTCGTGGCATTTGTCTTTCTATTCACTGATAGCTATTTTTGTCACTTCAAGGGTATTGGCCTATGTGATAAATGGGGAGAAGAATGACAAGATACTGTTTGTCATCAGTGATATGCGCCTTACCGCTTTGCACGACTATATTCTTAAAGATTTGGACCGTACAGCCACTTGCATCAAAAGTAGTGGTCTTTATACCAATGTAGACAAGGAAATGCTGTTTCTTGTGGTGAGTTACAAGGAAGTGGTAGGTATCAAGCAGAAGATAAGGGAAGTAGACCCAAAGGCTTTTGTAGTGGTTACCGATGCTTATGATGCATTTGGTGAAGGTTGGAAAGAGCTTCCGATGGCAGGAGAGGTACAACCCGAATAGGTAGTAATAAACAATTGTTCATTCTGTTATTAACTGAATATATAGCTTAATATCAATTGTTTAATAACTAATTATTTGTGTTGCTAACATAGTTTTCAACATGGTGTTAACGATAAGTTTTTTGTTTGAATGAACGGTATTGTTGCGAAGTCGATGATGTGGAACTTATGGCATGGTTGCCATAAATTGAGTGCAGGTTGTAAGCATTGTTATGTTTATCGTGGTGATGCCCGGCGAGAGGTGGACAGTTCGGTGGTGGTGCGGACAAAAAACTTTGACCTGCCTTTGCGTAAAAAGCGTAACGGAGAATTCAAGATACCACCTGGAACATTTGTCTACACCTGCTTTACTTCCGATTTCTTTGTGGAAGATGCTGACAAATGGCGGGCCGAAGCATGGGAGATGATTCGTTGTCGCAGTGACCTGCATTTTATGATGATTACCAAGCGTATAGACCGTTTTTCTGACTGTCTGCCCGATGATTGGGGAGACGGATATGATAATGTAACCATCTGCTGTACGGTTGAAAACCAGGCTTGTGCCGATTATCGCTTGCCCATTTATAAGAGGGCTCCTATAAAGCATAAGATAATAATCTGTGAACCGCTGCTGGAAAGGATAGATTTAAGTACTTATGCTGTTGGCGAATGGATTGAACAGATAGTTGCAGGGGGAGAATCCGGTTACGAAGCCCGCCCTTGTGATTTTGAATGGGTGATGGACCTTCGCAGAATTTGTGTGGAAAATAAAGTGGACTTCTGGTTCAAGCAGACCGGTTCTAAGTTCGTCAAAGACGGAAAGACATATAATGTGAAACGCCAATTTCAACATTCGCAGGCACGCAAGGCGGGAATAAACATCAGTTTATAATTGTCCGCTTTCTACCATCAATATCACCCGTTCGGTCAATGCATCGTCTCCCATAGGGTCGTATTGCTTCTTTAGACTGGCGCCGAAGAGTGCGGCAAAAGTCTGGTAGAAACCGGCTTTGAAAGGGCCCATAAAAGCTTTTACCAGTTCATATCCGGTGGAGTTGGTCTGTCGGTCTACCAGTTTTATTAACAGTTTGCCTTGGGCAAAGGTAAGTTTCTTCATGCGGGGAGTGTATTGCTCCTTCAAGCTTTTCTCTACTGCTTTCATGTGTTTCTGGCGGGCTTTCTCGGTGGGCAGGGTCATCATGTATTCGTAGGTTTCAATGATGGCACGGTTAATCTCCTTGGAGATGGGAAGTACCTTCTTTACGTCACGAATGAGTTTGTAGTACTTGTTCATGTCGCGCTTGTTCTTGAATTTAAGCGGCTTGAAGATGTAGACAGTGGGGAGCTTGACATAAGGGATGGTATCTCCTTCGTAAACGCACATGGGAGTAAGATAGACACTCTTTTGCGCAGCAGACTGTGGTTGCTGCTGTGCAAAGCATTTCAGGCTTCCGAGAGAAAGAAACATGATGAGTATTACTATGTTAAGCCTTGCGTTCATGTTGCAAAAGTACACCATTCTGTGTAATGTTGTTGCATCATGTTGATTTTTCCTTGCTCAATTAACTTATTTAAGGTAACTTCGCTTCCCAAAACATGAAAGTGACCTACTATTAATGGAATTACTCAAGATAGGAGTTTTTGTAAGTATGCTGTCAATGACTCCTATGCTTGAAGCTCAAAATATATCCGGCCTTCAGAAAGAACAGCCTTTACTTCTTTTGGAAGAAAATTTGGAACAACTTTCCATCGGGAATGAGGAAGAATACGGTTGGGAAGATGAATTGGAGGAGTTGTCCCGACGTCTGCAAGAGCCTGTCAACCTCAATGCCGCCACTAAACGGCAATTGGAGCAGTTTCCTTTTCTTACGGATATACAGATAGAGAATCTTCTGGCTTATGTCTATATACACGGACAGATGCAGACCATTTATGAATTGCAACTGGTGGAGGAGATGGATAAACGTACCATCGACCTACTGCTGCCCTTTGTCTGTGTGCGGGCAGTGAAAGCGGGTAGGGGGTATCCTGCTTTAAAATCTATACTGAAATACGGGAAACACGAAACATTGGCACGTTTGGATGTACCGTTCTATATCCGTAAAGGATATGAGAAGAATTACCTGGGACCTTCCCTTTACCATTCTTTGCGCTATAATTTTCATTATGGAGATTATCTCCAAATAGGCGTGACGGGAGAGAAGGATGCCGGAGAACCCTTCTTTGCCCTGCACAACAGAAAAGGCTATGATTACTATTCTTTCTATTTTCTGATAAAGAATCTGGGGCGGCTGAAGGCTTTGGCATTGGGCAATTACCGTCTGAGCTTCGGGCAGGGACTGGTACTTAGTACGGATTTTCGTTTAGGAAAAACATTCTCTATGTCTACAACAGAATATCGTACCGGAGGCATCCGTAAGCATAGTTCTACCGATGAGTACAATTATTTCCGGGGAGTGGCGGCAACGGTGGGAGTATTGCCTTACTTGGATATTTCGGCTTTCTATTCGCATCGCTCCATGGACGGTGTGGTGGAGGATGGCGAGATAACTTCCATTTACAAGACGGGATTGCATCGCACGCAGAAGGAGGCAGATAAAATGAATGCCTTTGCCTTGCAGGTTACAGGAGGAAACGTGACCTATGAAAAGAGCTCTCTGAAGGTGGGAGTGACGGGGATTTACTATTTTTTCGACCGTCCTTACAAGCCTCGGTTGAACAAGTATGCAAAGTACAATCTTCATGGAAGTGATTTCTATAACGTGGGCATGGATTATAGGTATCGTCTGGGCCGTTTGGTGTGGGTGGGGGAGGCGGCAACCGGCAGTAAAGGCTATGCGTTGCTGAACCGGTTGAAGTATGGTTTTTCTTCCGATTATCATCTGCTACTTGTTCACCGGTATTATTCATATGATTATTGGACTTTGTTTGGGCATTCCTTTGGCGAAAGCAGTATGCCGCAGAATGAGAACGGATGGTATCTGGCAGCAGAGGCCACACCTTTCGCTCATTGGAAGTTTTTCGCTTCACTGGATGTGTTTTCTTTTCCTTGGTGGAAATACCGTATAAGTAAACCCTCGAAGGGAGTGGATGCCATGTTTCAGGTTACTTATACTCCTCGAAAGAGCCTTTCGATGTATTTTAATTATCGGTACAAACAGAAAGAAAGAGACGTGACGGGTACAAGCGGTGCAGTTATCGAACCTATCTATCACCATAAACTCCGTTATCGGCTGACCTATATGCCGGGAAGATATATCTTTCGTACTACAATAGATTATAACCACTTCCGTCAGCAGGATGGGGAAGGGTATCGCTTTGATAGACGGCAAGGTTATCAGTGTACTCAATTTTGCTCGTACACTTTCCCCTTCCCTCTGTCAGTTTCCGTGCAGGGAACCTGGTTTCATACGGACGATTACGATTCGCGTGTTTACGCCTCCGAGCGTGGATTGTTATATACTTTCTATACCCCTTCCTTCTATGGCAAAGGGTTCCGTTACTCCGCTCATCTGCGATATGATTTGAGTAAGAACTTCATGTTTCTTGCCAAATTCGGACAGACGGTTTATCAGGATAGGGAGACGATTGGTTCGGGCAATGATGAGATACCGGGAAATAGGAAAGCGGACTTGCAGATGCAACTGCGTATCAAGTTTTAGAAACTGTTTTAATTTTATTTTTCAGGTTGCCTCAGAAGAAAACTGAAATAAAATTAAAACAGTTTTTTAGAGTCTTCTCTTTATCTGTCACTTTCTTCCAACATGAAAATTTCATTTACAGTCTTTCCGAATATCTCTGATATTTTCAATGACAGCAAGGTGGAAGGGACATACTTTCCCGATTCTATGGCATTGATGGTTTGCCGGCTCACTCCTATGGCTTCAGCCAATTGCTGTTGGGTCATATGCTTGATGGCTCTTTCTACCCTTAATGTATTAGTCATTGTTGCTCCTCCTAAATTTATAAAGTTCAATGTTGTACTTTATGATGAACAGAAACAATATCATGAACAAGTCTATAAATACAAAATTAAGATATTGCATGTCATAAATCAGCATAGTGCATACTATCAGTAGGGAATACGCTGTTATGGTAGCCCAGATAAGAGAGTTTGAACGAATATTGGCAATGCATTCATCTTCGTCCTTTTCTTTTGAGAAAGCTATGAACAAGAGTGAAACCGTAAGCCCTATCATACTCAACTCGTCGAATAAAGAATTCTTGATAATACCCCAGGGAATTACTGACAACGCGTTTACCTTCAACCAATCTTCATTGCTGCCGTCGAAAAGGCAGATGAAGGACGTGATGGCGAATGGGACAAATAAACACCAACCTATCTTTCTGAAAGTGGTTGGAAATAAATAGTTCTTTCTCATAATACTATGCATTTAGATGCTATCTGCAAATGTAATGTATACTTTACATATAAACAAGTAAAATAGATAAAATGTAATGTATGATTTACTTTTTTAACATGAGATGTATGCTTTATAAAGGGAATATTTTCTTTTATGGGTAAACTTTTGCAAGCCGAACATTGCCAGATACCATAGTTTTCACTTAACTTTGGAGCGGTAAGATTGTTTAAGCATTAATCAAACCGTAAATCGTCAAATCGTAAATAGTATGACTGTCATTTATCCATCTCCCATATTCGGTCCCGTTCATTCTCGCCGTCTGGGAGTATCTTTGGGAATAAATTTATTGCCGGCAGACGGCAAAGTATGCACTTTCGACTGCATTTACTGTGAATGTGGTTTCAATGCCGACCATCGTCCCAAACAGCCGCTGCCCACACGCGAAAAAGTCCGTTCGGCCCTTGAAGCCCGCCTGCGGGACATGCAGCAAAACGGACCTACACCGGATGTTCTGACTTTTGCCGGTAATGGAGAACCGACGGCACATCCCCGTTTCCCCGAAATCATAGAAGATACACTTGCCTTGCGCGACAAGTATTTTCCGAATGCAAAGGTGAGCGTACTGAGCAATTCTACCTTTATTCATCGTCCTGCCGTATTCGAGGCTTTGAACAAGATTGACAACAACATCCTTAAACTGGATACGGTGGATGAAGAGTATATCCGTGTACTTGACCGTCCTACCGGACATTACTCCATCCGGGAGATTATAGAAGGGATGAAAGCGTTCAAAGGGAACTGCATTATCCAGACCATGTTTCTCAAAGGAAGTTATAAAGGACAAGATATGGATAATACATCCGATAAATTTGTTCTTCCCTGGCTGGAAGCTGTCAAGGAGATTGCTCCCCGCCAAGTGATGATTTATACCATCGACCGCGAAACGCCCGACCATGATTTGCAGAAGGCCACCCGCGAGGAACTGGATCGCATTGCGGAACGGATACGGGAAACGGGTATACCGGTAAGTGTTTCTTATTAATAATATACTTATGAAATCAATAGCAATTAAAGATTTAAGCGAGAACTTCTTCGAAGTGATAGGCAAAGAGTGGATGCTGGTTACGGCAGGCAGTAAAGAACATTTCAACACCATGACTGCCAGTTGGGGAGGTATTGGCTGGCTTTGGAACAAGCCGGTGGTGTTTGTCTTTATTCGTTCCGAGCGCTATACGTATGAGTTTATGGAGGAGAACGAATATTTCACCCTTTCTTTTTTAGGAAAGGAAAACCGGAGCATTTACAACCTTTGTGGCAGTAAATCGGGTAGGGAAGTGGATAAGGTAAAGGAAACTGGTCTGAATCCTATCGTTACCGAGCGGGGAAACATTCTCTTTGAGCAGGACCGCCTGGGATTGGAGTGCCGCAAGCTTTTCATTACCGATATGAAAGAAGAACTCTTTCTCGACCATTCCGTCTACGAGCGTTGGTATGGCGGTGACCACGGTGGATTGCACCGGGTTTATGTAGCCGAGATTGTAGATGCCTGGGTAAAGGAATAGCTCCTTTACCACAGTTTCAAGTCATATTCGGCTTCCACCTTCTCTTCTATTTCATCCGGAAGGGCGGGGAAGAAGTCGATACCTGTAATCCGTTCCACTTCGTCCACTGTATTGACGTAGCTGTCCAACGGATGATTGCCTGATGCATTCTTATAAATGAAGCCGATGGCTTTGGGGGGATTGCTGTCTGCACACAGAACGACCTTGAAGAATGCTTCGGGCACTGTAATTTTGTGCTTCTTACCAATGGTACGGTGACGTTGGTCATAGAGAATAGGACCGCATACAATGTATATCTTGCCTTCTTCTTGTGCCCAACGGCGGCATGACTCTTCCAGTTCTTTCCAGTCGCCACGGTTTAGATTGTGGTTCTGCGGGCAAATGTTTGTCATGTAGAAGCTCTCTTGCATGGCTTTCCAGTGCCAGCGGTTGTCACCGGCCGGACACATATGTCCGCGGTCCATGCCGGCTCCTTTGTAGTCATCGGTGGTTACTGCCTCGTGCTCAGGCAGGTCGGGGTCGGGCAGGAACTTGTCTGTACGGCTTTCACGCTCCACCAGTTTTTCGGGAGTGAGTTCCCAGGCTACCCAGTTGGGTATCTTTAAATCTTTGTTGTAGGATACTGTGTAGCCTTTCCGCTGGAGAATCTGTTCGGAGACGTTCTTCAGCTTTGCCGGTATTTCAAGGCGTGTGCCTGCCGTGAGTTCTATCTTGGCAGGCGTAGAACTCTTTTGCCTGGCATCCGAAAGTATCTTTGCAACGGGTTCATAGGCAAGGCAGACCGCACATATAAACAATATAAGATAATAGACGCCTTGCGATTGTTTCTTTTTTTTTCGTGCCATGCCGGGATTAGTGTTGGATAATCATTTTGGCCCTTTCCAGTGCCACATTTATGTTCGGACAGATATTTTCTTCGCCCAACAGCTCATAGAAGCCCGATTTTTCCAGTACCTTATGTACCTTTTCATTGACACCGGAGAGCACAATGGTTATTTTTTCCTTTTGGGACATCTCACAAAGGCTTGTCAAGTTGTGGATACCGGTAGAATCGATGAACGGAACTTTACGCATGCGGATGATGCGCACTTTGGGGCGGTCGCCCAGCCGCGCCATGATTTCTTCGAATTTGGTGGCGATGCCGAAGAAGTAAGGACCGTTTATTTCATATACTTCCACATCCTCGGGGATTATCAGGTGCTCGTCATTGCTTGCAATGTCCGATTCTGCATTCGGGTCTATTTCATCTTTGATGACGGATATTTCGGTAGTCTCCATGACGCGGCGCATAAACAGCACGCAGGCAATCACCAGACCTACTTCAATGGCAATAGTCAGGTCGAAGATGACGGTCAGGAAGAAAGTAATCAGCAGTACCGTGACATCCGATTTAGGATTCTTCAATAATGCCTTGAACGTACGCCAACCACTCATGTTATAGGATACTATGACCAGTACACCCGCCAGGCAAGCCATTGGGATATACTGTGCCAGCGGCATGAGGAACAGTAGGATAAGCAGCAATACCACTGCATGCACCATGCCTGCTACGGGAGTTTTTCCTCCGTTGTTGATGTTTGCCATGGTACGCGCGATGGCTCCGGTGGCAGGGATACCGCCAAACAGCGGGGTAGCCATGTTGGCAACACCTTGTGCTATCAGTTCCGTGTTGGAATCGTGTTTGTCGCCTATCACACCATCGGCCACGGTGGCAGACAGCAAAGATTCGATGGCACCCAGTACAGCGATTGTAATGGCTACGGGGAACAAGTTCTTTATCGCTTCCCAATCCAGGGCAGGCATCACGGCATCCGGCAGTTCGGCACGGATGCTGAAACGGTCGCCGATGGTATCGATACAATCAATGCCTCCATATACTTTCATCAGCCAGACTGCCACTGTCACCACGATGATGGCAATAAGTGACCCCGGAATCTTCTTCGAGAACCGCGGTGTAATGGCAATGATGAAGATGCTGACAATACTTACAATCGTGTTCCACCAGTTTACGGTATCGAAATGTCGGAAATAAATCATCCATTTTCCTACAAAGTCTCCCGGAACTTTCTCTCCTCCGAACGTCAGCCCGAAAATGTCGGCAATCTGCGTAGTGAAGATGGTGACGGCAATACCGCTTGTAAAACCTACGATGATGGGATAGGGGATAAACTTAATGACAGCTCCCAGCTTGAAAACTCCCAGCAGGATAAGCAGTACGCCTGCCATCAGTGTGGCGACAATAAGCCCCGATTCACCGTATTGCTGGATGATGCCATAGATAATGACGATGAACGCACCGGTCGGTCCTCCAATCTGTACCTTGCTCCCACCCATCAGGGAGATGATGAAACCGGCTATGATAGCCGTAATGATACCTTTCTCCGGTGATACGCCGGAGGCGATACCGAATGCAATGGCAAGCGGGAGGGCAACGATACCTACAATGATACCTGCCATCAGGTCTGCCATGAACAGTTCTTTAGAGTAATTTTTTAAAGCCGTGTATAGCTTTGGTCTGAATCCGAACGCTTTCATTATAATCTACTTTTTTATACGTTTTTTTATACAGAATGTAATGTATATATTGCAAATTGCCTGCAAAAGTAGATAAAATAATGGATATTAGTGAACACAACTGTGATGTATTTTGTTTTCCTTATCAGATATGTGCTATTAATTATGTCTGAAATACCTCTTCGGGTTATCGGTGAAGATAGATTCTTTCTATAAGACGATAAATAAATCCGATGGGGCAGAGGTGTGATTATTCCAAACTAAATTCGTAATTTTGTGTTGTTTATAAACAGTACGAACGACATTTATACGTAATTATATTAACTAATAAAAAAAGAGACTATGGCTAAAAGTGTTAAAGGAACTCAGACTGAGAAGAATCTGCTGACTTCATTCGCTGGTGAATCACAAGCAAGAATGCGTTACACTTATTTTGCAAGTGTAGCCAAGAAAGAAGGTTACGAACAAATCGCCGCTATTTTCACAGAAACGGCTGACCAGGAAAAGGAACACGCTAAACGTATGTTCAAGTGGCTGGAAGGCGGTATGGTGGAAATCACCGCTTCTTATCCTGCAGGTGTTATCGGCACTACCCTGGAAAATCTTCAGGAAGCTGCTGCCGGCGAACACGAAGAATGGTCATTGGATTATCCTAAGTTTGCTGATATTGCAGACGAAGAAGGTTTCCCCGAAATCGCTCTTATGTACCGTAACATCGCCATTGCCGAAAAGGGACACGAAGAACGTTATCGCGCTTTTATCCAGAATATAGAGACTGCCAGCGTATTTGCCAAGGAAGGCGAAGTGGTATGGCAGTGCCGCAACTGTGGTTTCATCTACACCGGTAAGGAAGCTCCTCAGGTATGCCCGGCTTGCTTGCATCCGCAGGCTTACTTCGAAGTAAAGAAGTCAAACTATTGATGATAATTTCCTCATAGAGAGAACAAAGTCCCGCAGAGCGAAAGCAAGCTCTGCGGGGCTTTTTGTTTGCTGTGACAGTCATATAGCTTGTAATTGCTGCACATTTGCTGCAGCGTCACTGCAAACAAATTGCAGTGCGACTGCAAAACTGTTGCAGTGCTGTTGCAAATCAATTGCAGTGCTGCTGCAAACCGGTATGCAGTGACGCTGCAAAAAGTATGCAGTCGTTTTGCAGTGGCTGTACAGTACGACAGCAAGCTGTGTATGGCGATGCTGCAGCGGGCAGAGAAGGATTAATAGCCGGTTGTTGGAGATGTAGGGGGATTAATGGTTGCTTGGAACACTATTGAAAGTGCTTCATAACTGTTGGCAGCATCGGTTATTTCAAGCAGTTTCTCCCAGTTGGCTACCGGTTCCGTCTTGTGGTTGATGCGTTTTTCGGCTTTTATTCTTAATGTTCCGTCTTCAGTGGTGGCTTGGACAATGAAAGCGCCGCAGTCGTTTTCTACTTTTACGTTCAGTCTTTCCAGGCCTTCGGGAGAAATTCGATAACTTTCCGGCAGATTGACTGTGATGTCCCATTGGTAACAACGGGGCATCTCCCAATAAATGTCCTCCTTGCGCAGGCGTTGTTCGCCTTTCAGCTCTGGCTGTGACCCTATCAACCGACCTACGGAGAGAACAAAGTTTGTACCCGCTTTCTTTACGTATCCGTCCAGTACATAGTCCACTTGATAGGCAAGTGCCGCACTGTCTGCCCGGTTTCCGATGCTGAAAAGCTGGTAGCCGAGGAGTGTTTCCAGTCCTTCTTCCGAGCCATGATAACCGATGATTTCATTACGGTAACGCTCTTTCTCCTGCTCCCGTTCACGGCGGTAACTTTCGCGCAGGTCGGCATGGAATTTTTCTTTGGTTTCGTCGTAGATGGTGGCTGTAATACCCAGTTGGCGACGAACGGAGTTGTAAAGGTCCTCATCCATAATGAGGTAGGGTTGGAAGTGTTCTTTCAGAGCACCGCTCATCTCTTCCCGGCGGCTGATGTGGAGAGTGGTGCCGCTTATAGAAGCGTTTATGGTAGCCATATCCCGGTTGTCTTGGGGGGTGGTGGAGGGAAGGGTAAGGCATGTGTTGTCTTCCAGTATGGCTTCTTCGCCTTGCAGGCTGGCAGGCACTTCACCGGGAACAGCATAGCAGGCCGGTGGAGTATAGCATTTTCCGTTGGATTCCAGATAGATAAACCAAGTGGTATTGCTGTAGTTGATGAGCTGGTCCAGAGGCTCCCGGGTATCTTTGGTCGTGATTCCTGTCCGGTGGGGAATACCTGCTTTTTCCAGAAGTTCGTGCATCAGCAGGATGAAACTGGCGGGAGTATAGTCTGCACCGTTTTCCATATACCGGTAATAGCAGTATTGGTAGAGGTAGTCCATCAGTTTCTTATCGCTCCATCCTTCGGCTTGACGGGCTTTGAGGGCTTTGGATATTTCGCCTTTCCGTCCGCTGCGCAGACCGGACCAGTTGGTGCCGGGAGCCTTCATGGAGGCACGTGTGTCATCTGTCATCAGTTTTGGATTGGGGTTGGCATATAGTCCCGGCTTGCGGGCGCTGGGTGGCATCCAGGCATAGGGTGTCTTGCTGTTGTAGATGTACATCAGAATCATGGGCGTTTGCCGGGCACTGTTGTACCAGAAGTCGGGAATGACACGTCCGGAGTCTCCGGTATGCAAGTCGAGGATATGGTTTCCTTCGGTATCGGTGCTATGGTCGAAGTCCCTTGCTCCGTTCAGGCAACGGTAGAAAGTGCTCAGCTTGGGGTCTATCTCGCAATGGACGGAATAGGCAAGCAGAGGATAGCTGTCCATAAAGTAAAAACCGAAAGGTTCGGGGTTCTGGTTGTTCAGTATGGTGTATCGTACGAAGAACAAGTCGATGATGTCTCCGATTTCCAGTCCGGGTACGGCCAGCTTGTTCCATTTCTCTTGGATGTTGTGGCTACGTGGGTGGCCGCCTTCATCGGTTTCCATGTACTCCTGCGGGGCTGTTTCCTGAATTGTTCCGTCCGGTTTGATGATGCGCACACCCAGTATACGCTGTTGTTCATTGCGGGTGTAGCGTTCTTTTTCCTGGGAAAGGAAGCTGAACTGTGACATCTCTTCCAGTGCACTTTGGCTGTTGATGTATACCATTTGGCGGTAGATGCTGCGGCAGGTTATCTGTTGTTTGGTCAATCCCATTCCCCACCAGTCCAACTTGGTTTTCCGGGTTACCTCCAGACGGCTGTGTGCGGCAAGGATAACGGCGGGTTCGTTTCTGTATTTCTCGGGTACAGTCATATTTTTAAAGTCGGGCAGGTTCAGCGACCATACTTCATTGCGCACTTCGCTTACGAGCGCAGCATATTTGTCTTCTTCCTTTTGGGCATTTAGTCCCGAAGTGGCAAGTAACATCAGCAGCAGTAGGAAAGAACGTGTTGTTTTCATGGTGATGGCGTTTTATGTTCAATTATTTGTTTAAAGGGTGCTTTGCCGGATTACTATCTGTTCGTTGCAGGCTTTTTTCCATTGTCGCAGGGCATCATTCCAAGCAGGGATAAGAGCAAGTGGAATACGTTTTCTGCGTATCTCCATCACTTTTCGGAAGTGGATATATCCTGCTCCGGCGCGGTAGGAGCAACTGAGGATGCCCTGATTCGTTTCAATGTGAAAGTCTGCAGGCAAATAAGACACGGCATATCCTTGTGGAATATCAATCGTTACCTCGCGTATAATACGGCATCTCCACGGCAGTAGGTAATCCTGCTTGCGGCGGGTGGTGTCAATGGGCTGGTGGAAGAAATCTTCGTGCGGGTCTGCTTCGAGGCAGTACTCTCCATCGGCCGATTGTACGGCAGCGGTATTGTTTATCTGATTGTTTAGCAGGTCTGTCTGCTTCTCCTTGGGGGTGTCATGGTAGAGACTGAGCAGGTATTCCTTGTATTCGCCCGTACTTACGCGGATGGCGGTGCCTTTCAGGGTAGGGGGATTGCTGTCCGTCATCAAGCGATAGTGATAATTGAGACTGTCCGTAGAGGTAGAGGCATCCTGCTGGGGAAGAGTCAGTATCAGGCAGCTGTCTCCGTTTTCTACCAGTGCTTTTCGGCCTTGTATACCTTGGGGGATGTCTTCGGGCGGTAGGTATCGGTAGGTGGCATCCAGGCAATATCTTTTCCCTTGATGGAAAAGAAGGCAGAAGGCATGGTTGATGGCAGCCAGTGTCGGCACTTCGTCGGGAGAACTGGCGATGTCGTCCGTACCGATATAGGCCATTCGGGCATCGAATCCTTGGGCTTTCAGCAATGTGCGCAGCAGGAGTGCCATTCCCTTGCAGTCGCCGTAACGCTTGCGCAGCACTTCGGCAGGCCGGTCGGGCCGATGTCCTGCCAATCCGTTTTCAAAGGCGATGTAGCGTATGTTCTGCTGTACGTAGGCATAGGTGCGGCGTATCTTCTCCAGTTCATCGGTGCATCCGGCAGTAATTTCATCCGTCAGCATTTCGGCTTGGGGGAGAGTGCAGTCCACCTCGGCCAGTCCGTTCAGCCAGCGGTACATGGCCTGTACATCGGCAAAGGGACCGGTTACCAGCAGATGGGGATAGAGGCAGTTGTCTGCAGGGGCGGCTTCTTCTTTTCGGGTGGCAGGCACTCCTTTTAAGGTGTAGACAAAAAGGGAATCCCCTTCCTTATTCACGCTCTTTTCACACCGGATGCCGGGACCGAAGTTCTTCTCCACCAGCCGGAAACGGGACAGTGCGGCAGGAATGGTGACGGTGATACGTTTCTTGCGGATGAAGTATTCCTCCGGAAAGTAGATGCGTGTAAAGTAGTGCAGGTCATGGAAGGTACGGCTGAACTGTACGGCCGCCTTTTTCCCCTGCCGGCTTAGGGAGAGGTTGAAGTAGCAGATGCGGGTATCGTCGAAGAATACATTTTCCGGTGTGGCATGGCGGTGGATAGCTTTGGGGGCAAGTACTCCCTTGGCTTTGGCTTCGTCCAGAGAGATGAATTCGCCATAGAACATATGAGGTTGTACGGTAGCTCCCATCCGCAAGGCTTCATATTCGGTCTTTCGGGTGTTTTGTACGATGGGGTTGTCTCCTGGTCCTTCTTTGAAAACATAGCTGTCTTCACAGCAGTTGATGATGATATTGTCGTCCATCGTCTGACTGTAGAGACAGCTTGAGAAAATATACAAAAAAATGAAAGAGAAATATTGTTTCCTCATGATGGAGAGGATTTATGTTTATTTCTTGGCGTGCGGATAGTCTATCGTGTAATGCAGTCCGCGGCTTTCCTTGCGTTCCATGGCTTGCTTTGTTATCAGGTATCCTACGTTTATCATGTTGCGCAGTTCGCACAGCTCTCGGGTAGCCTTGCTACGCTTGAAGAGTGCTTCTGTCTCCTCGTAAAGGATGTCCAGGCGGTTCCATGCACGTGTCAACCGGGTATTGCTGCGGACAATGCCTACGTATGCCTCCATAATCTGGTTCACTTCCTTCATGCTTTGTGTGATGAGGACACGTTCTTCGGTGGAGATGGTACCTTCGTCGTTCCATTCGGGAATGTCTTCGTTGAAGTCATAACGTTCCAGTACGCTCAGCGCGTGTTTGGCTGCCGCGTCGGCATAAACCACGGCTTCAATCAGTGAGTTGCTTGCCAGACGGTTGCCGCCATGCAGTCCGGTGCACGAACATTCGCCGATGGCGTACAGGCGGCGGATGCTGCTCTGTCCGTCCAAATCCACCTTGATGCCACCGCAGAGATAATGGGCGGCGGGGGCTACCGGTATGTATTCCTTTGTAATGTCTATACCGATGCTGAGGCATTTCTTGTATATGTTAGGGAAGTGCTTCTTGGTTTCTTCGGGGTCTTTGTGGGTGACGTCCAGATACACATGGTCCTCACCGCGCTGTTTCATTTCGTTGTCGATGGCACGCGCCACAATGTCACGCGGGGCCAGTGAGAGTCGCGGGTCGTACTTCTGCATGAATTCTTTTCCGTCTTTGGTACGCAGCACGCCGCCATAACCGCGCATGGCTTCGGTGATGAGGAACGAGGGGCGGTCTCCCGGATGGAAAAGGGCTGTGGGATGGAACTGGATGAATTCCATGTCTTTCACTGCTCCCTTGGCACGGTAGACCATGGCAATGCCGTCTCCCGTGGCCACCAGCGGGTTGGTGGTATGGCGGTAAACGGCTTCGCAACCGCCCGTTGCCATGATGGTGACTTTGGAAAGGAAGGTATCCACCTCGCCCGTCGCTTCGTTCAGCACATAGGCACCGTAGCACTTGATGCCGGGGGTGTGGCGGGTAACGATGATTCCCTGGTGATGCTGGGTAATGATTTCCACAGCGTAATGGTCGGTCAGTACGGTGATGTTGGGGTGTTGCTTCACAGCTTCAATGAGGCTGGTCTGTATCTCTGCACCCGTATTGTCCTTATGGTGGAGGATGCGGAATTCGGAGTGGCCGCCTTCTTTGTGCAGGTCAAACTCTCCGTCCTCCTTTTTGTCGAAGTTCACTCCCCATTTGATAAGCTCCTTGATTTGTTCGGGGGCATTGCGCACCACCTTCTCTACAGCTTCACGGTCGCTTATCCAGTCACCCGCAATCATGGTATCTTCGATATGCTTTTCAAAATTGTCTACGGCCAGATTGGTGACAGAGGCGATACCTCCTTGTGCAAAATAAGTGTTTGCCTCTTCCAAACCTGCCTTACAAATGAGGGCTACTGTTCCTTTATGCGCTACTTTCAGCGCAAAACTCATACCGGCAAGTCCGGAGCCGATAACGAGAAAATCGAACTTTCTTACCATAGGTTTTGTGTATTAAACGCTGCAAAGATAGTGTAAACCAAACGTAGAGCAAAATAAGCGGGCTTATTTTTATTTGTTATGTAAGGTATTGTTTCAATACTTCATCCAGGGATTTTTCTTTGGGCAATTCCATGTTCTTGCGCATGCGCGAACGGACTACGTTTACACTATTCCGGTTGATTCCCATGATAAGGGCTATTTCGTCGGTACTTTGGTTCATGCAGATGAGCATGGCCAGCAATTCTTCGTTGCGGGTCAGTTGAGGATAACTTTCGCGGAGCTTGGGCAGATAAGAAGGATGTATGGTGGCAAACGACCGGCGGAATGTGTTCTCATCTTCCCTGCTGAGCAGGCTTTGCACGGTGAGCTGGCGAATGGAGTTGAGGTTATTGGTAGCCATGGCCCGTTCTATTTCTTCCGTCAGTTGTTCGTTGCGGCGGTTCAGGTCTTGCTGCCGGGTAATGAGGGTCTGTATTTCCCGTTTGTTGTTTTCTATAAGCTGGTGGTTGGCCTTCCTTCGGATGATGAAATAGGCTGTAGTGGTGATAAGTAGCAACAGTAATGTAATGGAGATGCAGATGTTGTAGAACAACTGCTGTTGCTGCCATTGCACTTGTGCCGAGAGCAGTTTGTTTTCTTTCTCTTTTTGGTTGGCATCAAACCGGATGTTGGCTGCTGCCACAGCACGTTTCTTTTCGTTATTGTCCAGAGAATCGGCAAACTGTCGGTTACGGATGTAGCAACGAGCAAAATCGTCGTTCATGCCTTTGGCCAGATAGTAATCCATTAATATCTCGTTGGCATCGCGGCCTTCCATGAACTTCATGTTGATGAGGTCTTGTGCAGCCCGGTCTATCAGGTGTATGCCGTTTTGCTCCTTCCCGGTTTGCAGTAAGGCCCGGCCTAGGTGGAGGTTGAGTTGGTATTTGGCCCATTGGGGCATCCGCACGGTATCGGGACAGATGCTAAGGGCAAGTTGCAGTGCTTTTTCCAAAGAGTCGGGATAGTCCAGATAACTGTTTACCGTTTCTACTTTGTTTACGAATACGCCCTTAAAGCTGTTTTGTATCATTGACAACTTTTCTCCCAGCCTGAGGTAGTGGAATACAGAGTCCTTTTGATTCATGTTACGAAAGATCTGGGCACGGTAGCGGTACAAGTCTCCCAGTCCGAAGCTGTCTTTCAGCATGGAGTAGTATTGGGCTTTTTTGTTCATTTCCAGGGCCTGGTCGTACATACCCAGTTCGGCGTAGAGATTAGCTTGTTCTCCGTAGGCAATCACTACATTTCCAGGTGCTATGCTGTCGTTGTAAGTGGCTATGGCTTCTTGGTTAGTGGCTATAGCTTTCTCGTATTCGCCACTGAGGTGGTAATAGATGCCCAACCGTGACATTATTCGCAGCATGTTCGGGAAGTTTCCACCTTTCCGGTAGACATCTATTGCTTTTTCCAAAATTTGGATAGCTTTGGGTAGATTGTTTCCGGAGTACATGTAGACACCGCTTATGATTTCTGCCTGCCGGATAAAGTCATTGGCACTGGTACAGACCGGTAACTGGAGGTAGTCTTCTGCCAGTCGGACAGCTTCCGGGTTATTGCCATACAGTTGGTTCAGTCCGGCCTTGAAGCTCAGCAGTTCGTGCGGGCAATGTTCGCGGATGAGGGGATGGTTCCCAATGCTGTCCATATAGTCGATGCCGTCTTTGTATTGTTTGGTGTTTATGTAATTGTTCCCGCAGGCATTAAATATCTTGCGGGCATAGTAAATCAGGGTATCTGTAGTTCCGTTTTTTTCTGCCGATTCCAGGATTTCGGGCAAGGTCTGTTTGGCAAGATCCAACGTTTGTTGCGCTTTGTTTTCGAGTAGTAAGGCATTGATTTGTTGAAGGACATTGTTCCAATGCCTCATTTCGTCTTGTTCCGAAGAGGTGGAGCGGTTGGTGCAGGCTACAGCTACGAGAATCAGAAGTAAAAATGAAAGTTTTTTGGCATTCATATTTTGTGGACTGTTTGTTTTGTAAGGCAAAGATATAATTTCTTAATTTAAAATTTACAACAATAGACTTGTTTTTTGTTTCTTGTTAATTATTTGATAATATATATAATATGAAATTGTATATCAGATTGTATATCGTATTCTTATGGTTAGGTTGTGCATATTTTGCAAATTTGTATCAAAACGATTGTAAATATGTATAATGGTGAAATAAGATACAATGAAAACAAAGAAAACAGTGACACCTTTTAATATGCAGGAGATTGCCAGAGCTTTGCGCGAAATGATTTCGGAAGATTCTCCCAATGCTTCGGAGGCTTTGTTGTCCGGAACTCGTGAGGCTGTATTCCGTGAAATCTTTATTTTTCATTATCCTTCTTTTTTAGAGAAACTTTATCAGTCTATTCCGGAGGTGGATAAGGATGAAGAACTGATATGTATGCTGGTAGCTCTTGGACAGTCTGTAAAGGAGATTGCAGAACTGATTTATTTTTCGCCGGAACGGGTAGAATTGTTATGTGCTTCGGTCTGCCGCAAGCTGAATGTGACGGAAGTTCGAAAAATGGAGATACTAATGAAGAAGTTGTTATCATAAAAATACGTACCTTAGCGGCAAAAATCAGATAAAATGAATCGAATCTTTCATGCGCGCATTGCTATGGGGCAGTATCTGTTTCTCATCCTGATAGGTATTCTCGCCGTCTATATGCTTTGGTACAAGTCTCCGTTCCTGGCTGCTATTTTCATGCTTTGGCTGGTGGTTATTATCGAGAAGCTGATTCATACCACCTATACCGTAACGCCCGACGGGAAGTTGGTGCTGTCCTTCGGCCGTTTCTCCCGGAGTAAGGAAATTCTGATGAAAGACATCACTTCTGTGGAGCGTGCTTCTTCCATGCAGGTAGGGCGGTTTGCGGTGATGCGCTATGTGCTCGTGAAATATGGCGAGGGCAAGTGTGCAGTGCTTCTTCCCGTCAAGGAGGAGGAGTTTATCCGGTTACTGGAGGAACGGAGAGGGTGAGCAATAGGGTGTGCCCACGTATGCGATTCCGTTTTAATCTGCCGTTATCGGTTCCATGGTAATGTCTCCTGTGTAGCTTTCCGGAGTTGTTTGTATGAACTTTCCCTTTATCTGTTTTTCCGTTTTTGTATATTCACCTGCGAATGTCAGCGTATAGGTAGCTACAAGCTTGCTGTAGTGTAGTGTTCCTTTTATGATGAGCCGACAGTGAGGTTGTATGCTGATGGTGGAAGTACTGCTGTTTGGACCTTTGGCTTTTGTTGTTTCGCTGCCATATTTTATGGTTGCCCCACTTAACAATAGTTCATCTCCAAACATGTAAGGGGTATTGACGAACACATCTTCTTCCCCCATCCATACAAATGCTTCGGGGTCGTTGCTCTGAAAGGTGGTTTCCTGCCATGTGTCTTCGAAGGGGGAGTTTGTGGTGGTGATACTATTGTTTAAATTGTTTTCCATGATGAAGGGCAGGAGCTCTACATCATACGTACTGAATCCATCCCCTTCTTCAAAAGAGTATTGAATATCTTTGAACAGATATTTTTCAGCATCTTTAATTTCGTCTTTATCATAACAGCCGGTCGTGCAGACAATCAGCATGGCGGACAATACGAGGTGGAATAGTTTCTGTTGTTTCATAGCCTTTACTTTTTGTGGGGATGTACATGCAAAGATAAGTTTATTTTTTGAAACTGTTCATAATAAGCACTTTATTTTCCTGATAATATAGTCTTTCCGTAGAGGCAGATTGTTTTTGAATCATAAATAAAGCTTAATTTTAGCTCTTCTGTTTGCAGTTTTTTGGATGTGGCAGCGTCCATTATGTAAAAAAGAAACGGATATGAACTTGAATTGTGCCATTTTGCATGCGGACCCGGAGATTGCCGGAAGATTGGAAGAGTATATCGGCAAAGTTCCTTTTCTCTCTTTGCACGGAAAGTACGGCAATCCTCTTGAAGCGCTGAAGGATTATTATGAGACAAAAGTGGAAGTTTATTTTGTCGGCATCTATCCGGTGGAAGAAGGTGAAATCAACGGAATGGATTTTTGCAGGCTCTTGTCCTCGTCCACTCGTGTCATTTTCATTACAGACACCGACCGCTATGCTGCCGAATGTTTCCGTCTGGATGCGTTGGACTATCTGATGGACGGGCTCAATTTCTCCACGTTTTTCCAGTCTGTCAGCAAAGCGGCACGCTGGTTCTCTTTGCAGGATGCAGGTACGTCCGCCCCCAAGCAAAGGCAAGGTCCGGAAGAGGTTCCGAAGGTGATTTACATGCGGTGTGACAACCGCATCATGCGGCTCGACCTGGAACGGATAAACTATATAGAAGGTATGGGCGATTATGTGAAGATTTTCTGTAAAGATTCCCCTAAGCCTATCTTGAGCTTGTGTAGCATGAAGTATATGGAAGAAAAACTTCCGGCCGATGAATTTATCCGCGTACACCGTTCTTTTATTGTCCGCATGGACTGCATCAGCGCCATCGGGCGCAGCACATTGCTCATCGAGCAGAAGGATGTCCCCATTGGCGATGCTTACCGCGAAAGGGTGAAAGGGTATGTGTCCAGGCTGGCAGTGTTGTAATACCCTGTTTTCAGATACTATATACTTTGTTTGTTGGATCTATAGTTCCAGCGTGCTGCATCTATATATGCAACGCGTTGCATATATAGATCCAACAAATGATAATCATTCGGTGTAAAATCCGTGTAATCTGTGGTGAACCGGAACCTTGTATTACTTTAGTTTTGCTCTCGAAATCCTTTCCCCGAACGTCAAGTTCAGATTCAGGCTGAATCGGCTTTCCTGCATCAGATTGCTGCGTGTGTTCAGTTGTTTCCGCCAGGTGGCGCCCAGCGAAAGATAGGAGTACCGGATGGGGAAGCTCGCCCCTACACTGGCTTCCAGATACTGCATCTTCCCGCCTTTCAGGTTGATATAGGAGTTGCCGAAACCTATTCCGCCCATCAGCTCGGTGGAACGTGCCAGACGTGGCTTGGTAATGTAGCTGCCTCCCAGGTTCACTTTGTGCTGGTTCTCGTATTTCATGGAAGTGTAGGAGGAGGAGTTGCGGCTCCAGTCCAGGTAGTTGTAGTCGGCGGTCAGCACCCAGCGTTCGGTGGTTATGCTGAGGCCGGTGCCGAGGTGCATGGGCAGATATTGTGTACGGCTGTGGTATCCTTTATCGAGGTTCTCGCTGGTAGATGAGTTGCTGTAAGTCAGTGTATTGTCGTGGCTGATGGGAAGGGAGGGAGCAAATACCAGCCCTGCCGCCCACTTCCGTTGTCCGGTCGCACCCCATTCGTAATGTATGCCGAAGTCCGCATAAAAGGCCTGTTTAGAAGATTCGTACTTTACGACGGCGCTTTCCTGCGTTTCGCTTTGCGTCACTGTGCCCGCTATCATCCCCAGGTTGATGCCGACCGACAGTTGCCTGCTCAGTGCAAAGGCATTGGTGACGTAGCACCGGTATAGTCCGCCCGTACCCTCAAAGAGCGAGTAGGTGTAGTTGCCGGGCATTCCCTCTATCTCTTCTTCGGTCTGGATGACATAGCCCACACTGCTGTATGGTGCTGCACCTACAAGGGCATACCAGCGCGGCAGGACACGGAAGCCCATGCTGATGCGGTTGGGGTTGCCGGTGAAGTTGGAGCTGTGTTCGCTCAGAAAGGAGTAGCGGGCATATGAGGCAGATACACCCACATCGAACGTGAAGCAGGCGGTGTCCATGCGGGTGATGGCTGCGGGGTTCAGCGTGTTCAGAAATCCGGTACGGTTCAGGGCGATGCCCGTGTTGCCCATGCCGGCATAACGTCCGCCGTCACCGGCACTCAGTTCGCCCACTCCGTACATGGAGGTGGGCAGGTTGGTGGTGTTCTGGGCCACGGCGGTGAGGCTTGCCGTACACAGACTGCACAGCAGAAGGGGAATCCGGTAATGGCGTTTCATTGCTCGTTGTATATTTTGAATCTTACGTCTAATCTGCATTGTCTCTCTTGTTCGGGGTCGTTGGTGAAGATGACCTGGTTGAAGGTGGTGGTGCTTTCTTCGTCTGTCAGACTCATCAGCAGTTTCTGCCGCTTAATGCCCGAAGTGCCGTAATTGTTGCGGATGAATTCGGTGAGGTCGAAGGAGTAGTAGGTCTCTTTCCCGTACATCTCGTCGATGGTCAGGTCGCCGGTCTGTACGGTTACGCCGTCACTGCCGTATACGTAGTCCTCCAGCACATTGTTCTCGTCCGTGATATAAAGGCGGATGTCATTGGGAAGCTGGCTCACTTCGTTGTAGCTCCGGGCCAGAGGATAGAGGTAGAGTGTGGCGCTCTCTATGGAGACTATCTGTCCGGCACTTCCGAGGCTGTTGAGGTAGGGGAATTCCAGTTGGTTGTAGTAACCCGTCAATCCCTGCATATAGGCCAGGCAACCCATGTCGTTGGAGTGGACGAGGTTCTCTATTCCGCTTTTCAGGGAAGCAAGGTGGGTGCCGGTGGGGTCGTGCCGGATACCGGTATAGGCATAGTCGGTGTTTACGCTGAAAGTCAGCACTTGTCCGGTACGTTGGTTGGAGACTTCCTGGTAGTGGAGGTTGATGCTCATGGCAGAGTCGTTCACCATGAATCCGGTGATACACTGCCCGTCGTTTTCGGGAACAAAGACCAGTCCGGGGAATTTCTTCTTGAACTTGTCTTGGGTATCGAAGTAGTCATCTTGGGCCACGAGGTCATTCAGCAGTTGTTGTCCCCATGAGTCGGGCAGGCGGACGCTTACTTCCTTCTTCCGCCCCGGGCAGGGGGTGAAGGTAAAGCTGAAGAGTGGGGCATCTTCCGTCGGGAGTACGGTGCTGTTGTAAAGGTCCTCGTCGTTGTCCAGCACGATAGGGCTTTTCAGCCGGTAGATGGAGATGCGCTGTTGCGTCAGGGTATCTCCCCAGAAATGGCCCGAAGGTATCATTCGCAGTACGAGGGAGTCGAGGGTATAGGTATAGTCTGTGTTGGGGGTGAAGTCGGACGTGGAGTATTCGGCATAGTAGGTGGCGGATACTTCTCCCCAGGCGCTGCTCCGGTAATGTCCTAGCTGGCAGATGCTGTCGCCCCGGGTCTCTATGGAGTCTAGCAGGATGGTGCTGATGTCTACCGAGCAGGTGTCTGCGTATACATTATAGAAGGAGCTTTCCACGAGGCTCTTTCCAAGCTGCGAGTTCTCGTCCTGGCAGGCGCAGAAGATAGCGAGGACTGCGAATAAGCTGTACAATGACTTCTTCATTTCTGTTCTTTTAGTTGGCGGCAAAGGAAAGGCAAAACTTTTATATCTTCCTACAAAAATCGGCGTTCGGACGGTTTTTATCGGTAAAGGCGTTTAACGGGAATTTCGGACTGTTCGTCGGTTATTTTTGTCGGTGTGGTTGCGGTGGTTTACTTTTGCGGACAGACAAAAAGGACCTCCCGCAGCTTCTTGTTTTGGAAAGTGGGAAGTATAAAGCTTAATCATTAAAAAAACAATAAACAATGAACAGACTATTGGTAGGAATAATGTTGCTGGCCATCGTGTGCATTGCCGGCAGTTGTACGGACGAGGATGAATACACTCAGGGGCAGTGGATGAAGAAAGCCAGCTATAACGGTGTGTACCGCGCTTATGCCTCCGGCTTCACCATCGGCAATTATGGATATTTGTGTGGCGGCTTCTACGGAGCGAACAAGGATTACCTGAACGACCTTTGGGAGTATGACATGAGCCGGAACAGCTGGACGCAGTGTGCCGACATGCCCGTTGCCGGGCGCAAGGCTGCCGTGGGCTTTGCCGTGAATGGCAAGGGATACATTACGACCGGTTCCGTAAAGGACGGCTCCTCGTCCTACTGTGTAGCAGATACCTGGGAGTATGACCCTGCCACGGATACCTGGACACGGAAAGACGACTTCAAAGGTGGAGTACGCGATGGTGCCCTGGCTTTCAGTATAGGCGGATATGGCTATGTCGGTACGGGCTGCAACAGCGACGCTACCGGCAGCGAGAGTGCCTACAAGATGGACTTCTACCGTTTCAACCCCAATGGCGCCGAAGGTTCGCAATGGGAAGCGGTGAGCGGGTATGGAGGCGAGAAGCGCTACTTCGGTACGGCATTCGTCATCGATGAGGTGGCCTACATCTGTTGCGGGCGAAACAACAGTACCGATCTGGTGGATTTCTGGAAGTTCGACGGAAGCAACTGGACCCAGTTGCGTGACATTGCCGATACGGACTCCGACAATGACTATGACGATGACTACGCCATCACACGGTCCGAAGCCGTATCCTTCGTCATCGGTGGAAGGGGATTTGTGGCTACGGGAATACGTAACAGCACTTCCTTGAGCAGCGACTACTGGCTGTACGACCCTGACAAGGACTTATGGTACGGCGATTCCGATGACGACTTTACCCCCATTACAGATGTACATAATTATCCTTCCGGTGCTTCTTCGCGCAGGGCTGCCGTTGGTTTCTCTACCGGCGAACGTGGTTTTGTGCTGACGGGAACAAGTGGTACCAGCTACTTTGATGATGTGTACGAACTTCTACCCGATGAGGAAGAGGAAGTCTGATTCGCCCCATAATTGAACGGAACTTATGAAGCTGATGTTTATTATGATAAAGATAGGTGTACCGGCTGTGATGGCGGTATGCCTTTCTTGCTGTTCGGGTCATACTGCCGGCGGTGGCAATGAGTTGAAATGCCGGGTGATGGAGGTGGAAGGCGGTTACGGCTACGTGGTGCTGCATGGAGCCGATACCCTGATATATCAACCTTTTATACCTGCTTTGAGCGGTCGCCTGCCATTTGCAACAAAGGTGGAAGCGCTGGCGGCCGGTCGGCTGGTATGCCGTAAGCTTGCCGATGGGCAAGCTCCGGCATTGAGCAGGGAGGAGGTGGAGTCTTGTCTGACAGACACTGGACTCTAATCTTCTAAAGAATCCTTTACTTCGTGATGTATTTCCGAGCAGTCATAAGGGTATCTCTGCATGAATTTACCCTTGAGTACCTTCTTTGTATCGCTATCGGGACGTGAAAGGGTGGCGGTGAATGTCACTTGAAGCCGTTTGTAGTAGATGGTTGAAGTGTATATGTTCCATTTCATGCCCACTATGTCTACTTCAAAATGTTTATATCTCAGTTCGTCTTCTTTGTAATACTTGCCTTGGTTGATGAAGAATAACAGTTGTTGTCCCATGATTATTTTTCCGTCTTCTATGTGGTTGGGCAGATAGATGCTACGTTTCTCCGGGTCTATGCTTTTGAAGGTTTCATCAGAGTGCCCATCGGGTATGAATGCGTATTCTGTCCATTTATTGATGAATGGATAGTAGTCATGCTTGTCGGTTGTGTTTCCCAGATTTTCATTTTTATAGGTACTCTTATCAGGTCCTGTTCCGGCTTCTTTCACTCCGTCACCTTCTTCCACGCTGTATTCGATGGACTCTATCTGATAGAAGTTAGTGCACGGTTCTTGGTGTATGATGATTTGTTCCTTGTAGAGTCCCGTTTTCATCTCAAGGTTGATGATGAGGCTACGGGATTCACCTAAGTCAAAGTTGTCTTTAAAGTGCAGGATGAGATGGCTGTCGGTGTCCCGTTCCAAGTCCCACCATTTATAATGCAGGCTTCCCGTACCTTCCAGTTGTGGGAGCTTGTTGCCATCCATCATGAGGTCTCCCCATGGGGTGGTGATGGAGGTTATGCGCCAGTCGCCGCGTGTTAGGTCTATCTGCAGGGTAGAGGCTTCGCCCTTCACGGTAGTTTCCTGAAAGGGCGAGAGGCGGATTTCATCGCTATCATTGCAAGCCGTCAGGCCGCAAAGGAAAAGAGCGAACAAAAGGATGGATTGGAATAAGTCAGTCGTTTTCATGTTGGTTATTATTTGATTATGTCCATTGGACGTGGCATTCTTTGTAAATGCTGCACGACAAAGATAATTATTTCCTCTTTACGCTGTATTCTCCGAAAGAAAGAAGTACTCTTTTTTGCCGGATAATACGGGTTTTATTAACTTGCGCACAAATTATCGCTAATCATTAACCACTAACCATTAATTCCATGAAATACCAAGTTGCCATTATCGGTGGAGGTCCTGCGGGATATACTGCTGCCGAAGCTGCCGGAAAAGCAGGATTGAGTGTCGTACTATTTGAGAAGCAGAGTCTCGGTGGAGTGTGCCTGAATGAAGGGTGTATCCCTACCAAGACCTTGTTGTATTCGGCCAAGACCTATGACGGAGCCCGCCATGCTGCAAAGTATGCGGTCAGTGTGCCCGAAGTATCGTTCGATTTGCCCAAGATTATTGCTCGCAAGCAGAAGGTAGTGCGCAAGCTGGTATTGGGAGTCAAAGGAAAGCTGACTGCCCATGGTGTGACGATTGTCAGCGGAGGGGCCACAGTGACGGACAAGAATCATGTGGAGTGCGGCGGAGAAACCTACGAATGCGATAACCTGCTGCTCTGCACCGGTTCCGAAACCTTTGTCCCTGCCATTCCCGGCATAGACAAGGTGCCTTACTGGACCCATCGTGACGCGCTGGATAACAAGGAACTGCCCGCTTCGCTTGCCATCATCGGCGGCGGTGTCATCGGTATGGAGTTCGCTTCTTTCTTCAACAGCCTGGGAGTGCAGGTAACCGTCGTCGAGATGTTGGACGAGATACTGGGAGGCGGTATGGACCGAGAGCTGGCGGGTATGCTCCGTGCAGAGTACGCTAAGCGGGGAATCAAGTTCATGCTGAGTGCAAAAGTGGTATCTGTTGCACAGGATGCTGCCGAAGCTTCTTCCCTTATCCAGGTGAATTATGAAACTGCCGACGGTCCCGGTTCTGTCGTTGCCGAAAGGCTTCTGATGAGTGTCGGGCGCCGTCCGGTAATGAAAGGCTTCGGATTGGAGAATCTGGGCTTGGAAAGAACGGAACGCGGAAATGTCTTTGTCAACGGACAGATGCAGACCTCCGTTCCCGGAGTATATGCTTGCGGTGACTTGACGGGATATTCCTTGCTGGCGCATACAGCCGTCCGCGAGGCGGAAGTAGCCATACATTCCATCATTGGCAAGAAGGATGCCATGAGCTACCGTGCCATCCCCGGCGTGGTATATACCAATCCCGAAATAGCCGGTGTGGGCGAGACGGAAGAATCCCTTCAGAAGAAAGGCGTAGCCTACCGTGCAGTGAAGCTGCCGATGGCGTACAGCGGTCGTTTCGTCGCCGAGAACGAAGGTGTGAACGGTGTCTGCAAGTTACTGTTGGGTGGCGACGATACCGTATTGGGGGCACATGTTTTGGGTAATCCCGCTTCGGAAATCATCACGCTGGCAGGCATGGCCATCGAGCTGAAACTTACTGCCGATGGATGGAAGAAGATTGTCTTTCCGCACCCCACGGTGGGAGAGATATTCAAGGAGGCATTGTAGAACCCATGACTATTGTTTCATATAAACATAAAAGATGAAAACCGTAAAGCTAATCACCTGCGACGATGCCTTCCAGGCACACGTCATTCAGGGTGCCTTGAAGAATGAGGGCATTGCGTCTGTTTTGCATAATGAAAACATGTCTTCCGTGATGCGCGGATATGTCCGTGATGTCACGGGAGTGGATATATTTGTTTATGAAGATGAATATGACAATGCCCTCCGCCTGCTTGAACGGAACCAGATGATTCCGGAACAGTTGAGGTACTGCCCCCATTGCGGTTCGGATGAGATTAAGTTTGTGCTGAAGAAGAGCCATCGGGTGCGTGCTGTGGTGGCTGCTGTTATTGCGGCATTGTCGGCCGCACCTCCGGGCACTGAGCATTGGGAGTATGTATGCAGGAAGTGCGGCACTCATTTTGAGAAGCCGGTGGCGAAAGGAACAGTTGAAGAATAATTAGGTGTTTATTCTTTTAACCGCTTTTCAATCCAGACCCGGTTTTTACGTCCCAATCGGCTTTCCGCAAAATCCAGGAAAGCCGATGTGTCTGTTATATGGGCTTGGATGACACCTGCCAGAAAGTTGAAGAAAGGTTCTTCACCCACCCGGACAAGCAGGTCGGCGAGTAGTACTGACCCTTTCCTATAGAGGGCAAGATGCGCTTCGCGGTCGTTGCGGTCAATACCCCAGATAGGACGGATATGGCGTGTTTCCTTACGGTAGGCGTCGATGTAAGCGGCATAGGCTTTTTCGCCGCGGGCGTGGCGTATGTATTGCAAAGCACTGAATTCGGCAAAAGATTCGTTCAGCCAGTCGTGCCAAGATTCCACCGGAGCCTTGTTCCACCAGAAGTGGCCGATTTCGTGGGCGGTGTTCTTGAGTACATATTCATTGAATGTTCGGGAACTGAGCATAATGAAATTTTTACGGCTGTACCCTCCTGAGGTGCCGGAAGCTGAAAGCAGGAATTTCATGTAAATATCCTCATCTCCCGCAATTTTATAAAGGCGTCGGAAGAATTTCAAGGCATTGTGGCAACATTGAAGTGCCGAGTCTGCACCGGCATCCGGGAAGTCTGTATAGATAAGTTCAATGGTAGTTCCGTTATCATTGATGCGGCGGCTTTTCAGCATGGGTGAAGCCAGGATAACATTGTCGAAATTCTCCCAAGGTTGCTCCATTTCCCATATCCCTTCTTCTGTATGGGAAATAATACCTGAGCCGCTCACCGTATAACCGTCAGTGATGCCGATTCGTAAGTGCGAATAATCTGCCCGGTTACCGTTGCAGACAGGATACCATCCCGTATAGTAACCAAGTTCAATCCAATGGTCATTGAATGATTTTGCAGGGCCCTGCACTTCCTGCATGTAGAGTGTGTAACGGGTATTTATGCGGCAGCGGTCATCGGCTCCTGCCGGCCGGTAGAGGGTCAAGGTCCGTCCGTCGGGAATGAATTGGGCAGGTGCTGGGGCAAGCGTATCGAAACGGTAGGTTATCTCCCGGCTGCTGTGGCGTAGTGTGTCGATACGGGCATGGCGCCATAGTACCAACGAGATTGAGTCACTGTCATGGAAATCGACTTCAAACGAACCGCCAACTTCGACTTGTCGGTTCGGTACATCAATCTGTACGGTTAAGTCATAACTGACAATGCGCGGAGATTCTTGTGCCCGAAGCATGGGGGAGAAAAGGAGGCATATTGTAAAGCTGGCAATTGTAAGTTGTAGTTTCATGGTACATCAATTTTAGAGTGATAGTAACTGGGAGATTTTGCCTATGCAATCTATGCAAAAGTAGTATTTTTAAAGGAATATTAAGATGGATGGCTGGATATAATTTATGAAAAGACTACCTCGTTGTTGTTCATTTGTAAGATTGTCGTACTTTTGCCTTTAAAGATAAATATATTTATGAAAAGGATATTGTTGCTGTTAATTTTATCCGTCTGCCTGCTCCCATTATGGCCCCAAGAGACGGTAACTCCGGTGAAGCCGCTCTCTGCGCGGATTGATGCGTTGATAGAACACAAACTTCCCGCAGGCTCTAATGTGGCCATTTCGGTCTATGACCTGACTGCCGGAAAGCCCTTGTACGGCTATCAGGCGGACAAGCTTTCCCGTCCCGCTTCCACCATGAAGCTGCTGACCACCATTACCGCCCTTTCCCGTCCCGAAGCCGACGAGCCGTTCCGTACGGAAGTGTGGTATCAGGGAACCATTGAGCGCGATACCTTGCAGGGGGATATGTATGTGATAGGCGGTTACGACCCGGAGTTTGATGAAGAGGCATTGGATTCCCTGGTGGCTGCCGTGGCCCGTTTCCCCTTCTCTGTCATCAAAGGCAAGGTGTATGGAGATGTCTCCATGAAAGACTCCTTGTACTGGGGCAGCGGCTGGTTGTGGGATGATACTCCCTATTCCTTCCAGCCCTACCTCTCACCGCTGATGCTGAATAAAGGAGTGGTGAAGGTTACCGCCACACCCGGCGAACGGGGCGACAGCGCACGCCTTGAATGCACTCCCGCCTCTTCCTATTATACACTGACGAACAAGACCCAAAGCCGTACCCCTTCTGCCGGACGTTTCCGTGTGTCGCGCGACTGGCTGGTGAACGGGAACAACATCACCGTGACGGGCAACGTCGATGCCCGCCGTGCAGGTACGGTCAATATATTTTCTTCGCAGGACTTCTTCATGCATACCTTTATGGAACGGTTGCAGGCACGAGGCATCCGGTGCATTCCGACGGCAGAAGCGGAAGTCTCTTACCTCTTCGGCGAGTTCCGGCAAGACAGTCTTTCCGTGCGGATGGCTTCCTATGAAACTTCCGTGCAGGATGTGGTGAAACAGATAATGAAGGAGAGCGATAATCTCAATGCCGAAGCCATGCTCTGCCGGTTGGGTGTGCAGAGCAGCGGAAAGAAGCGTGTCTCTGCCGAGGACGGGCTTTCCGCCATCCGCATGCTGATAAAAGAGATGGGATATAACCCCGATAGGTATAATCTGGCAGATGGTTGCGGCCTTTCCAATTACAACTACATTTCACCGGAACTTTTGGTTTCTTTCCTGCGATATGCCTACTCGCGTACGGATGTTTTCCGGAAACTTTATAAGGCTTTGCCCATTGGCGGCGTGGACGGTACACTGGAGTTCCGCATGAAGAAAGGCACCCTTTCCCACAGAAATGTACATGCCAAGACGGGTTCCTTTACCGCCATCAACTGCCTGGCCGGCTACCTTAAAGCCCGCAACGGACACGAGATAGCCTTTGCCATCATGAACCAGAATGCACTGTCGGGCAGGGAAGCACGCGCTTTCCAGGATGCGGTGTGTGATGAAGTGATACGTTGAGGTTTAGCCATCGTAAAGTTGACCTTTAGCGTCGTAAAGTTAAGGTTTAGCTTCCTAATGCAGACCTTTACGGAGTGAGCCCCAAGAGTAGGGGAAATCATTCCTCTTTCGTATTGCGGTAGCGTGCCGGAGACATACCCAGATAAGACTTCACATACTTCCCGAAGAAAGACTGGTTGGGGAAATTAAATTCTTCTGCAATCTCCTTGATGGACTTGTCCGAATGCTTCAGCCGGTACTTGATGTGTTCAATGGCATTCTCGTTTATCAAGTCCAGCGGTGTACGTCCGCATGCCTGCTTGATGACCTTCGAAAAGTGTTTGGGGCTATAGCAGAGTGCATCGGCATAATATCCTACAGAACGGTGTATGCCGTTGTCTTTGGACAACATCTCTATAAACTTACGCAGGATATAGTCGGACTGTTTGATGCTTTCTTTTGTATCGACTGTCATTTCTGAAGGGTTCACTTCTTTGTTGAGGTGTCCCAACATCTCACAGAAAATGGCAGAAAACAAGTATTGCATCACTTCCCTGTGATAGTGATGAGGCTCGTCGTTTATCTTTGCCATAAGCAGTTCTCGGTAGAATTTGAAGATTTCCTTGTCCCCTTCCTCCCCGACAGACTTTATGGGATTGTTGTGGATATGCATAACGGTATTCCATGTATCCTTCTCCATCTTGACCACGCGTTGTAGGAACTGTGTGGAGAATGCGGCAAGCCTTATCTTGTGCTTTGGGCTTACCATCGCGTGGCTGATAATGGTATTGGGAAGGCCGAGCAGTAAGTCGCCTGCTTCCAGTTGGTAGGTTTTGTAGTTGACGTCCAACTGGATGCAGCCTTCTAGACAGATAGCGATAAGGAAGCATCCCAATCTTATTGTATCTTCATTGTAGGGGCTTCCCTCCAGACTGTTGATTATGACAAAGTCATTGTCTACATAGTCAAGGACATGTTCGCTGTTTTTAAAGTCCGCGATTTCTACGATTTTTATGTTCCCTTTCTCCATATTCTTCCTTTTTCGTTTTGCAAAGTTGGTGAATAATGGGAAATATGGGATGTTCCATTATGCGGCTTTCTTGTTCTATATGTCATTTATAGACAATTCATTATCCTTAAAAAAGATGAATGTCGAAAAAGGAACATCTTTGGAGTGTAATTGGTCATTATGGCGTTGTTCCTTTCTCCTACTTTTGCCACCAGTTTTAACAAAAAGACAATGAGAAAAAGTATGATTACATTGAACAGGAAATGGAGACGGCTGATAGGGATTGTCGGTTGTACAATGTGTTTGGCATCTTGCAAGCAGGCATCGGATGCTTCCGGAATGAAACCTTCTTATGCTACCATGAAAGTGGAGGCGACGGACAAAGAGCTTTCCACTTCGTACTCAGCAACGATACGCGGACGGCAGGACATAGATATTTATCCGCAAGTGTCGGGTACCATCGAGAAGTTGTGTGTGACCGAGGGGCAGAAGGTGCGCCGGGGACAACTGCTTTTCATCATCGACCAGGTTCCCTACAAGGCTGCACTCAAAACGGCCGTTGCCAATGTGGAAGCGGCACGTGCCGCACTGGCTACTGCCGAACTGACTTATAACAGCAACAAGGAACTGTATGCGCAGAAAGTGGTTTCGGAATTCAGCCTGAAGACTGCCGAAAACAGCTACCTTACCGCCAAGGCGCAACTCTCGCAGGCCGAGGCCCAGGAGATAAGCGCACGCAACAACCTCTCCTATACGGAAGTGAAGAGTCCCAGCGACGGGGTGGTGGGGGCATTGCCCTACCGTGCAGGGGCATTGGTCAGCCCCAGCTTGCCGCAACCGCTGACAACGGTCAGTGACAACAGCGACATGTACGTTTACTTTTCCATGACCGAGAACCAGTTGCTCGCCCTGACACGCCAGTACGGCAGCATGGACGAGGCGCTGAAGAACATGCCGGCGGCAGAGCTGCGTCTGAACGACAATTCCGTCTACGACAAGAAAGGTACCATCGAGTCCATCAGTGGTGTCATCGACCGCCAGACGGGTACGGTAGTGGCACGCGTGGTCTTCCCCAACGAATCGCGCCTGCTCCATAGCGGGGCATCGGGCACGGTGGTGGTGCCTGCCACGTATAAGAACTGCATTGTGATTCCGCAAGAAGCCACCGTACAGTTGCAGGACAAGACATTGGTATACAAGGTAGTGGATGGCAAGGCCGTCTCTACCCTGATTACCGTGGCAGGAATAAATGACGGACGCGAATACGTGGTGCTGGACGGACTGAAAGTGGGTGACGAGATTGTTTCCACAGGTGCCGGACTGCTGCGCGAAGGAACGCAAGTGAAATGATGATTGCTATTTTATCAACTATCAATGACCCATTAAGATGAAAGGAAATATATTTATAAAACGGCCGGTGATGGCTATCTCCATCTCCGTACTGATTCTGGTGATAGGGCTCATTTCGCTCTTTACGCTGCCGGTGGAACAATATCCTGACATTGCGCCTCCTACGGTATATGTCAGTGCCAACTACACCGGCGCCGATGCCGAAGCCGTGCTGAACAGTGTCATCATGCCGTTGGAGGAGAGCATCAACGGTGTGGAGAACATGATGTACATCAGTTCTACCGCCACCAATGCCGGTTCTGCCACCATACAAGTCTATTTCAAGCAGGGCACGGACCCCGACATGGCTGCGGTGAACGTACAGAACCGCGTATCCAAGGCGCAGGGACTGCTGCCCGCCGAAGTGACGAAAATCGGTGTGACTACCCAGAAGCGGCAGACCAGCTTCCTGCAAATCGGCGCTTTGGTGAGCACCGACGGGCGCTACGACCAGACGTTCCTTGCCAATTACCTCGACATCAACGTGATTCCGCAAATCAAACGTATCGAAGGTGTGGGTGACGTAATGGAGCTGGGTGATACCTACAGTATGCGCATCTGGCTGAAACCGGAACGGATGGCGCAGTATGGACTGGTCCCTTCGGATGTGACCGCCGTATTGGGCGAGCAGAACATCGAAGCGCCTACCGGTTCGCTGGGCGAGAATTCAAAGAACGTGTTCCAGTTTACGATGAAGTATCGCGGACGTCTGAAGAGTGTGGAGGAATTCCAGAACACGGTGGTACGCTCGCAGAGTGACGGTTCCGTGCTCCGTCTGAAGGACGTGGCGGATGTGGAGCTGGGTACGCTGACCTATAGTTTCCGCAGTGAGATGGACAGCAAGCCGGCGGTACTTTTCATGATGTTCCAGACGGCAGGCTCCAACGCAACCGCCGTCAACAAGCAGATTACCGCACAGATAGACGAGATGAGGAAGAGCCTGCCCGAAGGGACGGAATTTGTGACGATGATGAGTTCCAACGACTTCCTCTTCGCTTCCATACACAATGTGGTGGAGACACTGGTCATTGCCATTATACTGGTAATTCTGGTGGTGTATTTCTTCCTGCAGGACTTCAAGAGTACGCTTATACCCTCCATTTCCATTATCGTGTCGCTGGTCGGCACGTTTGCCTGCCTGGTGGCTGCGGGGTTCAGTCTCAATATCTTGACGCTGTTTGCGTTGGTGCTTGCCATCGGTACGGTGGTGGACGATGCCATCGTGGTGGTGGAGGCGGTGCAGTCCAAGTTCGATGCCGGATACAAGTCCCCTTACCTTGCCACGAAGGATGCGATGGGCGATGTGACGATGGCCATCATCTCTTGTACCTGCGTGTTCATGGCGGTATTTATCCCCGTGACGTTTATGGGCGGTACTTCGGGCGTGTTCTATACGCAGTTCGGTGTCACGATGGCAACGGCGGTGGGCATCTCCATGATTTCGGCATTGACGCTTTGTCCCGCCTTGTGTGCCATCATGATGCGTCCGTCGGACGGTACGAAGAGTGCGAAGAGCATCAACGGACGGGTGCGTGCGGCATACAATGCCTCGTTCAACGCCGTGCTGGGCAAATATAAGAAAGGTGTGATGTTCTTCATCCACCACCGCTGGATGGTGTGGACTTCATTGGCGGCTACCGTCGTATTGCTGGTTTACCTGATGAGTACCACCAAGACGGGGCTTGTGCCGCAGGAGGACCAGGGTGTCATCATGGTGAACGTCAGCACGTCTCCGGGAAGCACGCTGGAAGAAACCACGAAGGTGATGAACAAGCTGGAGGACATCCTGAAAAACACTCCCGAGATAGAACACTATTCCAAGGTGGCAGGATACGGATTGATGTCCGGTCAGGGCACTTCCTACGGTACCATCATCATCCGTCTGAAGGACTGGGGCGAGCGGAAGGGGAGCGAACACACGTCCGACGCTGTGGTGGCCCGTCTCAATGCACAGTTCTACGGTGTGAAGGAGGCACAGATATTCAGCTTCCAGCCGGGTATGATTCCGGGCTATGGTATGGGTAACTCCCTGGAGCTGAACCTACAGGACAGAACGGGTGGTGACATGGCTACGTTCTACGAGGCAGTGATACAGTTTCTGGGTGCGTTGAACCAGCGTCCCGAAGTGGCTATGGCGTATACCTCTTATGCCATGAATTTCCCGCAGGTATCGGTAGATGTGGATGCTGCCAAGTGCAAGCGTGCGGGTATCTCGCCGGGTGCGGTGCTCGACGCATTGGGCAGCTATTGCGGCGGTGCCTATATTTCCAACTACAATCAGTTTGGCAAGGTGTACCGCGTCATGATGCAGGCATCGCCCGAATATCGTCTGGACGAACAAGCACTGGGTAATATGTTTGTGCGCAACGGTACGGAGATGGCTCCGGTCAGCCAGTTCGTGACGTTGAACAAGGTGCTCGGTCCGGAGACGGCAAACCGTTTCAATCTGTACAGCGCTATCGCCGCTAATGTGAATCCGGCGGAAGGATATTCGTCCGGTGAAGTGCAGAAAGTGATTGCGGAAGTGGCAGAACAGACATTGCCGCTGGGCTACGGTTACGAGTACGGAGGTATGGCACGTGAGGAAGCCAATACTGGTGGTGCGCAGACTGTCTTTATTTATGCCATCTGTATCTTCCTTATCTATCTCATCCTGGCATGTCTTTATGAGAGTTTCCTGATACCGTTTGCGGTCATCTTCTCCGTACCGTTCGGGCTGATGGGTTCATTCCTCTTTGCCAAGGTTCTGGGATTGGAGAACAACATCTATTTGCAGACGGGTGTGATTATGCTGATTGGCTTGCTCGCCAAGACGGCCATCCTGATTACGGAGTATGCCATCGAGCGGCGCCGCAAGGGAATGGGCATTGTGGAATCAGCTTATTCGGCCGCCCAGGTCCGTTTGCGTCCTATCCTGATGACGGTGCTGACGATGATATTCGGTATGCTTCCGCTGATGTTCTCGAGTGGTGCGGGCGCCAACGGTAACTCTTCGCTGGGTACGGGCGTAGTAGGCGGCATGCTCATCGGAACGCTAGCGCTGCTTTTCGTCGTTCCGGTGTTCTACATCATCTTCGAGTACTTACAGGAGAAGGTTCGTCCGCCAATGGAGGAAGAAGCCGATATGCAGGTATTGCTTGAAAAGCAGAAGAGTGAGGCAGAACGGGCGAAAGATTGAGGAAAATAAAATAAAAACAGATTGGAACAATGAAGAAACATATCATCCTATTGTCCGCCGCCGGTTTGCTGTTCAGCAGTTGCGGCGTGTACACCAAATACAAACCCGCTACCGAGGTCCCCGACGGCCTCTATGGGGAAGAAATGGCAGCTTTTACGGAGAGCCTCGCCGGTTCTCCGGCTGCCACCGAAGACAGCCTGGACCTTGGCCTGGGCGGCATGGACTGGCACGAGCTTTTCACCGACCCACATCTGCAGGCACTCATCGGACAAGGGTTGCAGAACAATACCGACTACCAGTCGGCACAGCTCCGCGTGGAGGAAGCCGAAGCTACCCTGCTGTCCGCAAAGCTTGCCTTCCTGCCCTCCTTTGCCCTTGCGCCGCAGGGCACGGTGAGCAGCTTTGACAGCCGCAAGGCCACACAGACCTATTCGCTACCCGTTACTGCCAGTTGGGAGCTGGATGTTTTCGGTCGCATGCGCAATGCCAAGAAACAGTCGAAGGCGCTCTATGCGCAGAGTCAGGACTATCGCCAGGCCGTGCGTACCCAGCTCATTGCCGGGATAGCCAATACTTACTATACCCTGCTGATGCTGGACCAGCAGCTTGCCATCTCCAGGCAGACCGAAGAGACGTGGCGGGAAACCGTTGCTTCCACCCGTGCCCTGATGAATGCGGGCATGGCGAACGAATCCGCCGTGTCGCAGATGGAGGCCACGTACTATCAGGTGCAGACTTCCGTGCTTGATTTGGAAGAACAGATAAACCAGGTGGAGAACAGCCTTGCGCTGTTGCTGGCAGAGACGCCCCGTCATTACGAGCGCGGTGTGCTGGCAGAGCAGCAGTTCCCCGTGGGCTTTTCTATAGGGATTCCTGTTCAGATGCTTTCCTGCCGTCCTGATGTCCGTTCGGCTGAGCGGACACTGGAAGCGGCGTTCTACGGCACCAATGCGGCGCGCTCTGCCTTCTATCCCTCCATCACGCTGGGCGGGAGTGCGGGCTGGACCAACTCCGCCGGTTCGATGATTGTGAATCCCGGCAAGTTCGTGGCTTCGGCGGTGGGTTCGCTGACGCAGCCGCTCTTTGCCCGCGGGCAGGTCATTGCGCAGTACCGCATAGCCCGTGCCCGGCAAGAAGAGGCTTCCCTTGCCTTCCAGCAGACATTGCTGAATGCAGGCAGCGAGGTAAACGACGCCTTGACTGCCTGGCAGACAAGCCTATCCAAAAGCGAACTGCTGGACAAGCAGGTAGCTTCCTTGCAGACAGCTGCCCGCAGCACTTCCCTGCTGATGGAGCATGGCAACACCACCTATCTGGAGGTGCTTACCGCCCGGCAGACATTGCTCAACGCACAATTGGCACAGACGGCAAATCGATTTTCTGAAATACAAAGCCTGATTAACCTCTACAAGGCGTTAGGGGGAGGTCAGGAATAGAGTGTCATCATACTACTCTCTCTGCATCTTCACTTTAAATGTGAAGGAAGGGCTGTCCGGGAAGTGATTCCAGGCAGCCCGTTTTCAATGAATAGGAGGGATCAAATGGAGGCAAGTATTTCTCTGGACAAATTATTGCAGTTTTTCACTCAATGCGAACGATAAGCGTTGGCTCGGTGAGAGATCGATTGAAGAAACTGAAAAGGAAACTGAAGCAAAAGATAGTGAGTTTACCGGTAAGAAGGAGGTTTTGCCAGGAATTGATGCAGGGATGTAGTAGGTACTGAAATAGCTTGTTGTTGGAACTATAGATGCAGCGTGTTCCATCTATATATGCAACGCGTTGCATATATAGATCCAGCAAACCGGAAATATACATGCAACGCGGTATATCTTTCGGGCGGTTTTTCTCCGCCTTTTTAGGGAGCAGTTTATTTATACTGTGCCCAGTCTACATTCTTCATGTCTCCACTTTTGGCCAGCTCAGCGTGCATAGCCAGTGCGGCGCGCAGGGCATGGGGAGTCTGTGACTTGCCGTCGGTCAGTTTCAGGTAATCCCACAGAATGTTCTTGTAGTCCGGATGAACACAGTTTTCGATGATGGCTTGTGCACGTTCTTTCGGACTCTTGCCGCGGAGGTCGGCCACACCTTGTTCGGTGATGATGATGTTGACGTCATGCTCCGTGTGGTCCATGTGCGAAACCATCGGTACGATAGCCGAGATTTTACCTTCCTTGGCAACGGACGGACAAGTGAAGATGGAGATATAGGCATTGCGGGTGAAGTCACCGCTTCCGCCGATGCCGTTCATCATCTTGGTTCCGCCGATGTGCGTGGAGTTCACGTTGCCGTAGATGTCGGCTTCGATGGCGGTGTTGATGGAGATAACACCGAGTCGGCGCACCACTTCCGGGCTGTTGGAGATTTCCGACGGACGGAGCACCAGCTTGTCGCGGAAGAAGTCCATATCCTGGTAGATACCTTCCAGACAGTCGTTCGTTACGGTCAGTGAGCAGGCGCTGCCGAATTTCACGCGGCCTTCGCGGATAAGTCCGATAACGGAGTTCTGGATGACTTCTGTGTACATTTCAAAAGCGGGGATGGTCTTGTCACGTCCCAAAGCACCCAATACGGCATTGGCAATGTTGCCCACACCGGATTGCAGCGGCAGGAAGGTAGGCGGAATGATTCCGCGTTTCATGTCGGCGGCAAGGAAGTCGGCCACGTTCTGTCCGATTTTGTCGGTCAGCGGGTCGGCGGCGGCAAACGAACGTGCCTCGTCCGGCCAGTTGGTCTCCACTACGCCGACAATCTTCTTAGGGTCTACCTGTATGTAGGGCAGGCCGATGCGGTCGCTCGGCTTGTAGATGGGGATTTCGCGGCGGTAAGGAGGGTCGAGGGGTTCGTAGACGTCGTGCAGGCCCATGGCGTTCTTGCTGTGGGCGGCATTCAGTTCCACGATAATCTGGTCGGCCAGGCGGCAGACAGTCGGAGCGATACCGCCGGCTGCCGTCAGGTAGATTTTGCCGTCGGGAGTAACCTCGCATGCCTCGATGATGGCAACATTCACTTTTCCCATGAAACCGTAACGGACTTCCTGAGCCATCTGTGAAAGGTGGATGTCGTTGTAGGCTATTTCACCGTTGTTCACGGCTTTGCGGAAATCGGCGTTGGTGGTGTAAGGAGCACGGTAGCGGATAGCTTTGGCGCGTGAAAGGATACCGTCGCAGGAATCTCCGGTAGAAGCACCGGTGAAGATACCTATCTGGAACGGGTTTCCTTTTGCATGTTCTGCTTCCGCGATTTTTGCTAATTCAGCCGTAACGGCTTTGGCTGTTCCTGCGGGGGTAAATCCGCTCAAGCCGATGTTGTAGCCATGTTTGATGAGGCTCGCAGCTTCTGCTGCCGAAATGTAATTGAGTGCCATAATATAAATAGTTATTTTTTCGTGTAAAGATTCTGAAGGGGCTCGTAATTGGTTCTGCAATTATCGACTGTCTTTAATATTTCCGTTGAAGTATTTCTGACCAGATGATGGCTTTCCTCGCTTCTTCTGCCGAGTGGATGCCGTATTCGGACGTTGCTTCATCGGATTCTTGCGGACGGGATGCCGGGGAGGGAGGGGAAGCCTTTATGGAAGTGTGCTTGGATTTGGCAGACGGTTTGGATACCGGCTTGGGCTTTTCTGCCGGCTTGGGGCCTCCGGGAATAAAGCCTCCGTAAGTATCTCCGCCCCAGTATTCGGGCAGTGGGTTGTCAACGTCGGGCATAGGTATGTCGGGACTCTTGTCAGCATTTTTATTTGCTTCTTTCTTAAACTGCTTGACGAGTCCGATTACTATGACAGCCGCAACTAACAGAAACTTGAAGACATCTTCCATATTCTTTTTGATTTTCCACCCAAAGATAGTGCAATTATCTCTTATCTTTGCTTTTGGGCAAAGTTAATTATTTAATCTGATTACAGCCAAGGAATTGGTAATAAAAAAGGGCAGCTTCACAGCTCCCCTTAATTTTTTTAACCTAAACCTTAACTATGAAAAAATCTAATGTTTCTTTCATTCCACAAATTTGTGAATTAATTTGCTCTATGCCAAATTAACACTCGGAAAATGTTTGCTCTCTTAACATAAATTAGCTGATAAGGCGCAGATTGACAACTTGTAATGGCATTTTTCTTTCATTTCATCCGTTTATTGGGAGGGAAGAAGTATCTTTGCGCTCCGGATGACAGATACCAACTTATGATATAAACTGATTTTAAACGAACTGATTATGGAAAAAGTAACGGGAGCAGACTTTAAATCTGCAACTGCTGATGACAACAAGAAGTTGTTTATCGAGACTTACGGCTGCCAGATGAATGTGGCCGACAGTGAAGTGATTGCATCCGTCATGCAGATGGCGGGATATTCGGTGGCCGACACCCTGGAGGAAGCCGATGCAGTGTTTATGAACACCTGCTCCATCCGCGACAATGCGGAGCAGAAGATTCTGAACCGTCTGGAGTTCTTCCACTCGCTCAAGAAGAAGAAACGCGGCCTGATAGTGGGTGTGCTGGGCTGTATGGCAGAGCGTGTGAAGGACGACTTAATCACCAACCATCATGTGGACCTGGTGGTGGGGCCGGATGCCTACCTTACTCTGCCCGAACTGATTGCCTCGGTAGAGGCCGGTGAGAAAGCAATGAACGTGGAGCTCTCCACCACAGAGACCTATCGGGATGTCATCCCCTCGCGTATCTGCGGAAACCACATCTCCGGCTTCGTCTCCATCATGCGTGGGTGCAATAATTTCTGTACTTACTGCATCGTTCCCTACACCCGTGGCCGCGAGCGCAGCCGTGATGTGGAAAGCATCCTCAATGAAGTGGCCGACCTCGTGGCAAAGGGTTATAAGGAAGTCACCCTGCTGGGACAGAACGTCAATTCCTACCGCTTCGAGAAGCCGGACGGAGAGACGATTACTTTCCCAATGCTGCTGCGCACCGTGGCAGAGGCAGCGCCGGGCGTACGTATCCGTTTCACTACCTCGCACCCTAAAGACATGAGCGACGAAACTCTCCAGGTCATTGCCGACATGCCCAACGTATGTAAGCACATCCACCTGCCGGTACAGAGTGGGAGCAGCCGCATCCTGAAGCTGATGAACCGCAAGTACGACCGCGAGTGGTATATGGACCGCGTGGCAGCCATCCGCCGCATCATCCCCGATTGTGGTTTATCTACGGATATATTCTCCGGTTTCCATAGTGAGACGGAGGAGGACCACCAGCTTTCCCTCTCGCTGATGGAGGAGTGCGGATACGATTCCGCCTTCATGTTCAAGTACAGCGAACGCCCCGGTACGCATGCTTCCAAGCATCTGCCGGACGATGTGCCCGAGGAGGTGAAGATTCGCCGTCTGAATGAAATCATCGCCTTGCAAAACCGTCTCTCTGCCGAGGCGAATGCCCGTTGCGTGGGCAAGACGTACGAGGTGCTGGTGGAAGGTGTTTCCAAACGCAGCCGCGACCAGTTGTTCGGCCGTACGGAGCAGAACCGTGTGGTGGTGTTTGACCGTGGCACGCACCGTGTGGGCGATTTTGTGATGGTGAAGGTTACCGAATCCAGTTCGGCTACGCTGAAAGGAGAAGAGGTAGCCGGCTGACGGGATAGAAAAGTCTCGATGACATCAGTATGATGACACCGGTATATAATATGAAAAGCACGAGCCTCACGGCCCGTGCTTTTCATATTATAAACTTTAAATTTTATTCTGCCATGGCCAGAATATTCGCTACGTAGTCAGTCCTGTTGTAGCTTACCAGGGTCAATTCGGACTTTGGCGCGTCTTGATTGTAGAGTTTGTAAGCTACCGGCATGTTTTCATCGTTCAATTCATACACACTTTTCTTCATGTCTTTGTCATAAGCCTTGTGAGACTCGTTCCAACGTGCGTAGGACATGGTGATTTCATCATTGCCATATTGGTATGTCATCTTGAAGTAAGGTACCCATTCGTCTTTTACACCGTCCCACTTGGAGGCTTCCTTGCAGGTCAGGCGTTTCTGGTCGTCATAAGAGTATTCATAACGGATGTGCCGGTAAAGTTGTGCACCGTCTTGCTTAAAGATGGTCTTGGCAACTACTAATTCGTTTTTCACTTCTTCATTGGTGATGAAGTTGTTTTCCTGAGCTTTCATTTCTGTATTCATAACGCTTACGATAGTCATTGCTACGAATGCGACTGCCTTGAATAAATTTGTAGTTTTCATAATCTTATTTTTAATTGTTGTTACTTACTCTGTTTCTTTTAGACGTTGTTCCCGATTAAAAAGTTGCATTCCAACTAATCTTTTTCTCAAACGCCTTCGTCTAATTATAGTCAATTCCCATACCAAAGATTTAAGTTGTTGATAATCAATGAATAGATGCTTTCGAAAACTGTTCATTATCGGACAGTTGTCCGCTTAATATCGAACAGTTGGTCATTCGTTCTGCCGGCTGGCCGGAACAAGCGTTTGTTTTCTTAAATCTCCTTAATGGAAACCCTATAAATCACTTTTTATTTGTTATTTTGCACCAAATTTAGGTATAGTGTGGTCTGTTTCATTCGGGCTGCACTTCCTTATTGGCAGAACGTTCGATGAATAAACTCACTATAAAAGCTTGTCCGTTATGTGGTGGAACGCATTTGGAGCGTGCCCTGACATGTGTAGACCATTATGCCTCGGGCGAAATGTTCCACTTGTGCCGCTGCCGGGATTGCGGTTTCCTTTTCACGCAAGACTTTCCCGTGGAGGCTGAAATCGGTCGTTACTACGAAACTCCTGATTACATATCACATACCGATACCCGCAAGGGGGCGATGAACTCCGTGTACCACTGGGTGCGCAACTATATGCTGGGACGCAAGGCACGTCTTGTGGTCCGTGAAGCACATCGCAAGGAGGGCCGTCTGCTGGATTTGGGTACGGGGACTGGTTACTTTGCCGATGCCATGCAGCGTCGCGGCTGGCAGGTGGAAGCTGTGGAAAAGAGTGCGCAGGCGCGTGCCTTTGCTAAAGAACACTTCAATCTGGATGTGAAACCCCATACGGCATTGAAAGATTTTGCACCGGGCAGTTTCGACGTCATCACCCTATGGCATGTCATGGAACATCTGGAACCCCTTAACGAAACGTGGGAAACCCTGCACTCCCTGCTGACTGAAAAGGGGGTGCTGATTGTAGCTGTGCCCAACTGCTCCTCCTTCGACGCAAAGAAATACGGGGCTTACTGGGCTGCCTACGATGTGCCCCGCCATTTGTGGCACTTCACACCGGGCACCATCCAGCAATTCGGTTCCAAGCATGGTTTCATCATGGCAGAGCGGCATCCCATGCCGTTCGATGCCTTCTACGTCTCCATGCTGACAGAAAAGCACATGAGGCACTCGTGTACTTTCCTGCGGGGAATGGTGACCGGTACACTGGCCTGGTTCAGCGCGTTGGTGAAGAAGGAACGCAGCAGTTCCATGATTTACGTGTTCAGGAAGAAAGGGTGAGAAAAGGGATTAGGGATTAATGATTAATGATTAATAGCGACTGATTTACATAACTTGTAGCTTGTAACTCGTAACTTATAATTGATATAATGAAAGCAAAGAATAACTCGGTATCCTATTTTGACATGCAGTTCATTACGTCCAGCATCAGTACGACGCTGGTGTTACTGCTGTTGGGGCTGGTTGTATTCTTTGTGCTCGCGGCTCATAATCTTTCCGTGTACGTCAAGGAGAACATCAGTTTCTCCGTGCTTGTCAGTGACGACATGAAGGAGAGCGACATCCTGAAGCTTCAGAAGAGGCTGGACAAGGAGGCTTTTGTGAAGCAGACGGAATACATTTCCAAGAAGCAGGCACTCCGCGAGCAGACTGAGGCGATGGGTACGGACCCGCAAGAGTTCCTCGGCTACAATCCTTTCACTGCCTCCATCGAAATCAAGCTGCATTCCGACTATGCCAATTCGGACAGCATCGCCAAAATAGAGAAACTGATTAAAAAGAATACCAATATCCAGGAAGTGCTCTACCAGAAAGACTTGATAGATGCCGTGAACGATAATATAAGGAATATCAGCTTGATGCTGCTGGGGCTGGCTGTGATACTGACGTTTATCTCCTTTGCGCTGATAAACAACACCATCCGTCTGGCTATATATTCCAAGCGTTTCCTTATCCACACCATGAAGCTGGTGGGAGCAAGCTGGGCATTCATCCGTCGTCCGTTTCTGCGGCGCAATTTCTGGATAGGTGTGCTGGCCGCTTTCATAGCCGACAGCATTCTGTGGGGAGCCGCCTATTGGCTGGTGTCCTACGAACCGGAGTTGGTCAAGGTGATTACGCCCGAGGTGATGGTGCTGGTGTCGGGTGCCGTGCTGGTGTTCGGTGTACTTATTACGTGGCTGTGCGCTTTGCTTTCCATCAACAAATATCTGAGGATGAAGGCAAGCACACTGTATTATATTTAACGCCTTGAAGTGCATAGAGAGAAAGTACTGTTATCGCAGCCTCCAAATAGTAAATTGTAAATAGTAAAATAGTAAATGTATAGATGAGTAAAGAGAAATTCGCTTTTGATAAGACCAATTTTATCCTGCTTGGCATCGGAATGGCGGTGGTTATCATTGGTTTTCTTCTGATGACCGGCCCCGTGTCTACCCCGACGACCTTTGAGCCGGACATTTTTAGTGTGAGACGCATCAAGGTGGCTCCGGTAGTTTGCCTGCTGGGGTTTGTGTTCATGATATATGCCGTGCTGCGCAAGCCTAAAAGCTGTCGTGCAGAGGAGTAAACTTTCAGACGCGGATTACACAGATGACGCAGATTGGAATATTAGAAATCCGTGTCATCTGCGTTATCTGCGTCTGAAAAATAATCAGAAAGAAAGTAGTAACAGAGCTTCCGGACAGCCCCTCCGGCAACTCAAGAACTTAAAAACTTAAACAAATTGGAATGGTTTGAAGCGCTTATCCTTGGGCTTATTCAAGGACTGACCGAATATCTGCCGGTGAGCAGTAGCGGACACCTCGCCATCGGTTCGGCATTGTTCGGTATTGAGGGAGAGGAGAATCTTGCTTTTACGATAGTGGTACATGTGGCTACGGTGTTCAGTACGCTGGTGATACTCTGGAAAGAGATTGACTGGATTTTCAAGGGACTGTTCAAGTGGCAGATGAACGAGGAGACACGTTACGTCATCAATATACTGGTATCCATGATACCTATCGGCATTGTGGGGGTATTTTTCAAGGACGAAGTAGAGGCCATTTTCGGTTCGGGACTGGTCGTTGTGGGCTGCTGCCTGCTGCTGACAGCTCTGCTGCTGTCTTTCTCCTATTATTATAAGCCGAAGCAGAAGGAGAACATCAGCATGAAGGATGCCTTTATCATCGGTCTGGCACAAGCATGCGCGGTGCTTCCGGGGCTTTCCCGTTCGGGCAGCACCATTGCAACCGGTCTGTTGCTGGGCGACAACAAGGCGAAGCTGGCACAGTTCTCTTTCCTGATGGTGATGCCTCCCATCCTGGGCGAGGCACTGCTGGATGGAATGAAGATGATGAAAGGTGAGGCGGTTGCAGGGGATATTCCGACGCTTTCGCTGGTGGTAGGTTTCCTGGCTGCTTTTGTTTCGGGCTGCCTGGCCTGCAAGTGGATGATAAATATTGTGAAGAAGGGCAAGCTGATTTATTTTGCCATCTATTGCGCGATAGCCGGTGTCATAACGCTCATATTAAGCTAAAGTCCCCTCCTTGTGTGGGGGAAAGACTGATTACTCCGGAAATCAATAAGAGAAAAATATTAAGTTGTACCATTTTATCCCCCTCCCTACCGGGGAGGGGTTAGGGGAGAGGCCAATGAATTTTAAAGAAGGAGAAGTCCTCTATTTCAATAAACCGCTGGGATGGACATCGTTCAAGGTTGTGGGACATGCGCGTTACCACATCTGCCGGCGGATAAAGGAGAAGAAGTTGAAAGTAGGCCATGCCGGTACCCTCGACCCGCTTGCTACGGGGGTGATGATAGTCTGTACGGGCAAGGCCACGAAACGGATTGAGGAATTCCAGTATCACACGAAGGAGTACGTTGCCACCATCCGGTTGGGTGCCACCACTCCCTCTTACGACCTGGAACATGAGATAGATGCCACCTATCCCACGGAGCACATCACCCGCGGACTGGTGGAGGAGACGCTGAAGAAGTTCATCGGCGAGATACAGCAAGTGCCTCCCGCCTTCTCGGCATGTATGGTGAACGGGAAACGTGCCTACGACCTTGCCCGCAAGGGAGAGGAGGTAGAGCTGAAACCCAAGTTGCTCGTCATCGACGAGATAGAGCTGCTGGACGACGGGCTGGATATTGCCGAACCGTGGATAAAGGTACGCGTAGTATGCAGCAAAGGAACCTATATCCGCGCCCTGGCACGTGACATCGGCGAAGCCCTGCAGAGCGGCGCTCACCTCACCGCCCTGGAGCGTACCCGCGTAGGCGACGTCCGGCTGGCAGACTGCCTCAATCCCCTCGATTTTAAAGAGTGGATAGAGGCGCAGGAGATAGATATTTAGTTATAAGTTATGAGTTATTTGCTATGAAGTGTAGCATACTGCCGGATAACTCATACCCTCTTATGACTAAAACAGACTGATATAAATAATAAATAACTTATAACTCATAACTAATTATGAAACTGTCGCAATTCAAATTCAAGCTTCCCGAAGAGAAGATAGCTTTGCACCCCACGAAGTACAGAGACGAGTCACGTCTGCTGGTGTTGCACCGTAAGACGGGTGAGATTGAGCACAAGATGTTCAAGGATGTTCTGGACTATTTTGATGACAAAGATGTGTTTATCTTCAACGACACCAAGGTTTTCCCTGCCCGCTTGTACGGTAACAAGGAAAAGACCGGTGCGCGTATTGAAGTGTTCTTGTTGCGTGAGTTGAACGAAGAGCTCCGGTTGTGGGATGTACTGGTGGATCCTGCCCGTAAAATACGTATCGGCAATAAGCTCTACTTCGGTGACGACGACTCTATGGTGGCTGAGGTTATCGACAACACCACTTCGCGTGGGCGTACGCTTCGTTTCCTTTACGACGGTCCGCACGATGAGTTCAAGAAGGCGCTCTATGCGCTGGGCGAAACGCCGCTGCCCCACAGCATCATCAACCGTCCCGTAGAGCCGGACGATGCCGAACGTTTCCAGTCTATTTTTGCACGCAACGAAGGAGCTGTTACGGCGCCTACCGCCAGCCTGCACTTCAGCCGCGAGCTGATGAAGCGTATGGAAATCAAGGGTATTGACTTTGCCTACATCACCCTGCATGCTGGCTTGGGTAACTTCCGCGACATTGATGTGGAAGACCTCACCAAGCACAAGACAGACTCCGAGCAGATGATTGTGAACGAGGAAGCCGTACGGATTGTGAACCATGCCAAAGACCTGAACCGCCAAGTCTGTGCCGTAGGTACCACCGTGATGCGTGCCATCGAGAGCACCGTCAGCACCGACGGACATTTGAAGGAATACGAGGGTTGGACCAACAAGTTCATCTTCCCGCCGTACGACTTTACCGTGGCCAATGCCATGATATCCAACTTCCACATGCCGCTCAGTACCCTGCTGATGATTGTTGCCGCTTTCGGCGGTTACGAGCAGGTGATGGAGGCATACAATGTGGCATTGAAGGAAGAGTACCGCTTTGGTACGTATGGAGATGCGATGCTGATTACAGACCGGTAATTATGGTTGTTTATTTCAGTCTTGGTACCAATCTCGGCGATAAGGAGCAGAATCTCCGCATGGCCGTCCAAAAGATAAGAAAGCAGATAGGGGAAGTGATTTCCCTATCTGCTTTTTATGCTACTGCCCCGTGGGGCTTTTCTTCCGATAATACTTTTCTGAATGCCGCACTCTGCGTAGACACTGCTTTGGCACCTTTGGAGGTGTTGCAAACGACGCAGGAAATCGAGCGGGAGATGGGGCGTACGCATAAGTCTGTCAATGCAGTGTATAGCGACCGTGTGATAGACATCGACCTGTTGCTCTGTTTTGCCGATGACGGTACTCCCGTTTTGCTGGATACTCCCGAACTGAAACTTCCTCATCCGCTGATGCAGGAACGCCGTTTCGTGATGGAGCCGTTGGCGGAGATTGCTTCAGGCGTGGTGCATCCGGTATTGGGAAAGACAATCGGGGAATTGTTGCAAAATCAGTGTTAATCTCTGCTATCTGTAGCGCAGATACAAGATTTCTTTTTTATCTTTGCCTCCGGAAAGCGAAGATAGGCTGCACCTCAGCATAAAAAATGAACAAGTTCATTTTGTTCTGAGTTCGGTTTGCACTATCTTTGCCCCCGAAAAACGATATGTGGAGAGATTTGAGTAGCTTGCAACCACAGAAAAAAATGCTAAAACACATCCTTTTCTGACGGCACGTTTGTGTGCCGGATGCATCTACTCCACACACCTCCTTCCGCCATTCGTTGAATTATCAATTATCAACTATCAATTCTCAACTGAAATGGGATATTTATTCACATCCGAATCGGTGTCTGAAGGACACCCCGACAAAGTGGCCGATCAAATATCGGACGCTGTGCTTGACAAACTGTTGGCCTACGACCCCAGTTCGAAAGTAGCTTGCGAAACTCTGGTTACTACCGGTCAGGTAGTGCTGGCTGGAGAAGTGAAAACCAAAGCGTACGTTGACATGCCTCTCATCGCACGCGAAGTAATCAAGAAAATCGGCTATACCAAAGGCGAGTATATGTTCGAGAGCAATTCGTGCGGCGTGCTGAGCGCCATCCACGAGCAGAGCCCCGACATCAACCGCGGCGTGGAGCGACAGGACCCCATGGAACAAGGTGCCGGAGACCAGGGAATGATGTTCGGCTACGCCACCAACGAAACGGAGAATTACATGCCGCTTTCACTGGACCTTGCACACCGCATCCTGCAAGTGCTGGCAGATGTCCGTCGCGAAGGCAAGGTGATGACCTACCTCCGTCCCGACGCCAAGAGCCAGGTGACCATCGAATATGATGACAACGGCACACCCGTACGCATCGATACCATCGTAGTTTCCACCCAGCACGACGACTTCGTACAGCCTGCCGACGACAGCGATGCCGCCCAGCTGAAGGCCGACGAGGAAATGCTCGCCCAAATCCGCCGGGATGTAATCGAGATTCTGATGCCGCGTGTCATTGCTTCCATCCATCATGAAAAGGTGCTGGCACTGTTCAACGACCGTATCACATATCACGTCAACCCCACGGGCAAGTTCGTAATCGGTGGTCCTCACGGTGACACCGGGCTGACGGGACGCAAGATTATCGTAGATACCTACGGCGGCAAGGGTGCCCACGGCGGCGGCGCTTTCTCCGGAAAGGACCCCTCTAAGGTAGACCGCAGCGCAGCTTATGCAGCCCGCCACATTGCCAAGAATCTGGTAGCCGCCGGCGTTGCCGACGAAATGCTGGTGCAGGTAAGTTACGCTATCGGTGTGGCACGCCCCATCAATATCTTCGTAGATACTTATGGCCGCAGCCACGTCAATATGAGCGACGGTGAGATTGCCCGTAAGATTGACGAGCTGTTCGACCTCCGCCCCAAGGCGATAGAAGACCGTCTGAAACTGCGCAACCCCATCTATCAGGAGACTGCCGCCTACGGACATATGGGCCGCGAGCCGCAGACCATCGTCAAGCACTTCAAGAGCCGCTACGAAGGCAACAAAGATATAGAGGTAGAGCTATTCACCTGGGAGAAGCTGGACTATGTGGACAAGGTGAAAGCCGCATTCGGTTTATAATCAGCATAGCTTTACGGCTATTTATATAGAAGGCTGCCCTTCTGCAGATACCGATGTTTCGGAGGATGCAGAAGAGGCAGCCTTTGTTGTTTTGGTCTTGCTCTTCAAATGGATTTTTTTACCGGCAGTACAAACACGAACCTTGCCCCCTCCTTGTACTCCTTGTCCAGCAGCACTTTCCCTTTCAGCCGTTCGGCGATGAGGCGGCAGATATTGAGTCCCAGACCGGTGCCTTGCCCGAAGTTGTCGGCCTTTTCAAAGCGTTCGAAGATGGTTTCCGAGTATTCCGGGGGAATGCCGGTACCGGTATCGGTGACGGAGAAGGTGACGTATCCGGGATGCTCTGTGAGGGAGCAGTGCAGGCGGATTTCGCCTTGTGTGGTGTGTTTCTCTGCATTGGTAAGGAAGTTGATGAGTATCTGGCACACACGTTGCCCGTCGGTGCTCAGTTCGTAGCAGTCGTCCACTTCGGAGGTGTAGTAGAGCTTCACGCCTTCGGGCTTGCGGTGTTCAACGGTGGTTATGGCTTCCCGGCAGAGCTTGTTGCAACTGTGCGGCGCTATCTTCATGGTGTATCTGTTGCTTTCCAACTCGGCTGCGCTGAGGATGTCCCCCACCAGTGTAAGGAGGAGGTCGGAATTGTGCTGTATGAGATGGCAGAAATCCTGCCTTTCCTCTTGGGAAAGGTTCGCGTCGGGGGAAGTGATGAGTTGTGAGAAGCCCACGATAGAGTTGAGCGGTGTCCGTATTTCGTGACTCATGTTCTGCAGGAAGATGCTCTTTGCCTTGTTGGCTGCTTCGGCTTGGTCGCGTGCTTCGGAAAGTTCCTCGTTCTTGTGGCATAGTTCGAGGTTGACTTTACGTTTGCGGTGGAGGTAGAGCATCAGGAAAAGCAGGGATAACAGTAAAAAGCCGGTGACAATGCTGAAAAGAGTGATGCGGTAGCGCGAGGTAGCCTGTATGTTTTCCATTTTCAGGCGTTCGGCGCCTATCTGGGTGTTCAGTTCGGCGATGTCCGACAGTTGCAGGAGATTGTTCGTCGAATCTTGCTGCTGGTGGTATTTTCTCAAATATTTGATGGCATTGGGATAATCTTTGGCGTATTCATAAATGTAAGCATGGTATTGCGGGCCTTTGTTGGGCAATTGGTCAGCGTGGGCATGGGCTTGTTCATACTGTTTGTCCAGTATGTTCCTGTAGATGTGGGCTATCAGTAGGGAAACGCTGGCAGAGAGCTTGCAACGGTCCGCCATTTGTACGGCTTCTTTATAGCAGTCGTTGAATTCATCTATACGTCCCTGCCGGAATAGTACCAGGCATTTCTCTATCATGGCTTGGGCTATGTTCCGTTCTGTTTTGGCGCTCTTCAAGGCTTTTTCGCAATAGTCCAGTGCGGTGGCGTAATCTTTTTGGGTGTTACGGTAATATTCGGCAAGGCTTGAGTATAGTTGGCTGGGATCTTGGTCGGGCATATTCTTCAGCATATAGTCCAAGGCTTCCTGATAGTATTGGGCGGAGAGGTCGAAGTTTCCGCGTGATTTGTAGATATGGCCCATGGTTCGGATACAGCTGAAGATACCGTAAGGGTATCTGTCGGCAAAAGCTTGCTTTTTCATTTTTTCCGCTTTCTGCAAGGCGAGCAATGAGCGTTGTTGGTTCAGGAAGTAGATGATTTCGCTGCTCCAAGCGTGATAATAATATTGCAGATAGTTATTGGCACGTGAAATCTCTTTCAGGTCAGTGGATGCCTTTTCTATTTTGCTATCATCTTTTTGGGATATATAGAACTGCAGGGGGATGATGTATGCCAGGCATTGTGCTTTTTTGTCACCGAGCTTCAGAGCCTGTTGATACAAAGTGTCGGCCACCAGCAACCCCTCCTGCTGGCGTGCCTGCTTGGAAGCCCGCTGGTAGATGGGGTAGAGTGCATCGTCTATCTTGTAGGGATTGTTCTGTGCTGCGGAAGGTAGGAACACCCATACTGAAAGCACTAGAAAACATAACCTTGAAAGAATGCACTCCCTCTTTGTTCTATTGGATGGAATAAGCATGTTTTTTTCCGGATACTTATTATTATGCCTATGGCATCGCAAAAATAAGATAAAAGAATAAATTACAAGCTTTTTTTGTATAATTTCTCTGTTTGCTTGTTGAATGATCCTTGCCAGGAGCTTTCTTACGAAATTTCCGGTGATAATGCCGCCCTCTACATCATCATATTCTTCCTTATCGAGAACTTCACGATGGCCATTGCATTGACTGCCGCCAGCGGCAGGTCCATGGGGTCGTGGTGGTTGTTGTAGCTCACCAGACGGATGCAGTCCGGCCGTTCCGAGTGGTTGACGTATTTCACTGCCAGGTATTCGTCGCCGCCCCGTTCGAAGGAGACGAGATACATTTCACCGTAGATGACGTCGGTGAAGTCGCGGATGGACTTAAAGCCTACGATGTCGCCGGACTTGAGGATGGGATACATCGAGTCGCCCGAGACGTAGACGGCACCGTCGCACACAGGGATATTGGGAATTACAATCCGCCCCAAGGCGTACTGCGGGCGGTCAGCCAGCAGTGTCTTCAGGTTGGCGGCGGCAGAGATGTCATAGAGGGTCACGCTACGGTCGTCCATAGGGTCGGCTGTTTTCGGTGTGTGAAGTATTTCCACTTCACCTTGTACCAAGTCATTGTCACAGAATTTTGAATGATGTGCAGGCGAGCCCTTTCCCGTCAGCAGCCAGTTGTAGTCCACGTCGTCCAGGCTGCCCAGCAGCAGGGGGAAGTCGATGCTGTTGCGGGCGTTCCAGTTGCTCAGTGTGGAGCGTGATATACCCAGAAAGGCGGCAAGTTCGCTGTCTGTCTTGAATTCTTTCGCCAGTTTGGCACGTTTTATGATGTCTGCCGCACAAAATACCGGGTCTTTGTCATTCGCCATATTCTTCAGTTTTTACGTGTAAATTATTCAGAAACTATTATCTCCTCATTTATACTGTCTTACGTCTTATTTAAGAATTTAATTCCCGATTTATTTGTTTTATAAATGAAAACAGTATTATCTTTGTTGGGACAAAAATACATATCATGTTTTATAAATGCAAATAAAAGGGAGGGATTTATGGAAAATACACATCTGGTCTTTTATCCGGAAGCATCCGAATTTAGCAAAAATACTTACGAATTTGAAAAAATGGGCATCCGCCTTGCCGGATGTATAGATGAGGTGCGTTGGAAGTATAGATGCAACGCGCTGGATGTATAGATAGAATACGCTGGATATATACTTCCAGCAAACAGCCCCTACAAGCATCTTTGGCAGGGGTGTACCGAAAAAAATATTATTGTACTAATTCTTAACAAAAAATGATTATGGAACAGATTATTGAAAAAAATGTTCGTTTCTGTGGATGTTGCCACAGAGAACTACCCGTTGATTCTTTTTATGTAGACAAGCGTACGCTTGCCCCAGACAATTATTGCAAGGAATGCCGTAGGGCGATGAGCAACGCCCGCTACCGTCGCTCACTTCCAGCAAGCAATCCCCTCCGTTATCCGGTCATCACTGAAATTTCGGACTGTACTCTTCGTATGTATCTTATTCTGAATGCTTTGAAGGTAGTGCGCGAAAGCGTGCTCCGCAAGCGGAAACGCCTATGCGAAGCAGGTGATATAGAATGATACAAGCCGCTCTCTCCCCCTAATCACTAACCCCTAATCATCAAACCATGTCCAGAATCAAAAAACGGGGACTTGACTATTTCCCCTTGAACACAGACTTCATGCACGACCGTCTGGTGCGCCGCATCATGAAGCGTGAGGGTGACGGCTCCTTTGCCATTCTGCTGGGCGCCCTCTCCTGCATTTATGCCGACGAAGGCTATTACGTGTGTGCCGACGAGCTTTTCTACGAAGACCTTTCCGCCTGCCTCTATGAAAAGACGGCTGCCGACGTGAAGCGCATTCTTGCCCTGGCTGTGGAGTACGGCATTTTCAATGCCGCCCTTTTCGGCAAATACGCCATCTTGACTTCTGCTGAGATACAGCGGCAGTATCTGTTCAGTACCAAGCGCCGGAAATCTTCTGCCATAGACACACGTTATTGTCTGGTGGATGATTCTCAGAGCGATGACGAGGCCGCGCCGACTGCCGCCGGGAGAGTGCCGTCTGCCAATGGAAGCGTGCCGTCCGTTGCCGAAAGTGCAGCATTTAAGTCCGAAAATGCGACATCGGGTACACATAGCACAGCAGAGCATAGCACATCACAACACAGCAAAGAAAATCCCCTCCTCCATAGTTCCCCCGGAACCGGGGGCACTGAGGGCGCGGATGTGCCATCCGCGGAGGGGGAATATCTTCGGAAAATAGAGCAACTGCAACCGCCGCAGGATGGCACGGACCGCAACCTGGACGGGTTGCTTTTCAATCTGAAGCAGTTCCATATTCCTCCGCAAGAGCAGTATGCCATTATCCTCAAAAGTAATTTCGGTGCTATCGGCCACCCTTTGTGGAAGGGCTTCTATGCCTTGCGCGAGAGTCATGGCAAGATACGGCAACCGGGGCGATACCTGCTGAGCCTGTGCTGTAAGTAAGTTTTCGATTTGTGAATAAATTCATGAAGAAAAACGGTTTTTTTAATTTGCACACTTTTCCGGATAGCGTTATCTTTGCAATGTGGTTAAGCTTAATACACAAAAATAAAACAATGCTGTTTCATTTGAAAAAAACGAATCCTTGAATTTCAAGACAAACTATTAATTTTTAAAACAAAACTACTATGCCAGTAATTTACAAATCATTTCAGTCGGTTCTTGCCAACAAAGAGGGCAAGAAGCTTTTCTATCCCCGCGTGGTGCTGACGGGGAATGTGGACACCGAGCAGGTGGCCAAGGAGATTGCGGAATTGTCTTCCCTCTCTACGGGTGACTCGAAGAATGTCATCGACAACCTGGTGACCGTGATGACTCGCCACCTGCAGTCTTCCGAGAGCGTGACGCTGGACGGTCTGGGTACTTTCCGCCTTACGATGAAGTCCACCATGAACGGTGTGGAAGACCCTCTGAAGGTATCGGCTACCCAGTCCACACTACGAGTGCGTTTTCTGCCCACCTCCAAGCGTAATCTGGACCATACGGTGTCTACCCGTTCGCTGGTGACCGGGGTGAAGTGCGTGCGCTTCGACCTTCAGGACACGGCAGGTTCGGGCGGCAACGACGGTGGCTCGGGCGGTAACGACGGTGACCAAGGTGAAAATCCGTTGGGATAAGGCCATTTACGATTTGACGATTTACGATGTACGATGTACGATTGAAATTCGTACTGCTAAATAACCGCGCCTATGCAGGCATTTATGATACGAAAAGTAATCGTACATCGTAAATCGTCAAATCATAAATTACTAATCTTCAATCATTAATCACTAACTAATCTTATGCGAAAAATCAACTACATCGTGGTGCATTGCAGCGCCACGCGGGAGGGCTGTACGCTTACTTCCGAGGCTCTGGAGGCAGAGCACCGCCGCCGTGGCTTCCGCACGACGGGCTATCACTACTATATCCGGAGAGACGGTACTGTGCTCGGAACCCGTTCCTTGGAACTGCCCGGTGCGCATTGCCGCGGTCACAACAAGTATTCGATAGGTATCTGCTACGAAGGCGGGCTGGATGCCCGGGGAAATCCGAAGGATACCCGTACGCCGGAGCAGCGTTCGGCCCTGCACCTGCTGGTGTACCAGCTGCTACAACAGTTCCGGAATGCCCGTGTATGCGGCCACCGCGACCTCAGTCCCGATTTGGACGGAGATGGGACGGTGGAGCCGTGGGAGTGGGTGAAGCAGTGTCCGTGCTTCGAGGTAAGTAAAGAATTTTAAAACAATCATCCTTAAAACATGGAATTATGAAAATAAGCAAAGAAACCTGGAAAGATATCTTGAAAATTGTGGGCACCATCATTGCCACCATAGCCAGTGTGCTGGGTGTGCAGGCGATGCCGCCGCTGTAAAACCTTTAAATCAGACTTGCAGCAAGCCGGTGTATAGGCTTGCTGCAAGCTGGTTCTTTCTTGAACACAAACATTCTATCAATATAAAATAAACACATAGCGAAAAAGTAAATTTGGGCAAAGCGTAGCGAATTAGCTGATAGAGCGTTCGTTACGCTTTGTTTTTCTATGGGACAGAGCCAACGAAATACCACCTCGAAGCCAAACGGTGCAGAAGTTCAGTTACCACCTCGTTACTCCCGTAACGGGTGCAGATTTCTTGCTAAACAGTTCTGTTTCTGCGTTTTGCGTAGATTTACATAGCTGTCGGTAACTCACTAATAACTAATTTTGTAATCAAAAAAAGGAGTGAGTTATGCGTAGTACATTCAAGGTATTATTTTACGTGAAGAAAGGCAGCGAGAAGCCGAACGGCAACCTGCCTTTAATGTGCCGTATCACGGTGGACGGCGAGATTAAACAGTTCAGTTGCAAGATGGACGTTCCCCCACGGTTGTGGGACGTGAAGAACAGCCGTGCTTCGGGCAAGAGCGTCGAAGCACAGAAAATCAACCTTGCGGTAGATAAAATCCGTGTGGAGGTAAACCGCCGCTATCAAGAGTTAATGCAGACGGACGGTTATGTTACCGCCGCCAAACTCAAAGACGCCTATCTCGGTATCGGCGTCAAGCAGGAAACTTTGCTGAAACTGTTCGAGCAGCACAACGCCGAGTTTGAGAAGAAAGTCGGGCACAGCAGGGCGCAGGGTACATTTACCCGTTATCGGACGGTCTGCAACCATATTCGGGAGTTTTTGCCCCATACCTACAGGCGTGAGGATATTCCGTTAAAGGAACTCAACCTCACGTTCATCAACGATTTCGAGTATTTTCTGCGCACGGAGAAGAAATGCCGCACCAATACCGTGTGGGGCTACATGATTGTGTTGAAACACATCGTTTCCATTGCAAGGAACAACGGGCGTTTGCCGTTCAATCCCTTTGCCGGATATATCAACTCTCCCGAAAGCGTGGATAGGGGCTACCTCACCCAAACGGAGATACAGACGCTCATGGACGCACCGATGAAGAACGCCACCCACGAGCTTGTACGGGACTTGTTCGTCTTTTCTGTTTTCACGGGTTTGGCGTATTCGGACGTGAAGAACCTCACCGTCGACCGCCTGCAAACATTCTTCGACGGCAACCTGTGGATAATCACCCGAAGAAAGAAGACCAACACCGAATCAAACATCCGCCTTTTGGACGTTCCCAAGCGTATCATCGAAAAGTACAAGGGGCTGGCAAGGGACGGTCATGTTTTCCCCGTTCCGAGTAACGGAAGCTGCAACAAGATACTCAAAGATATAGGCAGACAATGCGGCTTCAAGGTACGTTTGACCTACCATGTGGCACGCCACACGAACGCCACGACCGTACTTCTGTCGCACGGCGTACCCATCGAAACGGTGAGCCGCCTTTTGGGACACACGAACATAAAAACCACCCAAATTTACGCCAAAATCACCGCCCAGAAGATAAGCCAAGACATGGAAACCTTGTCGCACAAGTTGGAGGATATGGAGAAGAATATCTGCCGAGCCATCTAATTAAAAACAGAATCCCGATGAAAGAAGAAAGGAACATTATCACGATGGACGGGCAGGGCAATATCTCCCTGCCGAGCGATATAGGTGCAACCGCCATGACCGAGCGGGAAATCTGCGAACTGTTCGGGGTTATCGCCCCGACGGTTCGGGCAGGGATAAAGGCACTCTGCAAAAGCGGAGTTTTGAGCGTATATGACATAAAGCGCATTATCCGCATATCGGACAAATACAGCGCGGAGGTTTACAACCTCGAAACGATAGCCGCCCTCGCTTTCCGTGTTGAATCGTTCGGGGCGGCGAAAGTCCGCAAAGTGTTGTTGGAAAGGATTATACACGGGCGAAAAGAGAAAACGAAGGTATTCGTGTCGGTTGTTTCGGACGGCAAGCCCAACAGCCGTTGGAAAGCATGATGATATATCAACATACCAACATGCAAACATATCACTATGGTGATATATATTGCAGGTTCTATTCCTCTTTTCAGAGGAAAGCGGAGCAATCATTTCCGTTTACAAAGGCAAAGCAAGCACGGGGCTTTATGTCGGCTAAAAGGTCAGGCGGCTGCGCCGTTTCCCGATAAATCTTCCTCTCGCTTCGCTGCGAGCGTATTTATCGGGAAAACCTTGTATCCGACCGCCCCGCCACCCACCGACCGAAAGGGAAAAAATAAGGGTGGGGTTATATGGGTAAGCAGACGGCAGGGATAGCCACCGCAGAAAGGCAGACGGACGGTACGCCGCAGGGTATTTACGGAGAAAATACCGTAGCTTATTAGGGAATTTTCCGAGCCGCAATACTACGTATCGCTGAAAATTCCCCAATAAGGCAAGGGGCAAGCCCCTCTGCACACCCCATCGGGGACGGCATTTGCCGCCCCTGAAGATACAAAAAAATCATTGTTGCACAAGCCAAAAAAGAAAGGAAGAATATATGGGTTTCGTAGTTTTACACATGGAAAAGGCGCACGGCAGCGACAGCGGAACGACCGCACATATCGAGCGTTTCATCATACCGAAGAACGCCGACCCCACACGCACGCACCTAAACCGCAGGCTCATCGAATACCCCGACGGGGTGAAAGACAGTTCGGCGGCTATACAGCGGAGATTGGAAGAAGCGGGGCTGACACGCAAAATCGGAAGTAACCAAGTACGGGCAATCCGCATCAACGTGTCGGGAACGCACGAGGACATGAAGCGGATAGAGGAAGAGGGGCGTTTGGACGAGTGGTGCGCCGACAATCTGAAATACTTCGCCGATACGTTCGGAAAGGAGAACATCGTGGCGGCTCACCTGCACAGGGACGAGGAAACACCGCATATACACGTTACGCTCGTTCCCATCGTCAAGGGAGAGCGAAAGCGCAGGAAAAGGGAGGAACAGACAAAGAAGCGATACCGCAAGAAGCCGACCGACACCGTGAGGCTGTGCGCAGACGATATTATGACACGGCTGAAATTGAAGTCCTACCAAGATACCTATGCCGAAGCGATGGCAAAATACGGGCTGCAAAGGGGCATAGACGGCTCGAAGGCTCGCCACAAGTCCACGCAGCAGTATTATCGGGATATACAGAAACTCTCCGACGACCTCAAAGCGGAAGTGGTGGATTTGCAACAGCAGAAAGAAACGGCACGGGAAGAACTAAGACGGGCGAAAAAAGAAATACAGACCGAGAAGCTGAAAGGGGCGGCAACCACCGCAGCCACCAACATCGCCGAGAGTGTCGGTTCTCTTTTCGGCAGCAACAAGGTCAAGACATTGGAAAAAGAGAACACCGCCCTGCATAGGGAGGTAGCCGGCCACGAGGAAACCATCGAAGCCCTGCAAGATAGAATACAGACCATGCAGGCAGACCACAGCCGACAGATGGCGGAAGTAGAACGGAAGCACCGCAGGGAGATAACAGATAAGGACACAAGGCACAAGCAGGAAATATCGTTTCTGAAAACGGTAATCGCAAAGGCTGCGGCATGGTTTCCCTATTTCCGTGAAATGCTCCGTATCGAAAACCTCTGCCGCCTTGTCGGGTTCAATGAAAGGCAGACCGCAACGCTCGTCAAGGGAAAGCCGTTGGAGTATGCAGGGGAACTCTACTCGGAGGAACACGGACGGAAATTCACGACCGAAAAGGCTGGGTTTCAAGTCGTGAAAGACCCCACGGACGGGACGAGACTGGTTCTTGCCGTTGACCGAAAGCCCATTGCCGAGTGGTTCAAGGAACAGTTCGACAAGCTAAGGCAGAATATTCGCCGACCTATACAACCGCAAAGGAAAAGCAGAGGAATGAAACTGTAATCGGCTTATTGCATTGAGGTACAAAAAAGTACCGTCCACAAATGACTGATGAATCGGTACTTTTTTGTACCTTTGTGGGTAGATTTCAGAAAGAAACCGTATAAAAATTAGAAGTATAGATGAAAATAGATATACCAGAATACAATAAAAACACAGGGCTTCAGCTTTGCTGGGGTGACGGTTATATGATAAAAGTCGCAAGCGAAAATAACAAAGTTGTTATTTCTGCAAATCGAGAAGGGCTTATTTCGATGGTAAATCATCTGCTCAATTTAGCACAGGTAGATGTGCCATGTGGCACACATATACATTTGGACGAATATAATGCACTTGAAGACGGTTCAATAGATTTAATCATTGAGAAAATATGAAACAGTGGAAGCTAATATCATTGTTTCTGATAGAAGCAATAATAATGCTCTATGCAGTTCCTAAAGCCAATGAAGATGAAATCAGTATGCAAGATAGGCTGTTATTTGATTTGTCATTAGCTTTGTTGATAAGTCTGGCAATTTTGATAAGAGAGAATCGCGGTGAACGTAAATCTATTGCCAAACTGTTATTAGTATGCGTTGCTACATATCTTCAAATTGTATATAGTTCGGCATTTTATGAATGGGGAGGAGGTATATGCTTAATCCTGCCGATACTTCAGATTATATTCGGATATACGATATTTAAGTTGTCCCACAACGTTGTGTCGCTATTCGTAGGCTGTTCTAATCTTCTGTTTTCAACGATATGGGCAAATCAGATGTTTGGCATCCTATGGTTTCATAACAGATCCAGCGACCTTGAAACTATGGCTGTAGCTTCTTTGTATGCCGGAGTAGGAGCATTGCTTGTGGTGGTAATCTCGTCAATAATGATAATGAAGTTTAATCCGAAAGACCTTAAAAGCTATGAAACTGACCGATAAACGATTTTGGAAGTTTGAAGCAATCGTGCTGGTATGCACGAGTATCTGCATATTTATATTGTGGATAAACCATTTATTGTGGTTCAATTTCATTGCCTTCGTCTTTTGCTGTCTGTTTCTTGTAGGTGGTGCTATGACATGGAAACTATACAAAGGCAGCCAATGGTGGAAATTGGGAGGGTTTCTATTTCTGAATACAACAGTATTGCTTGCCATTGTGCTGTTCGGCTCTGTATGGGATTGGAATGATAATGGCGAACGTCCTGCAAATATACCTCCTGACGAAGGGCACTACATTACCAATAACGAGTTGGTCGGAATTATAATGTTACTTTGGTTAATCTGCGCTCCTATTCTATCTTGTGCCATTTCATACATTACCAAACGTTGGATTATAAAAAATGGAGCAAAGGAGACAAGCGATGAACAGTAAGGAATACAACAAAAAGATAGCTGATGCAAGGCGTAACGAGAGCCGTAAATTTGGTTTTCGTCAAAGCTCCTACATCAACTTCAAGGTGGAAGCAGGATATTTTTTCTGTCTGTATTTCCTGACCGAAGAAGCCCGGTTGACCGTCAAACCGATGTATGCCGATGAGTTGTGGTGGGATATTTGGAACGCAACCGAGAATAAGAATGAGCCTTTAAGCCTGCGTGGCACAGGTGCATATTCTTTGTCCGGACAAGTGTTGGCTTCCTACAAGATTGCAGAAACGACAGATGACAGTAAACTTGCAGATATGTTTGAAGCGGTATTTCATGCAGCAACAGCCGAAATATTAATATTTTTAACAACCAATCCCGATGCTGACAAGTTTTTCCCTGACGAGACCAAAATGGATCATGACCCCGACAGACTGCTTTACCTTATGGCACTTATCCATCATGGCAGAGAGGAAGAAGTTCTTGCAATAATAAAGGATGCCCGGCAAAACAAACACAGTTGTATGTTTCACAGCGGCATGTTCAGCGACAGTTACACCTATGTCCGCCGTTGGTGCAATCGAGGACAGGCAAGCGGAGGACGTATGCGACACGTCTTGAAATCCTATTTCGACACGATTGTAAAGTTGAGGGTTCTATCTTGTGCCATTTCATACATTGCCAAACGTCTGTTACGTAAAAACAACATAGGTGAACAATGAAAAAAGAGATATTGCAGCAATTAATCGCTTCAAATGAATATCTGTCCGAATTCAAGTTAAAGGGGCAAAGATTGATAAGGACAACTCCCGATGGTTTGGAGCAATGAAATTAGTGTTATGCTTATTGCTCTTTCATAGAATTATTATATCTTTGTCGCCGAAAGAGTTATTTGACAGCATAGCATCGCAAATCGCAGAAATTCGCACGATTGCTAACTCGTTACCACTACTTCTCAAATAATTCGCTAAAAGTTTATTCTTCAATCGGTTAAGTCAAACCAGTGAAAATCTAAAATATTTCGTGGTACCGTCCAAATCTATCTTCTCCATCATTTCGGGGATGATAGACATACCGGCAGAAACCATCGTGTAGCGAGTATAGAGTATCTGATGAACTATCTTCTCGGCCGGTGTCATTTCAAAAGTCAACCGTTCTATGAAGGTAGAAGCATTGAAAGACTTTCCGCTACCACGCCCACCGGTGATAAGAATTATAAATTTTTCCTTATCCTCATATAATGGATGGTAAATTTCTTGGGGTACTATCATTTTAGCTTGTCTTTAATCCAGGAATCAATGTTGATGCCATGCTCTATGTCTGTTGGAATATCAGCATTTGCAATCTTTTGGTTTTCATCAGCAGGAGATTCACCGATAAGTTCTAATAAATACCTTATAGCGTTCAAATCTGCATCACCCACAGCTTTCGCTATGAGTTTTTTTATCATGGCATCCTTTACAATGTGTTTCCGACCTTTATCATCTGTAGTTTCAGCATTCAACGCAGCAATGGCAAACTCTCTTGCGGTTTTCACAAGTTCCTTTTTCTGTCTTCTCGATTCAGCCGAAAGTCTTGCGAGTTCCTGCGCTCTCTCTGTGCTAATGCGTTTGCCTTTCTGCGTTAAATTCTGTTCGTTCGCCATTATTCTACCCCAAATTCTATTCTATCCATAAATTCTTTTCCATCAATGTATCGTTCTTCAAATCCATAACCGAACATCTTCATGAAATTAGCCCTTTCTGTTGGGCTATTAAAAGACAGCACGACATAGCTTAACATTCCGTTATCCTTTTCAAAGCTATTTTGGTTGCTAATTCTGTCTTTTATCTTTTGCACTTCATTGTGACGTACAATTTGATTTTCTTTTGAATCCTCATAAAAATTATTGGAACGGTTAATGTCTTTATTCTCTTTACCTTCTTTAGTAGCTTCATCTATGGCTGATAACGAATCGTCCAATATATCTTCCTTTCTCCAAATATCATCGTTAATAGAAAAGTCCAAGTCACCAATTCCAAGCATATTCAAATCGAAGTCATTCAGTCCGGCAAGGCTATAATCAATTCCATCAAGCATATCTTTTAACATATCTGAATCAAAATCGCCTTGTACGCTTCTGTTATTCATAAAGATATTCTGCTCTTTTTCAGTTTTTTCGTCCATGTGAACTACTTCAACACGAATCAAATAATCATTAGTTCTCGTGTCCGGATTGTATTTATTTACTTCATCTATCACTGAAATACGTTGATGACCAGAAACAAGGTTGCCAGTAACCTCATTCCATACAATACCACCAAGCAACCCTACACGCTTTAGGTTTGCTTTCAGGTTCTTTCTTGCTTCTTGTGTTATTTTGCGAGGATTGTAGTTAGCGAAGTTTATATCACTCCGCTGTATTTCTCTACTTTCCGGTTGAGTTATTTTGTTCTCTTTCATAATCGAATATTAATTTTTCGGAATATGGGAACTCTTTCAAAATGCGTTTATAATCATTGGGATATTTACTACGCATTAATAGCATCGTATTTAAATCAATAGTAAATCCTTGACTTATAGCGTTTGCATCATAGATAAAAGGTTGTATCAATCCACTTTGCCTAATATATTGAAGCACTTCTTTGTTTGTCCACAATGCAAGAGGATAAACCATGCCTTTATCTGTTACATAGCCGGTTTTAGCAAACTTCTTTAAACGCATCCGTTTCATATAGCCATCTACGCCTTTCATTCCGCTGAATCCGTACATGACGCCTGTCTCTTCTCTTACAAATTGTTCTATTTCACCAATCTTTCTCGGCTTTATAGAACTATCTGGTTCACGAAAAAAGCCCCAGAAATCGTAATAGTCACGCTGAAAATGTCTAATTTTGCGTACTTCTACATTTTTGTAATGATTTTCTGCCCATTTGATATAAGGCTGCACATGGTCTAAATTTGGTATGAGGTACATATAATAGCATATAACCTTATCAAATACACCTGCAAGCATATCCAATAAAGCTATACCGTCTTTACCACCGGCTGAATAAAACAACACAGCAGTGTCCGTTTTATCACGAACACTGCGTATTATCTGCATTGTAAGGGCATACTTGTTCATAGGCTAACCATTTGAACCATTTGCTCCACGAACCCCAAAGGCAACACGTAAGTCATACCGTCTTTGGTCTCTATTTCCTAACTGCGTTGTACCAGCTTCACCGCCACGTCTGGCAACCAATCTACCACCAGCCCCTGCACCGTTCATATTACGGCGCGGTCCCATTGTTCTGTTAATTCTTCTCCTTGTACTACCGACTCAGCTAATAAATTTTAAAATTAAACAATCAAACATTATCTGTACTAAGTATCTTACCCAAATGATACCATACTTGGCAAACAAGATATTCTTTGCCGTTTTCTTCAAATACTTGGTCGTTACCATCTTCATCTGTAAAAATGATAAATTCAGCACTCTTAACCTCCACCGTAAGACGTGGCGCATCTTTTCGTCTGCCATTTATAAGAACCAAAGCGTCATACTTTATTGGTACTACATCCACATCCTTATCATCATTTGGTATATCTTCTTGCCGTTTGTATCTTTTGCCATCGTGTTCAAAATATACATATCTTGTAACATTTGAGGGGTAAACATATCTATGTTCTATGTCTTGTTCACCTTTTAAGATAGATTGAAAACTATCTTTTTTAATCTGTAATGTTAATGCATTCATAATCGTGTCATTTTTTTAATTAATACTCAATAGTTGCGGGGGGCTGAATCGAACAACCGACCTTCACCAAGTCAAAGTGAAAAGCTACCACTGCTACACCCCGCGATAGTACCCCAAAGGTACTACCACAACCAAAGATAACGAAATATCTTCAATCGTTATA